>Ga0157378_10004034_pt1 | contig 12965 bp, 9 predicted proteins | sample M65metaG_FD_115309 | JGI IMG/M metagenome (GOLD analysis project Ga0157378, IMG submission 115309) | Miscanthus rhizosphere microbial communities from Kellogg Biological Station, Michigan, USA - M6-5 metaG | ecosystem: Host-associated > Plants > Roots > Rhizosphere > Soil | place: USA: Michigan...
ATGAGCACACCACCCAGCGGCACGTATCCGGAGTTGACGCCCTTGGCGAAGGTGATCAGGTCTGGCGTCACGCCCCAGTGGTCCACGGCGAACCACTCGCCGCAACGACCGAAGCCGGCCATGACCTCATCGGCGATCATGACGATCCCGAACTCGTCGCACAGCCTGCGGACGCCGGCCAGATACCCCGGTGGCGGGACCAGGATCCCGTTGGTGCCCACCACGGTCTCCAGGATGATCGCCGCCACCGTGTGCGATCCCTCGACCATGAGCAGGTCGCGCAGATGCTGCAGGGTGCGCTCGGACTCCTCCTGCTCGGTGGTCGCGTGGAAGGCCGAACGATAGGAATAAGGACCCCAGTAACGCACGATCCCTGGCAACCCCGGCTCCGAAGCCCAGCGACGCGGGTCACCGGTGAGCGCAATGGCTCCAGCCGTCGCACCGTGATAGCTGCGGTAGGCGGCCAGGATCTTGTGCCGCCCGGTGTGCAGCCGCGCCATCCGGATCGCGTTCTCGTTGGCGTCGGCCCCGCCATTGGTGAAGAAGACGGCGTTGAGGTCTCCCGGAGCGACCTCCGCGATGAGCCGGGCGGCCTCGCTGCGTGCATCGTTGGCGAAGGCCGGCGAGATGGTGCAGAGCTTGGCGGCCTGCTCCTGGATGGCGGCGACGAGCTTGGGGTGCTGGTAGCCGATGTTGACGTTGACCAGCTGCGAGGAGAAGTCCAGATAGCGCTTGCCGGAGTAGTCGCTGAAGTACGACCCGGAGGCAGAAGCGATCGGCATCGGGTCGATCTGGGCCTGGGCGGACCAGGAGTGGAAGACGTGCGCGCGGTCGTCGGCACGCACTCGGGTCTCGTCTGCGGGGGTTGATGGGTCTGAGGGGTTCACGGGCGATGTTCTCTGGGTCAACGGCGCAGTGTCCTAACGGGTGCGGGGGAAGCCCAGGTCGACCGTGGAGGTCGCGGGGTCGGGCCAGCGCGAGGTGACGACCTTGCCGCGCGTGTAGAAGCTCATGCCCTCGGCACCGTACATGTGCGAGTCGCCGAACAACGACGCCTTCCAGCCCCCGAAGGAGTAGTAGGCCACCGGCACCGGAACGGGAACGTTGATGCCGACCATGCCCACCTCGACGTCGAACTGGAACGCGCGGGCCGCCCCGCCGTCACGAGTGAAGATCGCCGTCCCGTTGGCATAAGGGTTGTCGTTGATCAGCGCCAGGCCCTGCTCATAGGTCTGCGCCCGGACGACACAGAGCACCGGACCGAAGATCTCGTCGGTGTAGACGGTCATCTCGGGAGTGACATGGTCCAGCAGGGTCGTCCCGAGGAAGAACCCCTCGCAGGGCACGTCCTGCGCGCGGCCGTCGACCACCACGGTGGCGCCCTGCTCGGCGCCGGCCCCGATGTACCCCGCGACCCTGTCGCGGTGCTCAGCCGTGATCAGGGGACCCATGTCGGTGCCGGGGTGGGTGCCGTCGCCGATCCTGAGCTTCGGCAGCCGCGCAGCAATCGCCTCCACCAACGGGTCTGCGACGTCGCCCACGGCGACGGCGACGGACAGCGCCATACAGCGCTCGCCCGCCGAGCCGTATGCCGCCGAGACCACCGCGTCGGCGGCCATGTCCACGTCGGCGTCCGGCAGCACCAGGGCATGGTTCTTGGCGCCGCCCAACGCCTGGACGCGCTTGCCGTGTGCGGTGCCGGTCTCGTAGATGTACTTGGCGATCGGCGTCGAGCCCACGAAGCTCACGGCGGCTACGTCGGGGTGGGTCAGCAGGGCGTCGACCGCCTCCTTGTCACCCTGGAGCACAGTGAAGACGCCGTCGGGCAGGCCGGCTTCCCTCCACATCTGTGCCAGGAACAGCGACGCGGAGGGGTCCTTCTCGCTCGGTTTGAGGATGAAGGCGTTGCCGCAGGCGATGGCGTTGGCGCACATCCACAGCGGCACCATGACCGGGAAGTTGAACGGGGTGATGCCGGCGACCACCCCCAGCGGCTGACGGATCGAGTACACGTCCACCCCGGTCGAGACCTGCTCCGAGAACCCGCCCTTGAGCAGCTGCGGCACGCCGGCAGCGAACTCGACGTTCTCCAGGCCGCGTCCGATCTCGCCGACGGAGTCGGACAGGACCTTGCCGTGCTCGGCCGTGAGGATCGCGGCGAGCTCGTCGGTGCGCTCGTGCAGCAGCTCGCGGAGGGCGAACAGCACACCCGAGCGTGTGGACAGGGAAGAGTGCCGCCAGATCTTCGAGGCGGCGACTGCCCTGGCGATTGCGGCATTGACCTCACTGCTGCTGGCCAGGTCAACCTCAGCGGTGAGCCGGCCGGTTGCCGGGTTGTAGACAGGGGCAGTGCGATCGGAGGTGCCAGGGGTGCTGCGGCCATCGATCCAGTGTGAGATGCGCTGCGTCATGGCGTCAGAGTACGTCTCACCTGGGGACTGCTTTCACGGCGTCGACCGAGGTTCTGGCTGCCCCCGCGACCATGGTGTCGCAGTCCTCGCCCACGTGCGGTCATGTCAGGTCATCACGGACGGAAGAGTGACAGCAGGTCCTGCGGCGACAGACCGGCCAGGGTTGAGATCTGGACAGCTCCAATGGTCTCCGGCACCGCGACGTGATGAGGCACGGCAATCGTCGGTATGCCGGCCGCCACCGCCGAGGCGACGCCCGGCGGCGAGTCCTCGATCGCGATACAGGCTCCGAGGTCGACCCCGAGCAGACGCGCGGCTGCCAGGTAGGGCTCGGGGTGGGGCTTGCCGTGGTGAACAACGTCTCCGGTGACGACTGCGGCGAAGCTGCCCTTTGGCAGGTTGCTCACCACGGCGGTCGCCAGGGACTCCCACGACATCGTCACCAGCGCGCACGGAACCCCTTGCGCCACAAGACTTTCGAGCAGCTCACGAGCGCCCGGACGCCACGGCACATGCTCCGTGACCCTGGCCACGACGCCGGCCAGCAGCTCGTGGACGATCTCCACCGGCGTCAGCTCGATCGGCGAGTGGGCAAGGATGTACTCGGCGGAGTCCAGCAGGTCGTGACCGACGAGCTGGTGGGCATGCTCGTCGGTCCACACGCCGCCGTGATCGGCCACGAGACGGTGTTCCTCGGCGATCCAGTAGGGCTCGGTGTCGACGAGAGTCCCGTCCATGTCCCACATCACGGCCGCCGGCAGGGCGCCGTTCAATGTTGCGCTGATCGTCATGGGCAACAGATGCTCATGTGGCGTTGAAGTACTTGGCCTCGGGGTGGTGCACGACCAGCGCATCGGTGGACTGCTCGGGATGCAGCTGCAGCTCCTCCGAGAGGGTCACGCCGATGCGCGAGGGGTCGAGCAGCCCGACGAGCACCGCGCGGTCCTGCAGGTCCGGACACGCCGGGTAGCCGAACGAGTAGCGGGACCCGCGATAGCCCTGACGCAGGATGGCACCAAGGTCGTCGTCGTCCTCGGCGCCGAAACCGAGCTCCTCACGCACTCGCGCATGCCACATCTCGGCCAACGCCTCGGTCAGCTGGACCGACAGGCCGTGAAGCTCCAGGTATTCGCGATAGGCGTTGCGGCCGAACAGCTCTGCGGTTGCCTCGGCCACCCGGGCGCCCATCGTCACCAGATGGAAGGCGATGACGTCCGGCTCGCCGTCGGCCTCGTAGCGTTCCTTGCTCTTGAAGAAGTCCGCGAGGCACAGACGGCGGTCACGACGCTGGCGTGGGAACGAGAACCGGGCCCTCTCGGTGCCGACCTGCTCGCCTTCGGGACCCTGCTCGTGGTGGAGGACCACAAGCTCGTTCCCCTCGCTGTAGCAAGGGAAGTAGCCATGCACGACCGCGGCCTCGAGCAGGTTCTCGGTCTTGATCCGCTCCAGCCACATGCGCATCCGTGGCCGGCCCTCGGTCTCGACGAGCTCCTCGTAGGAGGCGCCGTCGTCGCCGCGTGAGCCCTTCAGGCCCCACTGGCCCAGGAACGTCGCGCGCTCGTCGAGGTATGACGCGTAGTCGGCCAGGGCGATGCCCCTGACGACCCGACTGCCCCAGAACGGCGGCGTCGGGATGCTGTTGTCCTGAGCCACGTCCGAGCGCCTGGTGTCGGCGGGTACGCCGTCATCGGAGTGAGTCACGGCCCGAACCCGGCGCTTGCGCAGCTCGGGCAGAGTGTCCGAGACGTTGAGCTGCGGGTTGGCGCGGGCGGCTGCCACGGCGTCCATCAGGCGTAGACCTTCGAAAGCGTCCCTGGCGTAACGGACCTCACCCTCGTAGACCTCGGCCAGGTCGTTCTCGACGTAGGCGCGCGTCAGGGCAGCGCCACCGAGCAGGACCGGCCAACGCGCAGCGACCCCGCGAGAGTTGAGCTCCTCGAGGTTCTCCTTCATGACCACCGTCGACTTCACCAGCAGGCCGCTCATGCCGATGGCGTCCACGTCGTGCTCCTCCGCTGCGCGGATGATCTCGGCGATCGGCTGCTTGATGCCGATGTTGATGACCTCATAGCCGTTGTTGGACAAGATGATGTCCACCAGGTTCTTGCCGATGTCGTGGACGTCGCCCCTGACGGTGGCCAGCACGATACGGGCCTTGGCCTCACGTGCGGAGCCATCGGCATTGCCCTCGATGAACGGCTCGAGATAGGCGACTGCCGCCTTCATCACCTCGGCGGACTGCAGCACGAACGGCAGCTGCATCTCGCCCTTGCCGAACAGCTCACCGACGGTCCGCATCCCGCCCAGCAGGTTGTCGTTGATGATGTCGAGCGCGCTGTGGCCCTTGTCGAGCGCCGACTGCAGGTCGCCCTCGAGTCCCTGGCGCTCGCCGTCGATGATCCGCCGCTCCAGGCGCTCTTCCAGCGGCAGGGCAGCGAGCTCGTTGGCACGGGCCCCCTTCAGGGACGCCGAGTCCACGCCCTCGAACAGCTCGAGCAGGCGGCTCAGGGGGTCGTACGTCAGCTCGCTCTCCCCTGGCTCACCAGCCCAGACACGCCTGTCATGGACGAGGTCGAGGGCCACCTGGCGCTGCTCCTCGGGGATCCGCGCGATGGGCACGATCCTGGCGGCGTGCACGATGGCCGAGTCGAGTCCGGCCTTGACGCACTCGTGCAGGAACACCGAGTTCAGGACCACCAGGACCGCCGGCTTGAGACCGAACGACACGTTCGAGACGCCCAGGGTCGTCTGGACGTCGGGATAGAGACGCTTGAGCTCGCGGATGGCCTCGATGGTCTCCACGCCGTCGCGACGCGTCTCCTCTTGACCGGTGGCGATGGGGAAGGTCAGCGTGTCGACGATGATGTCCTCGACGTTCATCCCCCACTCGCCGGTGAGCGCCTTGATCAGCCGGGAGGCCACGGCCACCTTGTGTTCCCGGGTGCGGGCCTGGCCCGCCTCGTCGATGGTCAGGGCGATCACCGCGGCGCCATGCTCCTTGACCACGGGCATGATCCGGGCGAAGCGCGAGCCCTCACCCTCGCCGTCCTCGTAGTTGACGGAGTTGACGACCGCACGACCGCCCAGCAGCTCGAGGCCGGCCTCGACCACTGCGGGTTCGGTGGAGTCGAGCACCAGCGGCAGGGTGCTGGAGGTGGCGAACCTGCTGACGATCTCGTGCATGTCCTGCACACCGTCCCGGCCGACGTAATCGATGCAGACGTCGAGCAGGTGGGCACCGTCCTTGGTCTGGTTGCGCGCGATCTCGACGCACTCGTCCCAGCGGGAGGCCAGCATCGCCTCCTTGAACGCCTTGGAGCCATTGGCGTTCGTGCGCTCGCCGATCGACAGGAACGACGTGTCCTGACGGAAGGCAACCGCGGAGTACAGGGAGGCGACGCCGTGCTCGGGTCTGGGTCGGCGCGCCTTGATCGGCGCCCCGCCGACGGCCTTGACGACGGCCGCGAGGTGGGCGGGCGTCGTACCGCAGCAGCCACCGACCAGGGAGAGCCCGAACTCCTTGACGAACTGCGTGTGCGCGGCTGCGAGCTGCTCGGGAGAGAGCGGGTATGCCGCGCCCTCCTTGGTCAGCATGGGCAGCCCGGCGTTGGGCATGCAGGTGACCGGGATGCGGGAATGGCGCGACAGATGGCGCAGGTGCTCGCTCATCTCGGCAGGGCCGGTCGCGCAGTTCAACCCGATGGCGTCGATCCCGAGCGGTTCAAGGGCGGTCAGCGCCGCGCCGATCTCGGAGCCCATGAGCATGGTGCCCGTCGTCTCGACGGTGACCTGGACGATGACCGGGAGGGTCTCGCCGGCCGCAGCCAGAGCGCGCCTGGAGCCGACGACGGCCGCCTTGGCCTGCAGCAGATCCTGCGACGTCTCGATCAGGAGGACGTCCACGCCCCCGTCGATCAGCCCGCGGGCCTGCTCGGCATACGCGTCGCGCAGGGTCGCGAAGGAGACGTGGCCCAGGGAGGGCAGCTTGGTGCCGGGCCCCATGGAGCCGATCACAAACCGCGGATGCTCAGGAGTCGACCAGCGTGCGGCGGCCTCGGCAGCGATTCGCGCCCCGGCCTCAGCGAGCTCGTAGATGCGATCTGAGATGTCGTACTCGCCGAGGTTGGCCCAGTTGGCGCCGAACGTGTTGGTCTCGACCGCATCGACCCCCACGGCGAAGTACTCGTCGTGGACGCCTCGGACAATGTCCGGACGGGTGATGTTGAGGATCTCGTTACAGCCCTCGTGGCCCTGGAAGTCGTCCATCGACGGGTCCGCGGCCTGGAGCATGGTGCCCATGGCGCCGTCGGCAACGAGGACACGCTCGGAAAGAGCCGTACGGAAGAGGTCGGAGCGGCTGCTCAATGTGGTCGGCCTTCGCACTAGGGGGATCGAGTTGAAGTCTATCGGCGGGGCAGGGACGCGCCCGACCGGGGATTCCGTAGGCTGATGACCTCAGCCCCATCCCCGAGCGGTTACGGAGGCATCTGGTGATCGCGCTCACTGACGTGCCCGAGCTGCGCGACCCGATCATGATCGCCGCATTCGAGGGCTGGAACGACGCGGGCGAGGCGGCCACAGCGGCGGTCGAGCACCTCGCCGAGGTGTGGAACGGCGAGACCGTGGCGGCAATCGACCCCGAGGACTACTACGACTTCCAGGTGAGTCGTCCCCGGATCCTCATGGAGGACGGCAAGCGTCGGGTCAGCTGGCCCACGACCCGCATCCTGTTGGCTACCTCCACCTCCCTGAACCGTGACGTCATCCTCGTCCAGGGCATCGAGCCGTCGACTCGCTGGCGTTCGTTCACCATCGAGCTGCTCGAGTTCGCCCAGCACATCGGTGTCACCACGTTCGTGACCCTGGGCGCCCTGCTCGCCGACGTGCCGCACACCCGGCCCCTTCCGGTCAGCGCCACCTCGGAGCATGAGGACGCCGTTCACCGCTTCGACCTCGAACCCAGCAAGTTCGAGGGCGCCACCGGCATCGTCGGGGTCCTGGCCGACGCGGCCAGCCAGGCAGACCTGCCCTCGCTGTCCTGCTGGGCTGCAGTTCCGCACTACGCGGGGGGCACACCGTCACCCAAGGCCACCCTCGCGCTGATCTCCAAGCTGGAAGAGCTCTTCGACCTGGCCATCCCGCACGGCGACCTGCCCGACCAGGCGCGGGCATGGGAGCACGGGGTGGATGAGCTCGCCGAGTCTGATGACGAGGTGGCCGAGTACGTCCACTCGCTCGAGGAGGCCCAGGACACCGTGGACCTCCCGGAGGCCAGCGGCGACGCAATCGCGCGCGAGTTCGAGCGCTACCTGCGCCGTCGCGGCGAGGACCCGTCTGCCTAGGCAGCAACCTGCCTTAGAGCCGTATGCCCAGGAGCGCGTCCAGCGCGCGCCCGACCAGCCCCGGGTTGCCGAGGTCGCTGCCGCTGGCTGTGCTGTCGTCGAGACCCCTGTCGCCGGGCTCTCCGCTGGCCCGTTCCAGGCTCAGCCGGACCCACTCGTCCACCGCGGTCAGGGCGCCAGGCGCGTCGAGGTCGTTCGCAAGGCACTCGCGGATCCTTGCGATGGTCGAGTCGGCCGGCGGGCCGCCGTTGCCGGACAACCCCGCCCGCCACATGCCCAGTCGGCTCTGGGCCTCCACCAGCGTCTGGTCGGTCCACTCCCACGGGGTCCGGTAGTGGTGGGCCAGCAGTGCCAGGCGGATGGCCATCGGGTCGACCCCAGAGCGCCGCAGCCTCGAGACGAGCACCAGGTTGCCCTTGGACTTGCTCATCTTCTCGCCGTCGAGCCCGACCATTGCCTGGTGGACATAGGCAAGCGCGAACGGCGAGGCGCCGGTGACGGCGCAAGCCTGAACTGCGCTCATCTCGTGGTGAGGGAAGATCAGGTCGGTGCCGCCCCCCTGCACGTCGAAGGCCATGCCGAGGTAGTCCAGGGCGATGGCAGTGCACTCGATGTGCCACCCCGGTCGCCCGTCACCGAGGTCGCCGCCCGGCCAGGACGGCTCACCGGGGCGCGCGACGCGCCACAGCAACGGGTCCAGCTGATCGCGCTTGCCGGGGCGCTCGGGGTCTCCCCCTCGCTCGGCGAAGACCGCCATCATCTGGTCCCGGTCCCACGAGGAGACCGAGCCGAAGCCCTTGGCTGAGGCAAGGTCGAAGTAGACGTCCCCGGATACCGCACTCCCCCCACCCTCGGCAGGGGCCAGGCGGTATGCCGTGCCCCTGGACAGCAGGTCTGTCACCGCCTTGACCACTGACGGGACGCTCTCGACCACGCCGATGTAGTGATCCGGCGCGATCACCGCCAGGGCGGTCATGTCCTCACGAAAAAGGGCAATCTCCTTGTCGGCCAACGCCTGCCAATGGATTCCGTCCCGCCCGGCACGCTCGAGCAAGGGCTCGTCCACGTCCGTGACGTTCTGGACGTAGAGCACCTCGTGGCCCGCGTCGCGCAGGGCTCGACCCAACAGGTCGAAGGTCACGTAGGTCGCTGCATGGCCCATGTGGGTGGCGTCGTACGGGGTGATTCCGCAGACATACATCCGGGCCGTGCGGTCCGGCGTCAAAAGAACGAGGGCTCCGGATGCGGTGTCGTAGACGCGGACCGGCAGCCCGCGACCGGGCACAGCAGGAATGAACGGCGACGGCCAGGATTTCACGGACTGAGCCTAGTGGGGCGAGGCTCGCCTCCATTCTCACTGTCAGCTTTTGCGGCCACTGCACAGCAGGCCGGGGCCACGGTGAAGCATCACAGGGGTGGCCACGGCACGGCCGGGCCATGGCGGTTGGGCTGCGGAAACCGCCCGCTGGTCAGCAGACCCGTGATGCGCTGACTCACAGCATCGACCTCAGCCGGTGACAACAGCTCCCTGATGGATCGCGACACGGGGCTTGAGGGGTTGCTCAACCAGTCCGAAAGCGCTGCGAGCCTGGCCAGCTCGGTCTCTGGCAGTGACTGGCCCACCCACCCCCACAACACGGTCCGAAGCTTGGGCTCGGTATGGCAGCTCAGACCGTGGTCGAACCCCCAGAGCGATCCGCAGGAGTCCATCACCAGATGTGAGCCCTTGCGGTCCGCGTTGTTGATGACCACGTCGAACACCGCGGCAGAGGCGAGCTCTGGCCGGTCGGCATGGGCCACGACCACCGCAGTCCCATCAGAGAGCTGTGCCTCGAGCACCGGCAGCCAGCCCGGCAGCAGTGCAGCCGGGGTCACCACGTCGATGAGGCTCTCGGTGGCACCCTCGACAACGTCCACCCAGAGCTGGACCGAGCCCCGCCCAAGCGGGCCTTGCCTCAGGACCGTTGGGGGCACAATGTTCCAGCCACCGGCCGCCGACAGCACGAACGCGGCTGTCTCACGTTCGGCGAGGGTCCCATCCGGGAAGTCCCAGAGCGGGCGCTCCCCGCCCGTGGGCTTGTAGATCACCCGCGTCCGAACCTCACCCAGCTCGAGCTGCCCCAGCAGCGCCACGTTGCTGGCATCCACCAGGCGGCCCTCGAGCTCGATGTCGCCGAGCGTCAGCACGTCGAGGACGTGGGCGACCTCTTCCTTCGTCGTGGGAGCGGGCAGATTCATGTGCCTACCCAGCCTCCATCACTGTGCCCGTCACTGCTCAGCGCTTGTACCCGTTGGCGCGGGGGCAGACGTGCCCGGTCGGGTCCAGGGGGCCACCACAGAAGGGGCACGGGGGCCGGCCGGCCCTGACGAGCTTGGCGCACCGGCGGGCGAAGGCACGGGCCTGGGCCGGCTCGATCACCACGCGAAGGACCGTCTCCAGGTCGCCGGGTTGCTCGGGCTCCAGCGTGGGCTCCCCCTCGTCATCGATCTCGAGGACGTCCTCCCCGTCATGGCACTCCAGGATGATCACCCGGCGTTCGGCGTCCCACCCCAGGCTCATGGTGCCGACCCGGAACTCGTCCTCGATGGGGGTGTCCAGCGGCGCGGTATCCTCAACGGCCTCGTCACCGACCTCCACCGCATCACCTGCGGCAAAGTCGTCGAGCAGGTCGTTGACGCGGTCAGCGAGCGTGCTCACCTGTTGCTTCTCCAGGGACACGCTCGCCAGCCGCCCACCGGCGCTCGCCTGCAGGAAGAAGGTCCGCTGCCCGGGCGGGCCGACGGTGCCCGCGACGAACCGATCTGGGGGGTCGAACTCGAGGATCGGCATACGGGCGAGTTTAGTTGGTGTACTCAGTGTGGGCGGAGCCCACACCGCCGCCCACCGGCGCGTCCCCGGGTTCATCTGCCGAGGACAACAGAGCGGACAGGTTCGCGCCACCATCGTTGAGCCGCACCACGAAGGGTCGCCGGTCGGTGTAGCTCACGACTGACAGAGATGCCGGACTCACCACGATCCGCTGGAAGTGGTCCAGATGTGCCCCTGCCGCGTCGGCCAGGATCGACTTGATGACGTCGCCATGGGAGACCAGCGCCCACAACGCCTCCGGACCGTGCTCTGCACTGACCCGGGCGTTGATGTCGCGGACCGCCTGCAGCGCGCGTGCCTGCATGTCGGCGATGGACTCCCCCATGAAGATCTCCCCGTCGGGGAACCTCGCCGAGCTCGGCTGGTCCTGCACCATGCGCCACAACGGCTCCTTGGCCAGCTCCTCGAGCGACCCCCCAGTCCATGCGCCGTAACGACACTCGCCGACTCGCTCGTCGATCTCGACCGCGACGTCGTCCAGCGCCGACGCCACGATCTGTGCGGTCTCGACGCACCGCTGCAGAGGGCTGGAGACCAAGGTACGGACCGGCATACCTCGCAGCCGTTCGGCCAGATCGGCCGTCTGGGTGCACCCTGTCTCGTCAAGGCCGACGCCCTCGGTCCAACCCGCCAGGGTCCCGTGGGCGTTGGAGGAGGTGCGTCCGTGGCGGATCAGCAGGCAGGTCGGCACGAACGCCACTGTACGGCGGGTCCGTGCATGAGGCCCGAAACCGTGGTGACATGGGCGGTGTGATCGTTGACCAGGCCGTCTATCGCGACGGACACCGGATGCCCTGCGGAGACCTCAGCGACGAGCTCGAACTGCTGCGCGCTTGCGGGAGCGGGTTCATCTGGATCGGCCTCAAGGATCCCACCCCTGCCGAGTTCGCCCTGGTGAACGACGAGCTCAAGCTGCATCCCCTTGCCGTCGAGGACGCAGTCAAGGGCAACCAGCGACCCAAGCTCGACGTCTACGACGACACGATCTTCGTGGTGCTGAAGACCTTGCACTACGTCGACGCGACCTCGGACGTCGAGACCGGAGAGGTGATGATCTTTGTCGGTGACCGGTTCGTGGTGACCGTCCGCCGAGGCGAGGTCAACCCGTTGGCGGGGGTCCGCGCCCGTCTGGAGCAGGCGCCTGAGCATCTGGCGCACGGGCCGATCGCCGTCATGTACTCGGTGATGGACTCCATCGTCGACAACTACACGCTCATCGACACCGAGCTCGGCGAGGACCTCGATCTCATTGAGCAGCAGGTCTTCTCGGGCGCCCGCGGTGTCGACGCCACCGACATCTACCGGCTCAAGCGCGAGACCCTCGAAGTCAAGCGGGCCGCGGCGCCCCTCGACGAGCCGTTGCGCCGACTGCACTCCGAGGACATGCCGAACATGCACGAGCTGGCCCGCCCCTTCTTCCGGGACATCTCCGACCACCTGTTGCGCGTCATCGACCACCTCGACTCCTACGACCGGCTGCTCACCGACGTCCTGCACGCCCACCTCGCGCAGATCTCGGTGCAGCAGAACGACGACATGAGGCGGATCTCGGCCTGGGTCGCGATTGCGGCAGTGCCCACGATGATTGCCGGGGTCTACGGGATGAACTTCGACTACATGCCCGAGCTGACCTACAGATGGGGCTATTTCATCGTGCTGGGGTTCATGGCGGTCATCTGCCTCGGCCTGTACCGTGCGTTTCGCAAGTCTGGGTGGTTGTAGCCGCGTCTGCGACCGGGCTGGAGGTGCTCAGGTCGCGGTGAGCCAACCGCCGGTCAGCACGGCGAACAGGACGAGCCCCAGCGCCACGCGGTACCACACGAAGATCGTGATCGGGTGGTGCGCCACGAACTTCAACAGCCACGCGATGCTGGCATAGGCCACGGCGAAGGCGACGAGGATCCCCACGACCATCTGACCGATGCCGACCACGCTGAGATTGACATCCTTGAGCTCGTACAGCCCGGCGGCCGTCAACGCAGGAATGGCCATGAAGAACGACAGCCGGGTGGCCGTGACCCGGTCGAGCCCGTTGAGCAGACCTGCCGAGATCGTGGCGCCGGAGCGGGAGACGCCCGGGATCAGCGAGAAGCACTGCACCAGGCCGAGGACCAGGCCGTCAAGCATCGTGACCTGGCCCTCACCGCGCACGAGGCCCCTCCTGTCGAGGACGCGATGACGACGTTCGGCAAGCCACATCACCACGCTCCACAGAATGAGCGCCGCCGCGACGACCCACAGGCTGCGCAGACCGACGGTGATCGCCCCCTTGGCGAGGAACCCGACAACGCCCACCGGGATCGACCCCACGATGACCGCCCAGGCGAGCTGGTAGTCGTGGTG
>Ga0157378_10004036_pt1 | contig 12962 bp, 12 predicted proteins | sample M65metaG_FD_115309 | JGI IMG/M metagenome (GOLD analysis project Ga0157378, IMG submission 115309) | Miscanthus rhizosphere microbial communities from Kellogg Biological Station, Michigan, USA - M6-5 metaG | ecosystem: Host-associated > Plants > Roots > Rhizosphere > Soil | place: USA: Michigan...
CAACGGGCGCGAGAAGAGCCGGCGTCGTAGGGTGGCGGGATGGGAGAACTGGTAGGAGTCGAACGTCGCGACGATGGTGTCGCGGTCGTCACGTTGAAGAACGGGAAGGTCAATGCTCTGTCGCAGGCCTTGTTGGGTGAGTTGGCGGAAGCCGCGGCGGACCTGACCGCTGATCCTCCTGGCGCGGTCGTCGTCACCGGCGGCGAGCGGATCTTCGCCGCGGGCGCCGACATCAGCGAGTTCGGCGATGCCGAGCGGGCCCGAGCGATCACGGCCGGGTTCCACGCAGCACTCGACGCAGTCGCCGCGATCCCGAGGTTCGTCATCGCCGCGGTCAGCGGCTACGCCTTGGGCGGCGGATGCGAGCTGGCCCTGGCGTGTGACTATCGAATCGCCGGAGAGCGGGCCGTGTTCGGCCAACCCGAAGTGCTGCTCGGAATCGTCCCCGGTGGAGGCGGCACCCAACGTTTGGCGCGATTGATCGGCCCGAGCCGGGCCAAGGAGATGATGGTGACCGGCCGCCAGGTGAAAGCCGAGGAGGCCTTGCGAATCGGCCTCGCCGACGAGTTGGTATCGACGGAGGGTTTGCATGACCGGGCGATCGAGTTGGCCGCAGAAGTCTCGCGCGGTGCTTTACAAGCGCAGGCGATGATCAAGCGAGGTGTCGATGAAGGACTCGACCAGCCTCTGCCGGCAGGTCTTCAACTGGAGCGCGAGCTGTTCGAGCAGGTGTTCCACACCGCCGACAGCGAGATCGGCGTCCGCACGTTCCTGGAACACGGCCCGGGAAACGCCGAGTTCACCGGCTCGTAGGTCCGGTCACACCGCCCAGGCGACGAGGCCCAACTCCATCGGGCTGATCAGGTCGCTGTGGTGCGGCACGATGCGCACGCTGACGCCGTACGGCCCGGCTTCACCGACCCGGTAGGTACCTTCGAACGTGCCACCGTCGGTCGGGTGCATGGTGACTGAATCGGGTGTGTCGATGAACGATCCGGCTGAGTCGATCGGGCCGTGCAACGCCTGCACCGTGACCTGACCTTCGTCGAGCTCGCCCAGGTCGACCTGAGCGCGTATCGTCCGCTCCTCGCCCTCGTGGGCCGGTGTGGTGTCGAGGTCGAGATCGACGACCTTCACCCCCGGCCACGCCTCGACGACACGCTGCTTCCAATGAGCGAGCGCCTTGCCCCGCGCCGCGTTGTCGTCGAGCAACGCCGACGCGCTGGCAGCAGCGGGCTCGTAGAGCCGCGAGGTGTAGTCGCGGACCATCCGCGCCGCGGTGACGAACGGCCCGAGCGACCGCCAGTTGTCCTTCATCTTCTCGATCCACTGCACCGGCACCCCGTCGCCGTCGCGGTCGTAGAAGAGCGGAATGATCTCCCGCTCGAGCAGACCGAACAGGCTGGTGCCCTCGCGCACGTCGCGGCGTCCGATGTCGGCGTCGTCGTCCGCCGAGGCGATCGCCCAACCGTTGCTGCCGTCGTAGCACTCGTCCCACCATCCGTCGAGGATGCTGCAGTTCAACACTCCGTTGAGCGCCGCCTTCATCCCACTCGTGCCACACGCTTCGAGCGGACGGCGCGGGTTGTTGAGCCATACGTCGCAACCGTGCAGCATCTTCCGGGCGACGGCCATGTCGTAGTCCTGCAGGAAGACGATGCGATGGCCGACCTCGAACTGGCGGGCGAAGACCTCGAGCTCGCGGATCATGTCCTTGCCGGGTTGATCCGCCGGATGCGCTTTGCCGGCGAACACGATCTGCACCGGGCGATCGGCATCGAGCAGCAGCCGCCGCAATCGCTCGGGTTGCGAGAGCAGCAGGGTCGCCCGCTTGTACGTGGCGAAGCGGCGCGCGAAACCGATCGTCAACGCGTTGGCGTCGAGCACGTTCTCACCGAGATGTGACCTGGCGAACGAGACCAGCTCGGCTCGACCTCTGGCGCGAGTGGCCCACACGTCGCCGGGAGCCAGCTTGCCGACCCCAGCCCACGACGCCTTGTCGGCCCCGTCCCACACCGTGCCGACGCTGCTGGCCAGCAGATCGGCGATTCCGTCGCTGACCCAGGTGTGGGCGTGCACGCCGTTGGTGATGGCGCCGATCGGTACCTCTTCGACGGTGACGTCGGGCCACAGGCCGCGGAACATCTCGCGGCTGACCGCACCGTGCAGTTGGGCAACACCGTTGCTGCGACCTGCCAGGCGCAGACCCATCACCGCCATGTTGAACCGATCGTCGTCCGGGGCGGTGGGGTCCTGGCCCACCGAACGCAATTCGTCGAAGGTGACGCCGAGCGACGCGGCGAACCCGCCGAAGTACTTCTCCATGAGGTCGCGCGGGAAGCGATCGATTCCTGCCGGTACCGGTGTGTGGGTGGTGAAAACACCGCCGGCGCGGACGACCTCGACCGACTCGGCGTAGGTGAGCCCGGACTCGACCAGCTCGCGCATCCGTTCCATCGACAAGAAGCCGGCGTGCCCCTCGTTGGTGTGGAAGACCTGCGGGTGCAACCCGAGGGCCCGCAGCGCCCGGACGCCACCGATGCCGAGCACGATCTCCTGGCGCAGTCGATGCTCGATGTCGCCGCCGTAGAGCCGGTTGGTGATGGCAGCGATCTCGGGCGTGTTCGAGTCGACAGCGGCGTCGAGGAGGTACAGGTTGATGCGGCCGACGTTGACCTGCCACACGTTGAGGTGGGCGATCTCGTCGGCCATCTCGACGGCGATCTGGACACCCGTCGGCATCAGCGCCAGACCGTGGGGGTCGAGACGGGGGAACCGCTCCTCCTGGTATCCGTCGGCGTTGAGCCGCTGACGGAAGTACCCCTCGGCATACAGGATCCCGACGCCGACGAGCGGCAAGCCGAGGTCGGAGGCCGCCTTCAGGTGGTCGCCGGCCAGGATGCCGAGACCGCCCGAGTACTGCGGCAGGGTCTCGGTGAGCCCGAACTCGGGTGAGAAGTAGGCGACGAGCTCCAGAGGGCTCTCCGAGCGGCCCTGGAACCACCGTGGCTCTGTGGTGGCCTGCGCCAGCCGAGCTGCCGCGGCGTCGGTGAGGGCGATCACCTCGGGATCGGCGGACAGTTCGCTCCAGCGGGTCTCGGTGATGCCGGCGATGAGGCGCAGCGGGTCGTGGCCGCTCGACTGCCACAGCTGCGGGTCGAGCCGGGCGAACAGCGCCTGCGTGAACCGGTCCCACGTCCAGTGGATGTTGTTGGCCAGGTCGCTCAGTGCGGCGAGCCGCGGCGGAATGGCCGGAACGACGTTGAACTGGCGTACAGCGCGCATTCGAGCGAGCTTACCCGTCGGCCCTCAGAGCTCCGGGGCCGGGTTCAGCCGCGCTTCGCCTTGTTGTAGACACCGAGCGTGGTGGCGGCGATGGCGTCCCAGGTGTACCGGCCGGCCAGCAGCGCCGCCGCCCTGGTGCGCAGTCCATCGGCGGTCTCCGGGTGGTTCAACACGTCGGCGATGCAGTTGGACAGGGCCACGTGGTTGCCGGGCTCGAACAGGACGCCGGCGCCGGTGCCCTCGACGATCTCGGCCAGCCCGCCGGTGCGAGCGACGATCGTGGGTGCCCCGGCCGCCATGCCCTCCAGGGCGACGATCCCGAACGGTTCGTACAGCGACGGGATCACGACGCAGCTGGCCCGCTGCAGCAACGCCCGAAGCTCGTCGTCGGGGACGAAGCCGGCCAGCTGGATGATGTCGCCGACACCTTCCATGTCGATCTGGGTCTGCAGTTCCGCCAGGTAGGTGCCCCGCCCGGCGATCACGCAGCGGAGCGCAGGAAACCGGTGGCGGAGGTGGGCGATCGCCCGGGTGAGCACCTGGAAGCCCTTCTCGTACTGGATCCGCCCCCAGGCGACCACCAGCGGAGGATGTCCGTTGATCGGCACCGTGGAGGGCGAGTGCCACTGACCGATGTCGATGCCGTTCGGCACGAGGTTCACCTTCTCGGAGGGCAGTTCGAAGTCGTCGGTCACCTCTCGGACCATGAACTTCGAGCAGGCGATCACCTGATGCGCCTGCAGGGTGAGCCACCACTCCACCGCGTTGATCGCCGCCGGCGTGCCCTGCGGGACGTAGCCGCCGTGCCGCCCCCGCTCGGTGCCGTGGATCGTGGCGACGAGTGGCAGCCCCCACAGCGTCTTCAACGTGTCGGCCGACCACGCCACCAGCCAGTCGTGGGCGTGGACGACCTGCGGTCTCCACGATCCGAGCCGTGCGGCCAACTGTGTCAGCTGATGATTGGCAGACGCCATCTGCGACACGATGTAGTCGTCGGGCAGCCATGGCAGGTCGGCGTTGGCCCGCAGGACGCGAACTCCCTCGACCATCGTGTCGTCGGCGACACCCGGATGGTCGAGACTGAACACGACCACGTCGTGCCCTGCCCGTGCCATCGCCCGCGCCAAGCCGTCGACGTGCGCGGCAATGCCCCCGACCACCCGCGGGGGATATTCCCAGGACAGCATCAGCACGCGCATCGACGTGACCGTAGCCGCCGGTCGAGTCACCTACGCTGCGAAGGTGCTCCTCGGCGAACAGGATCTCCACTTCTTCGGCGAGGGCACCCATCGCCGCTTGTGGGAGTGGCTCGGCGCCCAGCCGCTGCCCGACGGAGGCGTGCAGTTCGCGGTGTGGGCCCCGAACGCCAAGTCGGTGCGCGTGGTCGGCGATTGGGATGGCTGGGTCGATGGCGACGCCCTGGTTCCGCAGGGCAAGTCGGGTGTGTGGGCCGGCGTCGCCAAGTCTGCGGCCATCGGCTTCCGCTACAAGTTCGCGATCGAGACCGCAAACGGCCGCACACTGTTGAAGGCCGACCCGATGGCGTACGCCACGGAATGCCCTCCGGCGACCGCGAGTGTCGTCACTGCACCGACCGCCCACGTGTGGGGCGACGACTCGTGGATGGAGTCGCGCGGTCACGGCCCGGGTCACCCCCTGCGGATCTACGAACTGCACCTCGCGTCATGGCGCCACGGCGTGCACGGATACCGCGACTTGGCTCGAGCGATCGCCGACCACGTCGCTGCACTCGGCTTCACCCACGTCGAGTTGATGCCGGTCGCCGAGCACCCGTTCGGCGGGTCGTGGGGATACCAGGTCACCGGCTACTACGCCCCCAGCGCGCGCTTCGGGGTGCCCGACGACTTCCGCGAGTTCGTCGACGTGCTGCACCAGCGCGGCATCGGCGTCATCGTCGACTGGGTGCCGGCGCACTTCCCGCGCGACGAGTGGAGTCTGGCCCGTTTCGATGGCACCAAGCTGTACGAGCACAGCGACCCGCGTCAGGGTGAGCATCCCGATTGGGGCACGCTGGTGTTCAACTACGGCCGCCACGAGGTGCGCAACTTCCTCATCGCCAACGCCTTGTTCTGGCTCGACGAGTTCCACGTCGACGGCCTGCGCGTCGACGCCGTCGCCAGCATGTTGTACCTCGACTACTCGCGCACTGCGGGCGGGTGGGTGCCCAACAAGCTCGGCGGCCGCGAGAACCTCGATGCGATCGACTTCCTCCGCCAACTGAACGGGACCGTCCAGGAGGAGTTCCCGACGGCGATGGTGATCGCCGAGGAGAGCACTGCCTGGCCGAAGGTGACGCACGCGATCGATCACGGCGGTCTCGGGTTCACGCACAAGTGGAACCTCGGTTGGATGCACGACACCCTGCGCTACTTCAGCACCGACCCGGTGCACCGCCGCTGGCATCACCGCGACATGTCGTTCGGTCTGCTGTACGCGTTCAGCGAGCGGTTCGTGCTGCCGATGAGCCACGACGAGGTCGTCCACGGCAAGTCCAGCCTGCTCGGGAAGATGCCCGGCGACGATTGGCAGAAGTTCGCGAACCTGCGGGCGATGTTCACGTGGATGTGGTCGATGCCGGGTGCACCGCTGGTGTTCATGGGCGCGGAGATGGCGCCGTGGACCGAATGGAACGACGCCGGAGGGTTGCCCTGGCATCTGCTGGAGCATCCTCCGCACCGTGGCGTGAGGGACTTGATGGCCGAGCTCAACCGGGTCGCTTCGCAATGGCGGGCGATGTGGGAGCGAGACCACGAACCGACCGGCTTCCAATGGCTCGACGCCGACGATGCCCTGCATTCGGTCTTCGCCTTCCTTCGTTGGGGTCACGCCGGGGCCAACGCGGTCGCGTGCATCGCCAACTTCACACCGGTTCCCCGTCCCGGCCACCGCGTCGGGTTGCCGTGGCCGGGGGAGTGGCGAGTGCTGATCGACTCCGACAGCGACAAGTTCGCCGGCTCCGGATACCGCGGTGAGCTCTCGACCGTCACCGCGACCACCGACAACACGTGGCAGGGCCAGCCGGCGTCTGCAGTATTCGACCTCCCGCCACTCGCCGTCGTGCTTCTCGGCGCGGTTCGCCCGTGATCGAAGCGTGGCGCGAGCCGCGCACGCGCTCCGTCGTCATCGCCAGCGTCACTCTCGGAGTCGCAGTTGGTGCGTTCGGCTTCACCTTCGGGGTCGGCGCCATCAGTGCCGGGTCGTCCATTGCGCAGGCGTGCGCGATGTCGTTGTTGATCTTCACCGGGGCCACACAGTTCTCCGCGGTCACGGTCATTGGCGCGGGTGGCAGCCCGGCATCGGCGGTCAGTGGCGCGCTCGTGCTGGCGGCACGCAACGGTGTGTACGGCTTGACGATGGCGCGCCGCCTGACGGGACCACTCGGGCAGCGGCTGGTTGCCGCGCAACTGACGATCGACGAATCGACCGCCATGTCGTCGGCGCAGACCGAGCCCGACGCACAGCGCCTCGCGTTCTGGATCACCGGCGTCACCATCTACATCTTCTGGAACCTGGGAACGTTGCTGGGGGCGTTCACGGGTTCGGCGATCGACCCGCAGAAGTACGGGCTCGACGCGGCGTTCCCGGCGGCGTTCGTCGCCATGCTGTGGCCTCTTCTGCGTGATCGCCGGGCCCGCCTGGTCGCCGCGTGCGGGGCGCTGATCTGCCTGGTGCTGATCCCGTTCGCGCCGATCGGCATCCCCGTGCTGGCGGCGTCGTTGGCCATCCTGCTCGGAGTGCCGAAATGACGTGGGCGTTGATATTCGTGCTCGCCGCCGGCACCTACGCCTTCAAGGTGCTCGGGTTGATCGTCATCGGCGACCGGAAACTGCCTCCCGTGCTCGACCGGTGTCTGGCCCTGATCCCCGTCGCGCTGCTGCCGGCGCTCATCGTCAGCGGCACGTTCAGCGTCGGTCACGACCTGGTGATCGATGCCCGGGCCGCGGGTGTCGGAGCTGCCGTGATCGCCGCGTGGCGCAGGGCACCGTTGGTGCTCGTGATCGTCATCGGCGTCGTGGTGACGGCGCTCGTCCGGGCGATCTCCTAGCGCGGCTCGTCGGGCGGGAACTGCGATTCGACGAGGCGCTTGAGGCTACTGAGGTTGTGCTTCCACATCGGGCGCAGCACGGCGCGCCCACCGACCAGTGCGCCCGGCTGACCGCCGAGCCACCACGGGAACTTCAGCGACTCCTGCCAACCGAAGCGAGTGCGCCGGCCGAGGTCGATCGGCGTCAGCGTGAACCGACCGGTGCCGGTCACCACGCCGAGGTGCCGAACCCCGATCGCTGAATGCGGTGCCCACTCGGTGATCTCCATGCGGTCGACCAACTTGATCGGGCCGACCTTCGTGTCGCACAGGAACGTGGTTCCGACCCCTCGGTGTTGCTCGGTCTGAAACCGGATCGCCACGGCGTCGTGCATCCAGGCGACGTGCTCCTCGAGGCGCTCGACGACCTGCCACACATCCTCGGGACGCGCCGAGATGTCGACGGCTACATCCAGCCCCGGCACGTTTCGTTGCTCAGGCTTTGACGGATTGGCGTCGCAGCTGCGCCGCTGCGGCTTCCGGCGACACGATGTTGATCATCACGCCGGTGCCACGCTCGAACCCGGCGGTGGTGACCAGCTTCGGCCACAGGTGCACGTGCCAGTGGAAGGAACCGTTGTAGTGGTGCGGTGCGGTGTGGAACCCGACGTTGTACGAGACGTCGCCGTGCGTGTCGCGCAGAACCTCGATCGCATCGCGGATGGCGCGGCCGACCGAGGCCAACGACTCGTCGCTGGCGTCGGTGAGGTGCAGTTCGTGGTTGCGCGGGATGATCAGCAGTTCGTACGGGGTGCCGCTCCAGTAGGGGCAGACGCACACGACGTCGTCGTTGGAGAACAGGACCCGCTCGCCCTCCCCGATCTCGGCCTCGACCGTGGCGCACAGGATGCAACCACCTTCGAAACGGCTGAACGCACGTTGCTCTTCGAGCAGCTCGCCCGGCACGAAAGGAAGGCCGAGGAGTTGACCGTGCGGGTGAGCGATCGACGCGCCGGCCTCGCGGCCGTGGTTGATGATGGCCTGTGTGTACCGCACGTTCGGTGTCGCCGCGTGCTCGAGGAAACGGCGCTTCAACACCAGCATCATCTCGGCTGCATCGGCATCGCTGATCGCGTGGATGCCGCCGTTGTGGTCGCGCGTGAGCACGAACACCTCGTGCGTTCCACTTGCATCGGCCTCGACGTGAACGGGGCCGCGGTGGTGGACCGCGAAAGGTTGTTCGCCGTCGAAGGCGGGGTAGAGGTTGGGGATCACCCGCATCTTCCAGGTGCCGCCCTTGTCGACCGTTTCGAGTGCGGGCAGGGTGACCTCTTCGTTACCGGGACAGAACGGACACGGCCGCGCTGGATCGGCTTCCACTTGAGCGACGCGCGGCGCGAAGTCCGTAGGACGTTCAGCTCGCTCGGCCACGATGGTGACCCACCGCCCGGTGAGTGGATTGAGACGCAGTTGACTCACAGCAAAGTTCAGCTTAGGACGTTGCCATCGGTTCAGGGCGGACGGGGCTGTGAATTGTGCGATACACCGACACGTGCCGTGGGCTGTCCGTGGTGAACGGAGTGCGGTCTGCGTTTTCCCATCGCGAATCGAGACGGAAACCAGACGCAGCCGCCATCGCGTCGAGTTGCCCGACGGTCGCGTATCGAATCGCCCACGGTCGCATCCGCACCCCGCCCGACTCGGTGATGGAGATGTACTGACCTTGCGCCGTTTGCGTGGACTCGTCGTGGGTGGACACGCTCAACACGACGGAGTCGACGGTCATCGATCGCACCGCGACGGACGAGCCGGGTTGCGGCTCGGGCACGAATGCTTCGATGACGAATGCACCGCCGGGCACGAGTCGGTCGGCGACGGATCGGAAGCACCCGAGTTGGCGGCTCTCGGTCAACAGGTTGAAGAACGTGTTGTAGGCGATGAACACCACACCGAACGGTCCGGGTGGCTGGTCGTCGACCATGTCGCCGAGACACGCGGTCACCGAGCCGGCACCGTCGTTCGCCGCCAGCCTGTCGAGCATCGCCTCGCTCGAGTCGAGCCCGATCACCGTGAGCCCCTTCGCGGCAAGCGGGATCGCCAGCCGTCCAGTGCCGACGCCGAGTTCGAGCACCGGCAACGGCGCGACCGCGCCGGAGATCTCGACCAGGAGGTCGACGGTGGCCGCCACATCGCTGATGCCGGCATACCACTCGTCGTACACGTCGGCGAAGGAATCTCCGTACGTCGAGTCCGTATAGCCATCCACCGGACCATCTTCGACCACCGGGGCGGCCGATGCCAATGACCGCGTAGCCTTGTCCGGGTGCAGAACGGCTACACGTACCTCGACCATGCGGCGACGACGCCCATGCGCCCCGACGCGGTCGAGGCGATGTTGCCGTTCCACAGCGAGCAGTTCGCCAACCCATCCGGCTCTCACCGTTTCGCCCGCCAGGTGCGCAAGGCGATCGACGAGGCTCGCGACGACGTCGCCGATGTGCTCGGATGCCGGCCAGGTGAAGTGATCTTCACCGGTGGCGGCACGGAGGCCGACAACACCGCCGTGTTCGGCACGCTCGATCGGCTCGGCGGTGTGGCGCTGTGCCCGGCGGTCGAACACCATGCCGTGCTGCACTCCGTCGAGTCGCGTCACGGCCGCGTCGTCGGCGTCGACCATGCCGGTCGCGTCGATCTCGAGCAACTCGAAGCAGCGCTCGACGGAGTGTCCATCGTCAGCGTGATGGCCGTGAACAACGAAGTCGGCACGATCACCGACATCGCCGCCGTGGGTGCGGTCGTGCGCCGCGCCGCGCCGAACGCCGTGCTGCACACCGACGCGGTGCAGGCCGCCTGTTGGCTCGATCTGCACACCATCACGCCACACGTCGATCTGCTGTCATTGTCCGCGCACAAGTTCGGTGGGCCGAAGGGCGTTGGCGTGCTCGTCGCCCGCGCCGGCGCATCGTTCGAACCGCTGTTGGTCGGCGGCGGCCAGGAGCGTGAGCGACGCAGCGGCACACACAACGTCGCCGGGATCATCGGTATGAGCGTCGCGTTGCGAGCAACTGACAACGAGCGCGCCGAGGAGAACGCGAGGATCGCGATCCTGCGCGACGAACTCGTCGACGGCCTGCAGTCCCAACTCGACGACGTGCACGAGACGGTTGCCCGCGGCGACAAGGTCGCCGGATCGGCGCACGTGTGTTTCGACGGGATCGAGAACGAGGCGCTGTTGTATCTGCTCGACGAAGCCGGCGTGTGCGCCAGCGCGGCGTCGGCGTGCGCCAGTGGTGCTATGGAGCCTTCGCACGTGTTGGCGGCGATGGGGGTGCCCAACGAGCGCGCCGGCGGTGCGTTGCGTCTGACCCTCGGTCGCACGACCACGGCAGCCGATGTCGCCGCAGCAACGGCGGCCATCGTCGACGCGGTCGGCAAGTTGCGCGCCGGGCGGGCGGCATGAAGGTGCTCGTCGCCCTCAGCGGCGGCGTCGACTCGTCGGTTGCCGCTGCCGAACTGATCGACGCCGGCCACCACGTCGTCGGGATCACCATGCGCCTGTGGGGCGGCGACAGCGACACCGGGTGCTGTTCGGTCGCCGACGTCGACGACGCCCGTCGCGTCGCCCAACAACTCGACATCGATCACCTCGTGTTCAACTTCACCGACGACTTCAACACCCATGTCGTCGATCCGTACGTGCGATCGCATCGCGACGGCCTGACGCCGAATCCGTGCATCGAATGCAACCGACACTTGAAGTTCCATCGCCTCAGCGAGCGCGCCGACCTCTTGGGGTTCGATGCGATCGCCACGGGCCATCACGCCCGAATCGACGTCGTCGGAGATCGGTACTTCGTACATCGCGGTGCCGATGCGGCGAAGGATCAGAGCTACGTCGTCCACATGCTCCCGCAGCGCGAGCTGCGCCGAACGCTGTTCCCTGTCGGTCATCTCACCAAGGCCGAGGTTCGCGATCGCGCCACTCGACTCGGCCTGCGCACCGCCGCCAAGCCGGACAGTCAGGACGTCTGCTTCATCACCCATACCGGTGGACGCGAGACGTTCCTCGGCGCGCGCATCCCGTTCCGCAAGGGGACCGTCGTCGACACTGCCGGCACGGTCATCGGAGAGGTGCCGGCGATCGAGATGGTCACGCTGGGGCAACGCCGCGGCATCGGGCTGCCCGGAGGGAGACCCAAGCGCTACGTCACCGCCATCGACCGTGCCACGTCGACCGTCGTCGTCGGCGACGAAGCCGAGCTGCACGTGCGCGAGTTGCAGGTCGCCGATCTCGTGTGGGCGGACCGCGCGTACGAGGGCGCCGTGATGGTGCAGTGCAGCGCGCACGGAGTTGCCGAACCCGCCGAGTTGCGTGGCGACACCGTCACCTGGCGCGCCCCGCAGCGAAGGGTCGCACCCGGTCAGAGCGTCGTGTTCTTCGACCCGTCCGACACCTACGTGCTCGGCGGCGGGATCGCCCGCTGAAACCGTTGCTGCGACGCGCGCAGCACTGCTCCCGGCCGCGACGGGGCGACGATGAACGACTGCACGTGCAACGCCGTGCCTCTCGGCGAGGTCTTGGTCGGCGCCAGTAGGGCGTCGGTCATCGACACCATCGAGACCTCCACGGCATGTCCGGCGGCGGGCCCGGTGAAGTCGGCTGCCTCGGTGTCGGCGAGCGCCAACTCGATTCCGTCGATGTTGGCTCGCGCCACCATGAGGGTCTCGCCCAAGACGACAGGGTCGTGCACTACGAGTCCCGCGGGTACCAGCACCAACCAACGCAGCGCCAGGAGGTTGAACCTGGGAACGAGACCGACTGTCAGCGCACCGCCGACGGCTGCGGCAACGACACCGACGATCCACTGACCTGTCGCCAGCAGGAGGGGCGCGGCGACGACGGCCGCAGCCCACAACGCACCGGCCAGCGCCATCGGTGGCAGGAATGCCGCGGGAGGCCGCAGCAGGAAGCGGTCCTCGTCGCCGTAGGCCGACGCCTGCACGCAACGTTGGCCGAACTCGGCACCGCCGATCAGCAATCCACTGACCAGCGCGCATGCCACGAACGCGGCGCCCGCGACAGCGTCGGCTCCGGCAACCCAACTGGCAATCGAAGCGCTGACGGCGAGTGCGACGGTCATCCGCGAAATGGTGAGGCCGAGCGGCGACGGCACCAGCAAGGCGACCAGGCCGGTGCCCCACGCGAGCCAGCAGGCTGCCGCCACGGTGGCGCGCACCGCGTTCGATCGGCCGTCGAGCGCGTCCCCGATCGACCAGATGCCGGCGACACCGACGACCAACCACGAGATCCGGGCGCCCCACACACCGGTGATTGCGGACAGAACGCCGGGCCGGGGCGATTGCATCTCTCCAGATTGGCCGATCCGGCTCGTAGTCGAGCAACCTGCAGTGGAACTATGTCGGCCAAGGAAGTGACCGTGAATCGTGCACAGCTACCAAGTGGCATCGCCACAGGGATCGGCAGCCTTCCTCATCGCGACGCCGATGCTGCTGCCGAGTTCGCGTTGTCGACGCTCGAGCTGCCGGCGATCCCCACATTGCCGAAGCGTTCGCCGGCGGAGGGAATGATCCCGCAGGCACTCGTCGGTCTCGCCGGGATCACGGTCGGTCA
>Ga0157378_10004037_pt1 | contig 12960 bp, 10 predicted proteins | sample M65metaG_FD_115309 | JGI IMG/M metagenome (GOLD analysis project Ga0157378, IMG submission 115309) | Miscanthus rhizosphere microbial communities from Kellogg Biological Station, Michigan, USA - M6-5 metaG | ecosystem: Host-associated > Plants > Roots > Rhizosphere > Soil | place: USA: Michigan...
ATCATTTTCTTGAACGCTGCGACTCTGGAGTCCACGCGCATCCTGCTGAATTCTGCTACGGCTGAATTTCCAAACGGTCTGGCGAACAGCAGCGGCGAACTTGGCCACAACCTGATGGATCACCACATGGGCGCGGGCGCTTCCGGCATCATTCCCGGCAACGAAGACAAGATGCCCTTTGGCAACCGGCCGAACGGAATTTACGTTCCGCGTTTCCGCAACGTGAAAACCAAGCAGAAAGATTTCATGCGCGGCTACGGCTATCAGGGCGGCGGCAGCCGCGAAGGCTGGAGCCGCGGCACCAACATGGCCGGCATCGGCGCGGACTTCAAACACATGCTGCGCAGGCCCGGTCCGTGGCGCATGACGTTCGCGGGCTTCGGCGAATGCCTGCCCTATCACACGAACTGGGTGGAAGTGGACAAGGACAAAGTTGACGCCTGGGGGATTCCGACGCTCAAGATTCACTGTGCGTGGGGCGACAACGAGCACGCCATGTCGCGCGATATTGCGATCCAAGCCGGCGAGATGCTCTTGGCGGCGGGAGCGCGCGACGTCAACACGTTCCAGGACATTTCGACCCCGGGTCTCGGCATTCACGAAATGGGAACCGCCCGCATGGGCCGCGATCCCAAAACGAGCGTCCTGAATGAACACAATCAGGCGCATGACGTGAAAAATCTGTTCATGACCGATGGCGCTTGCATGGCCTCCGCTGCGTGCGTCAACCCATCCCTCACTTACATGGCGCTGACTGCCCGCGCGTGCGACTATGCAGTCTCGCAAATGAAGAAGAACGAACTATAATCGTTGGCTGCAATTGCAGCACGCAGCGCTTCACAAAATCTGGCTGAGGGATAGCGCATGGCTCAAATCGCTCGTTCGCCCAAGACTTACGACGTGTGTGTAATCGGTTCGGGAGCCGGCGGTGGCATGGCCGCCAAGGTGCTCACCGAGGGCGGGCTGAACGTGGTGATGCTCGAGGCCGGTCCGCAGGTCTATCCCGAAAAAGACTACAAGATGCTGATGTGGCCATACGAACTGCCGCATCGCGGCGCGGGCGTCGGCGGACGCGCGAGCGAAAACTTCAGCGAATTCCTCGCTCCCAACGGCGCATGGGAGATCGAGGGCGAGCCGTACAGTTCCGCTCCGGGTGCGGACTTCCAGTGGTTCCGTTCGCGTATTGTCGGCGGCCGTACCAATCACTGGGGGCGCATCGCGTTGCGTTTCGCTCCGGTGGATTTCAGGTCCAAGACGCGCGACGGCCTGGGCGACGACTGGCCCATTTCTTACGAAGACATCGCGCCCTACTACGACAAGGTCGAGTCCTACATCGGCGTTTTCGGGACCAAAGAAAACGTATCAAGCGCGCCTGATGGGGTTTTCCTGCCGCCACCCAAGCCGCGCTGCACGGAAATTCTCATCAAGAAAGCCTGCGACAAACTGAACATCACCTGCATTCCGGCGCGCCTGGCCATTCTCACGAAAGCTCATAACGGTCGCTTGCCTTGTCACTATTGCGGGCAATGCGGACGCGGGTGCGTTACCGCGTCTAACTTCAGTTCGAGCCAGGTCTTGATTCCGCCCGCCATGGCTACCGGCAGGCTGACGCTGATCACCGGAGCGATGGCTCGCGAAATTGTGGTCGGCAAAAACGGCAAAGCGGAAGCGGTCTCGTACATTGACAAGGCCACCAAAACAGAAAAGCGAGTGTATGCGAAGGCTGTCGTTGTTGCCGCGAGCGCGTGTGAATCCGCGCGCTTGCTCCTCAATTCCAAGTCCGCGTTGTTTCCCGATGGTTTGGGCAATTCCACCGGCAATGTCGGCAAATATCTGACCGACTCGGTCGGCAGTGACGGGTGGGGCGAGATTCCCGCGCTGGAAAAAATGCCGCCGCACAACCACGACGGCGTTGGCGGAATGCACTACTACGTTCCGTGGTGGAAGTTCGACCGCAAGAACGACTTTCCGCGCGGCTATCACATTGAGCTATGGGGCGGCCGCGACATGCCCGGCGTTGGAATGTTCAATGAATTGTGCCACGACGAAGAAGGCTACGGCCTGCAGCTGAAACGACGCGCTCGGCAGGTATACGGAACCACGGTTGGATTCTCCGGCCGCGGCGAGATGATCCCGAACCCTGGCACGTATTGCGAACTGGACCCGGATCGCGTGGACCAGTGGGGCATTCCGATTTTACGTTTCCATTTTAAGTGGAGCGAGTACGAACTGCGCCAGGCCAAGGACATGCAGGAGACCTTCAAGTCCATCATTGAAATGATGGGCGGCACCTACAAGACGCGGACGCGGATTGACGGCCCGTATCCTTTCGGAATCTTGCCGGGCGGCAAGATTATTCACGAAGTCGGCACGGCACGAATGGGCGCGGATCCGAAAAGCAGCGTGCTCAACGGCTACTGTCAGACGCACGACGTGAACAACGTCTTCGTGACCGACGGCGCCCCGCTGGTGACGAACCCCGACAAAAACCCGACGCTGACCATCATGGCGCTGTCATGGCGCGCTTCGGAGTACCTGTTGGACGAAGCGAAAAAGGGAAGTATCTAGGCGTGCCAAGGGTGACGCCAGGAGAGCTCATGAGCACACAGGGAATTTCAAGACGCGATGTATTGAAGACGCTGGCGGTTGGCGCCGCGGGCGGTTCCGTATTGCAGGTGATTCCGCTGCAGGCTGCCGAAGTGGCTCACCAGATGGTGCGCAAAGAAAAGGCGGCGGCCGGGAAATACGCTCCGAAATACTTCACGCCGAAACAATACGAGGCGCTGACTTCGCTGTGCGACACCATCATTCCCAAGGATGAAAAGTCAGGCGGTGCCGTCGAAGCGGGCGCTCCGGAATTTATCGACCTGCTCACCAGCGAAAATGCCGAGTTCCAGGGCCGCCTGGGCGGCGGCTTGATGTGGCTTGATGGCTACTGTCTTGATCACTACGGCAAGTCGTATATGGAAAGTGCGCCTGAGCAGCGAAAGGAAATCATCGACCTCATCGCCTACCGGAAAAACGCCAAGGCCACGCCGGAGCTGCACCAGGGCGTTGCGTTTTTTGCCTTTCTCCGCAACATGACCTGTGACGGCTTCTATACCAGCAAAATCGGCATCGAAGACTTGCAGTACATCGGCAACATCACGCGCAGCGAATGGCCCGGCTGCCCGGCCCTGCCCGAATAAGGCTGCGCCCCGGAACCCTCGCTTTTGAGGAAAACCTGCGCTGACTCTGTCCAATCAGGCAGACTCAATGTTTCCCTGGGCTTCTTGGGGGTGTGATGATTCGGAGTCTCAGCCGCCTGCTCGCGTTTGCCGCAATCGCTTTGCTGGCGAGCAATTCCCGCCTGGTCGCCGGGGTACCACCGTCGCAAAACGCTGCGCAGTCGACTCATGACAAAGCCTTTTGGCGCGCGATTGTCGCAAGCAAATATCAGATTCCGTCCAACGAGAAGCCCTTTGCTCTGGCCAGGGAACTCAGCAGCTACCTCGGTTCGCCGGACCCCGAGTTGAGAGATGAGCTGGCCTACACAATTCTGACTGTCTGGATTGTGAACCGGCAGCATTTCTCACCCGAGGAACTGCTGCAGCTTGAGGGAGAGTGGACATCGAACCTAAGCTCCGCCTCTGGCGAAAGCGGGACGGACAGCGTCTTCAAACGGTCGTTTTCCGCGCTGTGTCTTTCATCCCTCGCCGAAAGGGAACTGAAGACTCCTTTTCTCGGTGAAGCCCGTTATCGCAAGCTGTTGGATTCCGCGGTCCGCTATCTCGGCGACGAAAGGGATCTGCGCGGATTTGACGCCAGCAAAGGCTGGGTTCATGCCACGGCCCACACTGCGGACTTGCTGGCGGCGCTGGCGGGCAATACCTTGTTCACCAGGCAGGACCAGGCTTCCTTCTTGAGAGCGATCTCGGCGCGCCTCGCGACAGCTGATTCGGTCTACGCTTATGGTGAGCAAGACCGGTTGGCAAACGTTATCGCAGTAACCGCCACGCGCGCGGACTTCGATTTTGACGCATTCCAAAAGTGGCTGGCGGAAATGGACTCGGCCGATCGAGTCGTCTGGAAAGACTCGCCGCCAAAACTGCCCGGGCTCACTCGTTTTCAGAACGATTCTTATATGCTGCGAGCGCTAGTCGCGCAGCTTCTCGAACGGCCGAGCACTCCCGCATCGCTTGAAGTCCAGAAAGCGGTACTGAAGTCGCTGCAGCGGCGCTGACCGCCAAACGCTCCGATCTGGCGTTAGGGGATGTTGCGGGCTACCGCGCGAGCGAGGCTTGCAATTTATCACTGGAAGCCAGCTTCAGCAGGTCACGTACCTTCGGCTCAATCTGGTTGCGAACGCGCCGAAATGCATCCAGCCGCGTTTCTGCTGATCCGTCCACTATTCGCGGATCTTCGAGACTCCAGCGAAACAGCCGAAACGCAAAAGGGAACACCGGGCAGCGCTCCTTCGATTCGTCGCCCACGCCGACCACATACGCGAAGCGCTCCTGGAGTGCCGTCCGCACATCCTTTGCTTCCTGAGTTGAAATATCGATACCGACTTCCTTCATGGCGTTTACGGCGAGTGGGTCAACTGGAGCGGGCTCTACCGCTGCGCTGACCGGCTGGATAGCATCGCCCGCCAAAGCTCGCACGAAGCCTTCCGCCATCCCGCTGCGTTCGGGATGCCCGGTGCAAAGGAAAAGAACTTTCGGTTGGTGCCACATGTGTTTCCCTCCAAAGGACGGCCGGGCCTGCGTTCCGAGGTGGTTTCTTATCCAAGCATGACAGATTAGTTTTGCGTCGAGCTCGCCGCCAATACAAGAAATACCTTAGGCATCCGGCCGCTCTGAAACGGGCGGCGATTCCACCAGGCGAGAGCCGCCCAAGACCTGCCTTACGGCGGTATCCACAAGATAGACCGGCAAAAGCACCAGCAGCGGATCGATCGGGTGCCGGTAGCGCAAGGTCGTATGCGTCAGGTAATAGGGAATGGGAAGCAATACAGCGCAAAGCGCAGTCGGAAGGACCGGGACGAAGTTTTTCTTCAGCGCAAGGATCAGCCCGCCCAGCGAGAGCACGGAAAACACCGCACAAAATGCCACGGCGATCTTGCTCAAATGCAAAACCCGGATCCATTTATCGATTCGTGAGTCGTACCACGCCGTCCAGGTGTCGAGTACACGCCGGCTGACCAATGCGGCAAAGTCGCGCGGATGCGTTCGAATGAACGCAATCGCGGCATGCTGCTTGGCTCGCATGTACGGCAACTCACCGGCGAAAGCGAGTTGAAACAGCTGCTGGTGATTGTGCATCGGATGCAGCTGGGCGGCGTAAACATCATCCTTGGGAACGTCGGGATTGTTGCCAAGCCACAGTTCCAGCCCGAAATTCGATTTTACAAAGGTGAATCCATCGAGAGCGAAATAGTTGCGCGCTGTCCACGGTGTCACCGCCAGCAGGAACAGCAGTATCGCGGTAAGCGCCGGCCGCAAAGCTGCCGCGCCCGCAGAGCGGCGGCAAAGCATAACCCACATGAGAAGGAAGGGGAGCGCCACGCAAAGAGTGGGGTTTACGAGGGCTGCGAATCCCCAGCCCAGGCCGTAAGCGCTCCACGCTGCGGACTTTTCCGCAGCTTCCGATAATTGATATGTCGCGCAAATCAACAGCGTAAGCAGCAATGCTGAGAGACTTTGGTCCCAGGCCCATTCGAGCGAAAAGAGAATTGCCAGCGGGAAAAAAGCCCAGCACCAGGCCGCAGCCTTTCCCGTCCGTTCGCCGAACAACCGGTTTCCCAGCCAGAAAATCGGCGCGCACGTCGCGGACGAGAAAATGCAGTTCAGTGCTTGCGCAAAGTAGACTCCTCTTTCGCCGTTGTGAGGATCGAATATTTTCAATCCAACCGCCCAAAGGGAGGGGAACACGGGAGCCAGCCATGCTGTCGCGCCTTCGTAATGCGGAAATGGATTCGCGAATCCCTTCCCGGAAGCCAATGCCCACGCGACGAATCCTGCCTCCTGTCCGATGACTTGCAGATCGACATGCCACTTCTTTTGCGCCACGTGGCTTGCGATGAGCAGCAAGATCCGCGCAATCAGCGCCGCGGCCACCATGGGCGTCGCCTCTGCGAGCGCGGATAAGAGGCGTTTGCGACTCTGAGAACGGACGTCGACATTGGAAACGGTCATGAAGGTCGCGGGCAAGGGCCGTTTCCAGAGTAAAAGGGGCGGCGCCGTTGCTCAACGAATCTCGCGGACGACGTGCGTCGATAGGTTAATCACTAAAACGACATAGCGTATGGCGGCCGGAATCAGGGCAGAAATTCCTTGGGCAACGGGTGCGCCTTGGTTTCGACTTCCCAGATATTCGCATTGGTGATCCACCAGCGCGAGCCGTCCCAAAACATCTCGAGGCTGTCAACCGACCGTCCCTCGACGGGGCCGCCGGGAGAATACTTCTGCTCCGCCGTGCAGAAAACGTGCGCTACGTTTCCGGCTCGATGCGCGATTCGATGAACTTCGCGCTCGTAAAAGGCCTTGCCTGCCATAGCAGCTTCGCTTTCGTCCACAAATTCCTGGTGTGTCAGCGTTCGAACCGATGTCTTCCCGTTTTTGTCTTCGCGAAAAATCAGAAACCGTATTCCGGGAATGTATAAGGTCGCGTCGCGTCCCCATTCCCGTTTCTTTTCGGCCGGACCGGAAACGACCTCAAAGTAAGCTCGCACCATTCCATCGATCGAGGAAACGTCCTCCGACCGCGGCTCAATGTTGGGAATTGCCACTCTTGTCCCGGACAGTTGCGGCGCCGGGGTGCTTTCTGGCTTCCCTACGGAAAGAAACGACGCACAAATAAGCACACTCACGCCTGACGTGATAGATCGCAGCATCACGCGCCTCCTTTGCTCCGCAGTCTATGACTTGATGGCGCCCGACGCGGCGTCCCAGGTAACGGAAGCTTTGCGGAAATACGACTCATTCGCCATATGGCAAGCCAGCGCGGCATTATGGCCAAACACCGCGTCCTCGACGACCGGCGTATGCGACTTCGAATGTTGGAAGAAATTCCAAAGGTGCGGCCGGACGTCGTCCCAGGAATTGCCTTTGTAAGTGTAGGACTCGACCAGCGGCTCTTTACCCGGAGCCGCATCGTGTTGTTCATGCCACTGTTTCATGTACTCTGCGCGCATCGCGCCCGGATAGCTCGAGGTGTAGTAACAGGGATTCTCGTCCTTTCCCGACTGCGGGGAATAGGTGATGCCGAATTCGGTTACTTCCAGTGCGCCCTTCGAGCCTTGGAAGCGATAAATCTCCGGTGATTCGCAGCCGGCGTTCAGTCGCAGATACACCGGATATTTTCCGTACTCAAACAGCGTCGCGTGAACGTCTGGCATGTTGCGTCCGTCCGGCCAGCGCAGGATGCCGCCCATAGACATGACGCGGGTCGGCGGCTCGTTCCAGCCGAGCATGAAGTTCATGCCGCTCACCAGATGCACCAGCAAATCGCCGGCGAGCCCGGTGCCATATTCCTTCCAGCAGCGCCATCGCGCAAAAATCTTCGCGTCAAACGCGCGCTTTGGCACCGTTCCCTGCCAGGTGTCCCAATCAATCGTAGTTGGGCTCGCATCGGGCGGCGGCGGATACTCCCACGCGCCGCACGGATCGTTGCGTCCGAGAGAGCCTTCTACCAGGTTCAAATCACCGATAATCCCCTGCGCCAGCAGTTCTTTTGCTTTCGCGCACACGACGGAACTCACGCGCTGTGAACCGATCTGCACCACCTTGCCGGTTTTCTTGTACGCGTTCACCATGGCAATTCCATCCGCCGGCGAATGCGACATGGGCTTTTCGCAATAAATGTCTTTGCCGGCATTCACCGCGTCCACCACCACTTGCTTGTGCCAGTGGTCCGGCACCGCCGCGATGATGCAATCAATCTCCTTGTTGTCGAGCAGTTCCTGATATTTCCGCGTTGTGTGGATTCTCTTGCCGACGATCTCGGTCGCCAGCGCGTGCCGCCCGTCGTACAGATCGGACGCCGCCACACACTCCACGCCCGGCAGCGAAATTGCGGTCGCGAGCAGTCCCGAGCCCTGCATGCCCACGCCGATAATTCCAAAGCGTAACGTGTCGCTCGATGGCACCGCCTTTTCGAGCGCCGTGGGAATGTATTCGGGCTCAATCAGGATGTTGCGCGAAACCGCCAATGCTCCCGCCGTACCCGCCGTTTTTTGCAGAAATCGCCGCCTTGTGGTCTTCATGAAACCCTCCGCAAATGCCAATGTGCAAATGTAAGACAAATTCCGTTGAGACGAACCTCCGCGCGGAGGTGGACCGCAGCATAAATCTACTTCAATGACTGGATGCTCACTTCTTTGAAAAACACGACATCGTTGTCACTGTGATTCTGCAAACCGAACCAACCCTCGTTCGGTCGCGGCCCGCGCAGCGGCTCGAAATCAAACTTGCGCTCCGGCACCGGCTGCCCCTCGGTATAGTCCGTCACTTTCGCACCATTCAGCTCCACGACGGTGTGCGGGCCGGCCAGCGTGATGATCATGGTGTTCCACTCCGGCCCTGGTTTGCCGGGCTTGGCCAGCGGTTTGGTCAGCGAGTAAAGCGTCCCGGTGATGTGCGTGTCGTCTTCGTTCGACGTTTCCGGGTGGTTGTCAATCTGCACTTCATACCCGTAGTGCACCGGCATCCATGCTTCGCGCGGCTCGATCGGAATCCGGATGTACACGCCGGAGTTGTCGTTGGTGTCGCGCATCCTGTAGACGACGCGAATCCGGCAGTTGCCGACTTTACCGCCACCCCAGTAGAGCAGACCCATCCCGCCATACGTCTTGATCAGCCCGTCTTCGACTTTGTCGCCGCCCGGCCCGACGTGCTTCCATCCCGTCAGGTCCTTGCCATTGAACAGCTGTTTCCACTCTTTCTCATTCGCCTGCGGACGCGCAATCAGCGCTGCGCCACCCGCCAGGCAAAACAAACCTACGCAACCCAAAACAACCGACCACTTCCGCATCATGCAGCCTCCTGAAGTTGTTTGGTGTCTTGCAGCGACCGCAGAGCGGCGCATCGCGCCGTCAGTACGTCAGATTGTGCAGATATCCGTAACTTTTCTGGATGCTCTCGAACGCGTCCTTCGGAAAGTCATGCTCCACAAAATAGTGTTTGATTCCGGCCTTCCCGGAATTCGCGAAAATGTGCTTCCAGTCGATCACGCCGCCGCCGACTTCCGTCATGTCCGACATTTCCTTGTCCGGATCGGTCGTCGGACCTTCCGCGCCCTTCGGCAGCGCTTTCATATCCTTCACATGCACCAGCGGGAACCGCCCCGGATACTTATTGAAGTACGCAATCGGATCTTTTCCCGACACGGTGATCCAGCAGAGATCCATTTCCATCTTCACATTGTCCGCTTTCGTGGACTCCAGCAAAAAGTCGTAAGGCAGTTTCCCGCCCAGCGCCTCCGACGGCGCGAACTCAAATGTGTGGTTGTGATACGCGAACTGGATCCCCGCCTTGCGCGCCTGCTCGCCCGCTTTGTCAAAGAGTTCCGCCGCGCGCTTATAGCCGTCCGGCTCCTTGCGCTGCTTTTCGTCAATCCACGGGCAGACGATGTACTTGTGCCCGATCACGTGCGCCGCGTCGATCTGTTCCGCCCACTTGTTCTGCACGATTTCGTATCCCACGTGGCACGACGGCGACGTCAGTCCGTTCTTGTCCAGTAGCGCCTTGATGTCCTTCGGGGAATGATCGAAATATCCCGCGAACTCCACTTCCTTGTAACCGATCTGCGCCACTTTGGCGACTGTTCCGTCGAAGTCGCTCTTCATCGCGTTGCGCACCGTATAAAGTTGCACGCCCACGGCTTTCAATTTGTGGTCAGCAGGCAACGCCCAACCTAACTCCGCAGCAAGCAAACCTGCCGCGGTCGTGCCGATAAATTCGCGACGCTTCATGGAGCGAAATCTCCTTCGACGGGTTTCTGCCAAATCGTTTTACAACAGCCGCGGGCGAGTATACACCCGCTCCCAATCTTTGTGCCGACAATCTCTTCGCCAAAGCTACCCGTCCCTTACAAAAAAAGAGGGCGGCGCGTGAAACAATTTGCGCCGCCCACGGGGTGTTGGAGGGGCTAACCGCAATCTGACCCCTACCTTCCGTTTCCTGGTCGGCGTGGCTGTCCTTTTATCGCTTTCGCACGCTGCCCCGGCAAAATCGCAGTCGGGGAAACAGCCCGCCGACCCCGCTACAATCTTTCAAAGAGGCCAGCAAGCTCTCGCGAATGAAGACCTCGCCGCGGCGGAGTCAGCTTTTCATCAGGTGTTAAAGATCGATCCGCGCTCCGCCGCCGCCCGCGCCAACATCGGTGTAGTCGCCATGCGCCGCAAAGATTGGGAACAAGCCCTCTCCGAGCTTCACAAAGCCGAGAAACTCGACCCCAAAATGGCGGGTGTTCGCCTCAACATCGGTCTTGTCGAATACAAGCGCGGCAACTATCCGGATGCGATCGAGCCATTTTCTTCGTTCCTGCACGATCAGCCCGACTCTGTCCAGGCCCGTTACCTGCTTGGCCTCAGCTACTCCTTCGTTGGCGATCATGCCCAAGCCGCCAGGACGCTGGAACCGCTCTGGTCCAAAATGTCCGATCAGTTTGTCTACCTTTACGTACTTGGAATCTCCGCATTCTATGCCGGCGACAAAGACCTCGACCAGAAAGCGACAGAGCGCCTGGTCGAAATCGGCGGCGATACACCGCAATTTCATTTGTTGATGGGCAAGGCCCTGCTCGGCCACAGCGACGACGAAAAAGCGCTTGCCGAACTCAAAAAGGCGGAAGCTGCTGATCCCAATCTTCCTTTCTTGCATTTCAATCTGGGACTGGCTTACGAGCACTTAGGCGATCACGAAACCGCCGCCGCCGAGTTTCGCAAAGACATTGCCCTCGCACCCGATCTGCCCTACAGCTACGAACAGTTGGCGCGCTTGTATCTGCAGGGAGGAAAAGAGCAGCAGGCTCTCGAACAATTCCGCGCCAGCCTCGCGCGCGATCCGCGCCAATCGCAATCGCATCTTGAAGTCGCGCGGATTCTGCTTCGCCAGGGGAATGAAAAGGAAGCTCTGGCGCACCTCGACGCCGGCGAAAAATATGCCCCGAAAAATCACAATATCCGCACCGTCCGTGGCCAGCTGCTCATCCGCATGGGACGCAAAGAAGAAGGCCAGGCCGAACTCGCCGAAGCCAAAAAACTCTTCGCTTCTGGCATGGCCCAGGAACAGGAAAAGATGAAAGAGCACTTAGTGCCAAACCCCGAACTCGCCCGGCAGCCCTAGTTGCGGCCGGAACTTCCGCTCGCCCTGATGGAAAGAAAGGTCTCCTGTAGCTCGAGCGTCCGGACTCTCGAGCCATGATGTTCTTGCCTCGGTCTGAGAGAGCGGTCATTCCCTAAATAGTTGTCATTCCGAACGGAGCCAGGGCTCTGCTGCTTCCGGGGCCAGTTACAAATCCGGCCGTTCCCACGGCCCGCGAGCCTCTTCCAACCGCTCCGCGACATCCAGCAGCAGCTCATCCTCAAAAGGACGCCCAATAAGCTGCACTCCAACCGGCAATCCCTCCGCGGACCGTCCCATCGGCACCGTAACCCCGGGAAATCCCACCAGGTTGAGCCACTGCGAGTGCCGCATCGATTCCCGATATCGCACTCCAGCCATGTACCCGCCTTCACCGTGCCGAAACGCCGGTCCAACACTCACTGGCGAAAGTAAGATCGGCACATCGCGCATAGCTTCCAAAATCCGTTCCCGCTCCCGGTCCCGCGCCGCGCACATCCCCACAAACTGTGACATCGACATCGGCTTCGAACCGGCCGGGCGAGCAGCTTCGAGATAATCCCGAAAAACGGGACTTAACAAGTGCTCCCGGCCGCGAATCTCGGATTGAAAAAGTTCGCCAATCACGGTGCCGAAGAAAAACCACCACAACTCCACCACGCGCTCCAGATGGTTCAGGCGAAACGGCTCCAATTTGAATCCCGAATACGCCAAATGCTGCGCCGCCCGCCGCACGGCCGACTGCGTCTCCGGCGCTACGCGTCCGAGCGCATCCGCTTGCAAAATTCCAACCCGCAGCTTTTCGCTATGGCCTTTTGTAGGGCAGGGATCTGGCCCGGCGTCTTTTCCTTGCACCGGCCCGCTCATTCGATCGCCCGGATCCGGCCGGCTCATCACCTCAAACATAATCTTCAAATCGCCCACTGTGCGTGCCATCGGCCCCACCACACCCAGCCACCCAAACGCACTGACTCCCGCAGGATAATGTCCGCTCGCGGGAATGCGTCCTGGCGTAGGCTTCAGTCCGCAAATCCCGCAGAACTGTGCCGGCACGCGAATTGAACCGCCTCCGTCGCTGCCGACTCCTCCCGCCGAACATCCGCTCGCAATTGCCGCCGCTTCTCCTCCGCTCGATCCTCCCGACGAAAATTCCATATTCCACGGATTGCTTGTTCTTCCCGTCAGCCGATTGTCGGTTTCATACGTCATCAGAAATTCCGGCGTGGTTGTGTTTCCGACTAGCACTGCTCCCGCAGCCCGGAGTCGCTGCACCAACGCCGCATCGCCAGCCGGCCGATAATCCTTCCGCAACAGCGAACCCGCCGCGCAAGGCCACCCCGCCACATCAATGCAGCTCTTCACCGTCAGCGGCACTCCGTGCAGCGGCCCAGTTTCGCCGCCGCGCAGCAGCGCTTCACCCGCCGCATGCGCGTCCCGCATCGCTCCGTCGGGATCGAGGTGCGCAAACGCATTCAGTTTCCTCTGGAGCTTGTCAATCCTCTGCAAGCAATGCTGAGTCACCTCCTGCGGCGTAATCTGTTTACTGCGGATTTTCTCTGAAAGTTCTGCCAGCGAAAGGTAATGAAGTTCCGCCATGATTCCCCGTGAGTGCTTCCGGTTTTTGCCCGAGACAGGA
>Ga0157378_10004040_pt1 | contig 12957 bp, 6 predicted proteins | sample M65metaG_FD_115309 | JGI IMG/M metagenome (GOLD analysis project Ga0157378, IMG submission 115309) | Miscanthus rhizosphere microbial communities from Kellogg Biological Station, Michigan, USA - M6-5 metaG | ecosystem: Host-associated > Plants > Roots > Rhizosphere > Soil | place: USA: Michigan...
GAAACCACAAAAAGCTGTTGCCACCTGGCTCTATATTGGCGTGGCCATGTTGCTCATACAGGTTATACTCGGGGGTATCACACGCTTAACCGGTTCGGGGCTTTCCATTACCGAATGGAATGTACTCAGCAGCAAAGGCTTTTTGCCTCCGCTCAATGAACAGCAGTGGCTGATGGAATTTGCCAAATACAAACAAACACCACAATACCATTTGCTCAATGCAGATTTCAGCATTCATAATTTCAAGTTTATCTATTTCTGGGAATGGTTCCACCGCGAGTGGGCAAGGTTGATTGCCGTGGTGTTCGTAGTGGGGTTTATTTACCTGCTCTTCAAAAAACACCTCCATGCTTCCATTATAAAACCATTGCTGATCCTTTTTTTATTGGGCGCTTTGCAGGGCGCTATTGGCTGGATAATGGTAAAAAGTGGCTTAACCGATGATATGATTTATGTAAAACCATTAAAACTGGCTTTGCATTTTGTATTTGCGCTGGTGCTTATCTGTTATGCCTGGTGGGTGGCCCTGGGATTATCTGTATCCAATAAGCAATTGCTGGCAAATGCACCGGTACACAGGCTTACCTGGTTTATTCTGACCATATTATTTTTCCAGCTTATTTACGGTGCGTTGATGGCTGGCCATAAAGCTGCCACGGCTGCACCTACATGGCCGATGATCAATGGCCGCTGGTTACCGGACCATGTATTCTCTTCAGCAGCCGGCCTGGTTGAAAATAAAATCAGCGTTCATTTTATACACCGTAGCCTTGCCTGCTTGCTACTGCTGTTAACCATCATGTGGACTCTGCTGGCAGCAAGAATGGCAAATATTTCTGCCGTCTTCAGAAAAACAAAATGGCTGCCGGTTGCTTTGATTCTGGTACAGGCAATATTAGGTATAATGACAGTTCTTACCAGCACTTCAATTGTTCCCAATCATTGGGGCGTCTTTGACTGGCTGGCACAGCTTCACCAGGTAATAGGCATGCTTTACCTGCTGGCAATGGTATGGATGCTTTATATTGTACGAAGCAATTTAGCACGTAAGCGGTGAATACGTTAAAATTATCAACGATAGCGCGGAACGATATCTATATAGCTTTCATTTCCCGGTAAATTTTTGTACTTTACTTTTCTTATTATCATTATGAAGCAATATGCGCGGGCCATATTTTATTCCTTCCCCCTTCAGTTGCTTTTGCTGCACTTTAAAAAATTCCAGGTGCTGTTGGTTTTCTGGTTTGTACTGTTCAGTGAGGTGGGTGGTGGTTTCATGAAAGCCTATGGTGTCAATTCACTTTATCTTTCACCCGAATATTTGGGCGACGTCAATGCCATCAGTGCAGGAATTGTGGGTATGTCGGTGGCGGTATTTATTATGAGCTGGAATATTACTACTTTTATTTTATTCTGCAGGCACTTCAAGTTCCTTGCCACCACCACCCGGCCATTTTTGAAATATTGCATCAACAACAGTGTAATACCGCTTATCTTTTTATTTTTTTATTTTGGAGAAGCCCTCTACTTTAATAAATACCGCGAGTTAAGTTCAAGTTGGCAGGTATTTGTAATGATAAGTGGTTTCCTGCTGGGTTTTACACTTATTATCGCTGTTTCATTTTTATATTTTTTCCGGGCCGACCGCAGCATAACCCAACGCATGGTTACCGTTATTGGTAAACCCAATGAATTTAAAAGCGTTTTTCAACCGCAGGTAGCGCTCACCAGTGGGGGCAGCCGCTTAATAAAAGTGACTTCTTACCTGAACACGCCATTTACGGCAAGGCCTGTTCGTGATGTAACGCATTACAGTTCTATTTTTATAGAAACGGTATTCAGCCGTCACAATTTCGCCGCAATGCTATCGGTGTTTATCGCTTTTATTTTTCTAATCACTGTTGGGTTTTTTCTCGATCATCATATTTTCCAGTTGCCTGCTGCTGCCAGTATTACCCTATTCTTTGCTATTCTGGTGGCCGTAGCCGGTGCATTCTCCTATTTTCTTCAAAGCTGGAGTGTTCCGTTTTTTGTATTGCTGATTGTATTGCTGAATATTTTGTATGTAAACGAGGTAATCGATCCTACCAACAAAGCCTATGGCTTAAATTATTCAAAGAATATTGAGCGGGCCAATTACAGCAGGGAAGGGCTACAGGCTTTGTGCACACCGCAAAAGGTGGAAAAAGACAAAGCACAGATGATACAGATACTGGAAAACTGGAAGAAAAAACAAAAAGAAGAAAAACCTTTCCTGTTTATCATTAATGTTAGCGGTGGAGGTACCCGCAGTGCTACATTTACACTGAGCGTACTGCAGCGTTTGGATAGTTTATGCGGCGGCAGGCTAATGGATAAAACTTTTTTGATCACCGGTGCGTCCGGCGGCATGCTGGGCGCCGCTTATTACCGCGAACTGGCCCGGGAAAGATCGGAAGGAAAAAATCTTTACCTCTATAGCAACAAGTATGTAGATGATATTTCCAAAGATTTATTAAATCCCACCTTCTCTTCTTTTGTAGCCCGTGATATGGCAGCGCCGGCACAAAAATTCAGGATCGGTGATTACTACTATATAAAAGATCGCGGTTATGCTTTTGAAGAAAAGCTGCGTGAAAACACACGCAATTTATTAGACAGGCAATTGAAAGATATTGCAAAAGATGAATACAGTGCCAAAACGCCTTTGATGATGTTCAATGCTGTTATTACAAGAGATGGCAGAAAAATGGTCATCAGCACCCAACCGGTTAGCTTTCTGATGATGCCTACCTATGATAGTTTAAGAACGGCCGCGCCCGATCCGGACGAAGTTGATTTTGCCGCCCTGTTTGCAAAACAAAATCCTATGAATATGCGCCTGCTCACGGCATTGCGCATGAACGCCACCTTTCCTTATGTTTTGCCCAATGTATGGCTGCCTTCCGCACCGGTGATTGATGTGATGGATGCCGGTCTGCGTGATAATTACGGCCCGGAAACTGCACTTCGTTTTGCAGATGTATTCAAAGATTGGTTGAAAGAAAATACCGCCGGTGTAATTATGCTGCAGATACGCGATCGTAAAACAGGTGGATGGGATGACCCATTTGAATCAACCGATGTATCAGAACTCATTACAAAGCCTATGCTGCTGTTACAGTATAACTGGTATAAAATGCAGGAGTACAACCAGGACAATACTTTCAGCCTTACCGCGCAGGCAATGAATAACAAATTGTACCGGATTGCTTTCCAATATGAAGCCCGTTCAGCCGATGCTAAAGCTGCATTGAATTTTCATCTTACCCAAAGAGAAAAAATAAATATCCTGGAAGCATTGGATAATGACCACAATACAAAAAGCTTCGGTTTGTTTACATCATTCCTGCAACACCCGGACAGTGCTACGCTTCAGCCTAAACAGGCACCGGCAAAATAGACCAGTTTCCCCCGGCGTTATTGTCATTGTTACTTACAATTTCGTTTCTGTATTTGGCTGGATGAGTTTGAAACAGTCGGGTATCACTTTTATATAAAATTTACGCGCGGTATCGCGTGGTTCACCATCTACATGCAGCGGCGCCTGGTCTTTATTTTGGATGGAAATTGTATCTGCCTGCAGGTAAATAATGCCCGACTTTTTAAGATGCTTGGGATTATCAATTTTATTACGGCCAGCAATCTGGTCGAGTATCGAAAGCGGTAATTGTGCCTTGTTCATTTTCCTGACTATCACGATATCCAGCAAACCGTCCGATAAGCTTGCTCTCGGTGCAATCGTAACCTGGTTGCCGAACTGGTTGCTGTTAGCAATGCTGATAAAATACGCTTCGGTAGTAAAGCTGGTTTCACCAAGGTCGATTTCGAACGAATAGGGCTTGGCAGAAAAAAAATGTTTGATCGACTGGCTGGCATAGGTAAACAGACCGCGTTTTTTTTGTTTTGCAAAATCATGTGCCACCTGTGCATCGAAACCCAGGCCACAAAGCATGCAGGCAAAAGAATCATTGATCAAAAAACCGTCAACAAAAGCAGGTTTGCCCATAAAAACAAGTTCCAGCGCCTTCTCTGGCCGCCGGGAAATCCTGGCGCTTAGTGCCAGCCCATTGCCCGATCCGAGCGGTACAATCCCAAAGTTTACGCCGCTGGTTCTCAGATCCTGCACCACACTGTTAACAGAGCCATCTCCACCGCAGATAATGACATCGGTATAGTGCTCTTCCTTTATTTTTTGTTGTACGAAATGATAATCCCCACTGGCAACCGTGGGCAGTATTTCGTATGCAGCAGCATGTTTTTCAGCAGCGGCGGCAATCAACTGCGGCAACAATTTCCTGGAAGCGGTACCTGAAATGGGGTTTATTAAAAAGATGAATTTTCTTGGCATAAGGAGAATTGGTGATGCAGGATATCGACTGTATTAAGTTAAGATGGATGCCTGTTTTACCATTTCAGCAATGCGCTGGCCCAGGTAAACCCGCTGCCGAATGCGGCCAGGCAAACCAGGTTACCTTCTTTAATTTTACCCTGCTGCCAGGCCTCGCATAAGGCAATGGGGACCGAAGCGGCTGTTGTATTGCCATATTGCTGTATATTATTATGTACCTGGTCATCGCGCAAACCCAGTTTCTGCTGTACATACTGGCTGATGCGGAGATTGGCCTGGTGCGGTATTAGCATATCGATATCTGTTGGTTGAAGTCCATTGGCTGTCAGCGCCTCCATTATTACTTCCGGAAATTTCACCACCGCTTTCTTAAAAACAGCGGGACCATCCATGTTTGGAAAATTTTGCGCTTGCTCCACCATTTTATGGCTCATAAACATATCGCCTATCTCCCCCTCATTAAAATCGGCCAGGGTTGTTGAAGTCCAGTGATTGGCATGCGTTCCAGGGTTGAACATGGCGAGTATTTCTGCGCTTTCACCATCGCTGTGCAGGTGCGTGCTTAGAATACCCTGGTTATGTTGTTCAGTTGGTTGCAATACCACGGCGCCCGCGCCATCTCCGAAAATAACCGACACGTTCCTGCCGCGTGTACTGAAATCGAGTCCAAAAGAATGTTTCTCGCTGCCCACTACCAGAATATTTTTGTACATGCCGGTTTTGATAAACTGGTCGGCAACGCTCAGCCCATAGATAAAGCCGCTGCACTGGTTACGAACATCCAGGGCACCTATTTCCTTCATTTTCATGGCCCGTTGCAGCAATACACCGCAGCCGGGAAAATAATAATCGGGGCTTAAAGTGGCGAATACAATAAAATCGATATCCTGTGGGCTAATCCCCGCACGTTCGATGGCGATTTTTGCCGCCTCCACTGCCATCGTAGTAGTGGTTTCGCCTGTTCTGCCGGCAAAATGCCTTTCTTTGATGCCCGTTCGTTCCTGTATCCATTCATCACTGGTGTCCATATACCGCGCCAGGTCAGTATTGGTATAAACATTCTTCGGGACATACATGCCGGTTCCCGCTATTTTGCTGCGCCTCATATAACAAGCTTTAGACGCCAAATTAACGAAAAGAAAAAAGACGGGATCGATGATTTTTTTTTAATATTGCAGAGGATGGATATTTTACTGTATTTTACTGCGATAGTGGTTTGATTGCCTGCCATGTTTTTGCTTGATACATTTTTTTGCCCATTTGCCGGTGTTTTTCCGTATCATACCCAACCGTTTGTATTATTTTTTCGTCTTTGTGTTGGAAAATTGTTGGCAAATGCTTTTGATCTTTCATTTTTATTTATAGCTTTACTCTCCAATTATTCAGAAGTTGTGCTGTTAAGCGATAAATAACTTTCTGATTTGCATTCAAACAAAGCTTATAAATATACTTTGTTTAATATCCTCTAAAAGCTGGTTTCTTCCAATTCTATTCCACATCCTTTCGGATTACCTCTCTCTGTTCCACATCCTTTGTGATTACTGCCTGTTACTCCTGTAATTATTTAAAAGAAACAAATCTCAATTATGTACCAGCGTTTACTCTTTATCTTATCGATGCTGTTTATTTCGGGTGCATCCATGGCCCAGAACGTCATGACGCCTTCGGATCTCTGTTTTAAGTATGACCCCGCGGCGGCAGTTGGCACCACAACCAATCCAGCGGTGCCTCCGGCCAACGTCATGGCAAAATGGATACATGATCCCAGCCAGAACACCCGGGGATCGGACAGCGTAGGCGCTCATGGTTTTGATCAAAGTAACTACAAATGTTATATCTGGAACGGAATGGCTTTTCGTTTGCGCTTTCCTAACGGTTATAACCCCGCCAATAAATATCCCATGGTATTGTTTTTACATGGCGCAGGTGAAGCGGTCAATTTAACGAGGACAAATAACCAGGTTGCCGGTGGTGGTACCATTGACAGGGAAAACCAGGACCAGCTTTACTGGGGAGCGCAGCTCTTTGAACAGCGCATGAACTTGGGAGACTGGAATGGATTTCTATTATTTCCCCAATTGTCATCAGGTAGTGCCCAATGGGATCACAACGCAAATATGCCCCGTGTAAATGATATTATGGACACCCTTGAAAAATACAATGGTTTTGATCCGGATCGGTTAATTGTAATGGGTCTTTCCGCGGGTGGACTGGGAGCGCTTGACTATGCCAGTTATTTCCCCAAACGTGTTGCTACCACCATTCCTTCTGCTCCTGAAAACATAAAGCTTTCCAATGATTTCATTCCGAGTTTTCTTCAAATTCCGGTTTGGATAGGCGCAGGTGGTTTAGACGGTGGATCTAATGGCTGTGACCCGGCAAACATGTTTTTTATACAGGATAATATTATTAATGCAGGCGGCAACGTATACTTAACTTATAGCGTTAACCAGGGCCATGTTATGTGGACCACGCAATGGAACCAACGGGATATCAGCGGTAAATATATATTGAGCAAATTCTGGAATAACGCCCATAAAGCACAACCGCTTGTTTATTTTCAAAAGACCAGTTTTTGCGCAGGCCAGCCTATCAGCGCACAAATGGGCGTCACAGCAGGATATTATGCCTACGAGTGGCAATATGATAACGGGGGTGGCTTTGTTACAATAGGTGGTGCTACATCCAATTTATATACCGCTACACAGGCCGGAAAATACAGGGTTCATTTTAAACGTTTATCTAGTTCTCCGTGGTCCGATTGGACACCAAACCCCGTTGTCATCACTTCTGCTCCATGTACGGCAGATACCGCTTTTGTAGAGCATTTTGATACCCACCGCGATTGGACTGGCGCGGCTGAATACAAGCCTGGTGTTTATGGTTGTCAGAACGGTATTGTTACAGAAGCAACAGATGGTGCGGGAAATTCCGGAAGTATCTCCCAGGACGGTGCCGGCGTTTTTGGCGGTAAGTTTATGCTTAACAGCACCACTACCGGTACTGGCTGCGTATACAACGCAGGAGACCAGGTTTGGAGAAACTATTTATATCCCGTAAACGTTCAGCCCAATACAGACTATCTGTTGAATTTTTATATGGCGAACCAAAATAATTTTTATTCTCCTTTCAGTACGTCACAATCCCTGGCTGCTTCACTTACGGCCACCATTAATGATGTGGCTGTTACACCGGCCGGTGGTGTAAAAACGGTTGGAATAGGTAATACCAGTTGGAAAAAATACAGTTATTTATGGAATTCAGGCAGTGCAAGTAACCCTTCACTGGCCATCATCAACAATACAACAAATCCCGCCTGGAATGATTTTGTGCTGGATGAAATTTCATTGGTAAAATACAAATTGACCATGCCGGGGGCTGCTTTTAAAAATTATACATTATGGGCTAAGGCAAATGACATAAATGCAACTGACAATACTCCAATTGGTCTTTGGACAAACAATGACTTTAATGGAGATAATTTACAGCAACCAATACCTGGCGCATTACCGGTTTTGAAAAACAATGCTGCAGACAATATCAATTTCAACCCGGTGGTTAATTTTTCGTCACTTGGGCAATACATGCAGGCCCCTATTGGGTTCTCCGGCACCTCGGCCCACACCGCAGTAACTGCTTATATAGTAGCAAAGTTTAATACTATTGCACAGGATAATAAAGCGATCCTTGTTGAGAAACAGGCTTTCACCGATGCCGTTAGGGTGCTGCTGAACGCCAACGGAGTATTGACTTGGACAGCCGGTGTCGATCCTACCCAGGTAGCCACTACCATTAATACGGTTAGCACGCCCAATGGGGCCGTTGATGTAAACAAACCTATTGTATGGTCATTCAGCAAAGACAATAACAATACTGCCAGCGGTAATAAGCAAGATATCCGCAAAAACGGTGTGGTAATAGCTACAGGTAACAATACAAGTTCATTTACAGGTAACAATTTGCCGCTTGGTTTGAGCGAAGGAGGCAGGTTTTTTGACGGCAGCATCGCAGAAGTTATATACCTGCTTGACTCAGCTGTTACTCCTCTAAAACAGAATAAGATAGAATCTTACCTGGCATTAAAGTATGGCACGAGCCTGGGTAGCCCGTCAGCACCGGTTAATTACACCGCTTCAGACGGTACAACTATATTCTGGCCAGGCGCTTCTATTGCTGCCAATGCCAAGTTCCAGAACGATGTTTTCGGAATAGGCACAGACAGCACATCCGGCCTTGTGCAAACCATTTCAAACAGTGCTAACAGTGGTAGCGGTGACGGTACCGGCCAGTTTGGTAAAGGCAACCTTGTACTTTCCACCAATACCACATTACAGGATAAACGCTTCCTTATGATTGGCAACAGCGGCGCATCATTGGCGCAGCAGGTAATTGCCAGCGGCAACCCGCTTATTATCGGCAGTACCCGTGTTGGCAGGAATTGGAAAGTTGACAATACCGGTTCCGTAGGCGCGGTTACCTTAAGTTTTGATACAACCGGTCTGGGATTGCAGTCGGGTGGTTCATCAGTAAACAAATATGCACTGCTGATCTCGAACGCCGGCGATACGACTTATGCAGGAACGGTGTCTTTCTTTAACGCAACTTCAGGATCAGGCAAAAAAATAATCTTCTCCGGTGTAACCCTGGCCGATGGCGCAACGTTCACCATTATTACCAACAATGTGAATGTAGCACTGCCCGCAGTATGGTTAGGCTTTACGGTGGAAGCGGTGAGCGGAAATGCCCTGTTGAAATGGAAAACAAGCGACGAAATAAATGTCGCTACCTATACCGTTGAACATTCTTTCAACGGAGTAAGCTTCACTTCTGTGGGAAGCGTGGCCGCCAATAATAATTCAGGGGTCAACAATTACAACTTTACGCATACAGGATTGGCAGCTGGCCTTCATTATTACCGGATACGCAGAACCGATAAAGACGGCAAGTTTGAGCTCAGTGATATTAAATCAGTAAGAATTACCACCACTGGTGCCAACGTACAGGTAAGACCGAACCCTGTTGTGGGTTCTACCCTTGTACTGGCTGTATCGATACAACAAAGCAACAAGAGTAATGTGCAGGTAGCCGGTGTAGACGGAAAAGTAATCGTTCAGCAAGCCATTAACCTGGTATCTGGTAACAATATGGTAAATATCAATATCTCTTCTGTTCCTCCGGGCATTTACCTGGTAAGGGTGCAGCTTGCAGATGAAGTGGTTACCAAGAAATTTATTAAAGAACGCTAGTACAATAAAGTGAAATACTAAAAAAGCCCCGGCACGCCGGGGCTTTTTTAGTCTAACTGATTTTGTAGGTACAATTCCCTGTACTATTTCACCGGTTCCATCTTTAGTATTTCTTTTAAAAACGAAGCGGTTGCAGCCTGCACGCCTGCTACATCATGTGATTTTATGTAGGAGCCGATAACGTGATTGCCCGCATCCGGCATAGCCTGCTTTCTTTTTAATGAACCAGGTGTTCCCAATTCGTCATACATTTTTAGCATTGCATCTACTCTTACCGTACTATCCTGGTGTATGGAATCTTTGTAGTAGTACAGCATTAGCGTTGGCTGATGCACTTTCGCAAACGTTTCGGGTACCATAGCCGTTTCAAGAATTTCCTGCAGCTCCGCTGTACCATTAAATGGATAACGAGTGTACCAATATTGATTGACAAGCGGGTTGGTTGAATCTGCTGATTCATTATGATCCTTACCGGTTATCAGTTCAGCCAGCTTTACACCCCAATGATTGTTTAATACGTAGGCATTTTTGTTATTAATGGCGATATTGGGCGATAACAATACCAGCGCATTTACATCATTGGGATAGGCGGCTGCCAGTTGCAAAGCATTGGTTCCACCGGTGGAAGTGCCCATTACGATTACTTTATCGCCAATCTGTTTTGCAATAGCCAGTGCCTGCTTAGCCGATTCCCAATTTTTATCGGCTGTTAAATTCATCATCGGCTCAGTAGTGTCAATGCCATGTTCCGCCAGACGCGAGAGGTATAAATTACATCCAAACATAGCCGCAATGTTTTTATGCACCGGATCTCCTTCCGCCTGCGAGGACGAAAAGCCATGCAGGTAAACGATAGCCCAGGGCGTCTTGCTTTTAACCGAATCATTGGCCCAAATGATTCGTGCTTCATTGTCGGGCTTTAGTTTATGCAGTGCCTCATTTGCCTTTATATATGTTGCCAGCGCTATTGGTGCTGCCGGCACCTGCGGCATGTTTTTATCATAGACGGGAGTAGCAGGACTGGGGCCCATCCAATAACCGGCACCCAATAAAACAGGAATTGCCAGCAGCCATTTTTTTGCCATAAGAAAAAATTTTTTGTTGCGCCAAGTTAAACAGATATTATGAGCTGCGTTTATTATGTTATCAATACCGGTGCGAAAACATAACGGCAACGCCATACACCAGCTTGTTATAAATTGATTACATTCGGCTATACAAACCAACAGCATGGCAGCTTCCCAGCGGTTTCCCGCCCTCGATGTTTTCAGGGGCATGACAATTTGTTTTATGATCATTGTTAACACATCGGGCAATGGTGCCACTACTTTTTCACCTTTGCAGCACGCAGCCTGGCACGGGTTTACACCTACCGATCTCGTCTTTCCTTCTTTTTTGTTTGCCGTAGGCAATGCCATGAGTTTTGTTATGCTGAAGTGGCAGAACAAAACTCAGGCGGAAGTTATTGGAAAAATTCTCAAGCGCACCTTCATCATATTTCTATTGGGTTACCTGATGTACTGGTTTCCTTTTTTCAAACTCGACAAAGCCCACCATATACAACCTTTTCCTATTTCACAAACAAGAATATTAGGTGTGTTGCAGCGAATAGCGCTTTGCTATGGCATAACCGCTTTTTTATTTTATTTCCTGAAACCAAAAACGGTGATTGCTGTCACTATTTTCTTATTGCTTTTATACTGGGGCTTGCTGATCTGGTTGGGCGAAACAGGCAACGAACTCAGCATGACCGGCAATATTGGTTTGCGATTCGACAGATGGCTGATGGGCGATGCACACCTGTACCACGGAGAAGGAATTGCCTTCGATCCCGAGGGTTGGCTCGGCACGTTGCCGGCTGTTGGCAACGTGGTAGCTGGTTTCATGGCTGGACGATTTGTACAGCAAAAGGGTAACAGCTACGAAGGACTCACCAAACTGTTGCTGGCCGGTGTATCACTGGTTTTTATAGCCTGGTGCTGGAATTTCTTTTTACCCATCAATAAAAAACTCTGGACCGGTTCCTTCGTATTCTACACCGTTGGGCTCGATCTCGTTATTCTGTCTTCCGTTATCTTTATCATTGAGTTTCTGAATAAACGGGCATGGACACCCTTTTTTGAAATATTTGGAAAAAATCCATTGTTCATTTATCTGCTGAGCGAACTGGGTGCTACTATCCTTTATATGATTCCTGTGGGCAAGATAACCTTGGGCGGATGGTTGTACCTGCATGTTTTTAAACTGGCGGGCGCCTATACAGGCGCATTGCTATTTGCCATTACCTGGATGCTTATCTGCTGGACGGTAGGCTATATTCTTAACAAGAAAAAGATTTACGTACGGGTATAAGCCTGGCAAATTTTATTCCTGAACAGTCAAACCGCAACGAAGACTGTATTGATATTTCGCCTTCATTCTTTTGTGCCGGCTATATAACGCTATTCTGCTGTGGTTGCCTCACCTGGCCGATGGCAGTCGGACGCGCATCGCACCCCTGTGCTGTATAACCCTGTGATGCAACGAAGACCGGTGGCTCATATAATTTCCCGGATCATCCTTCCACCCGCACTAAAATAATTGCTTTTTTTGCAGCGTAGCCTGAATACTGTTTCTTTGTAGCCCTAAATTAAATCCTACAGCACCGCTGTAATCACAATATATTAATACAAACAAAAATTTACTAATCATGAGTTATATTTCCGAAGTTCATGCAAGACAGATCTTAGACAGCCGTGGAAACCCCACCGTGGAAGTAGACGTTGTTACAGATGAAGGTGCATTGGGTCGTGCTGCTGTACCCAGCGGTGCCAGTACCGGCATACACGAAGCAGCCGAACTGCGTGACAATGATAAAAAAGTATATGTAGGCAAGGGCGTTTTAAATGCCGTAAAAAATGTGAATGACACCATTGCCGAAAAATTACTGGGGTTTGAAGTGTCCGACCAGGCTGCAGCAGATAAATTGCTGATAGAGCTGGATGGCACACCCAATAAGACGAAGCTGGGCGCTAACGCCCTGCTGGCAGTGAGTATGGCCGTAGCCAAAGCGGCTGCCCTTGAAGCCAATCTGCCACTCTACCGCTATATTGGTGGAACCAACGCCAGAACGCTGCCCATCCCCATGATGAATATTCTGAATGGTGGAGCTCATGCCGACAATAAAATAGATTTCCAGGAATTTATGGTAATGCCCGTGGGAGCTACCAGTTTCAGCGAAGGCCTGCGCTGGGGTGTTGAAATATTTCACACACTGAAAGGCGTGCTTAAGAAAAAAGGCTTCAGCACCAATGTGGGCGATGAGGGTGGTTTTGCACCCAATATCCAAAGCAATGAAGAAGC
>Ga0157378_10004041_pt1 | contig 12956 bp, 10 predicted proteins | sample M65metaG_FD_115309 | JGI IMG/M metagenome (GOLD analysis project Ga0157378, IMG submission 115309) | Miscanthus rhizosphere microbial communities from Kellogg Biological Station, Michigan, USA - M6-5 metaG | ecosystem: Host-associated > Plants > Roots > Rhizosphere > Soil | place: USA: Michigan...
CCCGTCGTCAGATCGGGAAAGATGGTTTGATCGTCTTCCAGCTTGAGGTCTACTGAACCGCTTTTGCCGAAGCTGGGAATCGGAACGCCGGTCTTGGCATCCAGCGCAATCAGCCGGTAGCCCGGCGTCACATAGAGGATGCGTTCCTGCTTGCCGTCGGTCCAATAGGCGACTCCCCGGCCGGAGAGCTGACGCGGAGCAGCCGCACCACGAGCGCCTTCATGTTCGCCATGCACCCATAGCTGCTCGCCGGTAGTCGCATCGAGGGCGACCACCGATCGGCGTGTTCCCGCGGTGGCGTATAGGACTCCATTGACCACCAGAGGCGTGCCTTCCAAGCGAAACTCCGGGCGCGAACCGAGGTTATCGGTCTTGAAACGCCAGGCGATTTCGAGCTTGTTGAAGTTGGCCGCGTTGATCTGATCCAGCGGGCGGTATTTGCTGTTGGCGAGATCCGCTCCGTACGTCGGCCAGTCTACGTTCTTCGGCGGAGTTTGGCAGAGGGCTATTGCAGCCGAGAACAAGAGGGGAAACACCACTCTTCCGTGTTTCATAGCTGGTCTCCTGGATTATTTCTTGACCGAGACTTTGACTTGCGCGTTGCTCCAGCAGCACTGAAATCCGCGGCCGCCTTCGCCCGACCAATCGTTGGCCACCACGCGCAGAACGTAATCGCCGGGCTCGCTGAACGTGGCCGTCGTACCGGCCTTGCCGCTGAACGCGACGACGCCGGGAGCCTTTACCTCGGCTGGCTCGATCGCAGGCTTGTCGTTGCCGAAGGTCACGGTTCCTGGTCCGCGATACTTGCTCCACGAAAGCACCACCGCAGGCGTCCTGGGCCTGGTTGCACCTGGAATGACATTGGCATCGTCGGCCACCCACAGGTTCAGGGGCAGCGGCGCCTGCGCGGAGGCGGAGAGCGCAGTGCTCTGCCCGCGCGGACCATTTACAAATGGTCCGGTCAGTGCGAAACCCAGATACGGCGGAGTGTTGTTGGTGGCGTCCGTGAACGGAGCTATCTCATACAAGGTATCGAGCCCGGCCGGGATCTGCGTGGTCTTTCCGTTCGCCACCAGCGTCCAGGTGAGTTTCTTGGCGCCGAAATCCTTCGGCACGGTTACGGTAAAGACTCCCCATTGCCTGCGAGTCAGGAAGTGCGTGGGCTGGCCCTGGTCCGGGCCACCCGGCTCGATGCGATTCTCCGGCCCGATGGGAATGTCCAGTTCTTCCTTAAAATTGCGATTGAAATAGCCGAACAGGATGCTGAACGTGCCGTCAGGATTGGCAAACCATCCTTCGTACGCCGCCGTGACGGCTTGCCCGGAATCGTGCGGCGGTTCGACCGCGAGTGTCTGCGCCCATACCGCCGCGCCAGCCAAACACAGGAGTATAACCAGCCGCTTCATTACTGTCGGGCGGGCGTAGCTGCGGCTGCCACCGGTTTATGCTTGGCCACCCAATCCTGATAGTCTTCGTCACTGATGTAGGTGACATTCACCCATGCATGCGCCATCTCATCCACCGTACGATCCCCCCAGCCCACCCACTGGTTCGGATCCGGATTGTTCTTGTTGTTGACGGTGTTATCGTGCCACGCAGTGGTGTGGATGATGGTGCCTTTGGGAAGCACAGGCGCGGCATCGTCGGCATAGATATAGTTCGTCATCCAGTTGAAGTTGAAGTGATCTACGTAGCTGATGGTTCTCTTGGTGCCATCCGGCAGTAGAGCTTCGAGCAGCATGGCCTTGCCGCGCAAATGCATGTGCGGCTGAAAATTCTCCAGCCGCGCGGCCTGCCTGAGCACCTGATAACCCTCGGTCTGCGCGATCGAGTTGGGCGGAATGTCGAGTGTCCCCGAGGCCGCGTTGCCGGCCGTCGCAGGGAAGGCGGTCAAGAAGGTTCGATACTTCGGCTCCTGATCTTTGGGATACAGATACACGGCCAGCTCCACGTGGTCGCGAATCTCCTCGCCCACCGCGTGATAGTGCATTTCCCACCAGATGCGCGCGCCGGGCACCAGCAGCTTGCCGGTGTTGGGGCGATAGATATCGTAATTCTTGTTCATCGCCCATTCCATCAGCAGCCCCTGCGTGGCGATTCCGGTATTGGTTCCGGGCTCCTCCTGCTGCAGATACGCCAGCGCGTGATGCGTGATCTTGCGGCCCGCAGCGCTAGCCGGCCGCATTTCGACGGCGCGCACCCAGCGCGGCTCCGTCAACGGAATCGGCGAGAGCGGCTTGAACCAGACGTCCTGGCCCTTGGCCGGCATGGTGTAGGCGTCGGATGAAAGGACCATGTCCGGCGCGCCAAACTGTTTGGAAAGCTGCCAGCCGTCGTCTTTGGGCCATACTTTGGCCGCAGGCATGTCCTTGGGATCTCCCAAAGGCGCTCCCGAGTCTACCCACTTTGCGATGCTGCGAATCTGGTCATCGCTCAGCGACAGGTCGTTTTGAAATTCCTGAACACCGACGGTCTTATCCAGATGCCATGGCGGCATGCTGCGGCTGACCACGCGTTCCTTGATGGATTTGGCCCAAGGGCGGACCTGTTCAAAGGTCAGCAGAGACATCGGCGCCATGGAGCCCTCGCGATGGCAGCTCTGGCACTTCTCCTGCAAGATGGGCGCGATGTCTTTCGCGAAGGTCACGGGCCGGTTGCCGGTAAGCTCCGCCGCGCTCAAGAGCACCGGCAAAGCCGCTGCCAACGAGACTATAGTTCTGATCGCCATCATCTGCCTCCCATTTACTTCTTCGGCCAGAGAACGCCCTGATCCTTCTTGGTCACCGCAGCCAGACCTTTGTACACGAACTTTTGCACGCGCTGCCCGCGATACGTTTCGGTGGTGTAGACGTTGCCCTTGGAATCCGTGGCGATGCTGTGGACCGCGTAGAACTGGCCGGGCTGGCGGCCGCCGTCGCCGAAACTGGTCAGGATTTCCATCGTCTCCCGGAGCATGATGTAGACCTTCTCATTGGATCCGTCCGCCAGATAGATGTATTTCTGCTGCGGATCCTTGGAGAACGCGATGTCCCACGCAGACCCGTCGCCCAGCGTGTTCTTGGCGATGAACACTTCCTTGACGAACTTGCCGTCGGGAGTAAATACCTGAATGCGATCGTTCACGCGGTCGCAGACGTACAGCATGCCATCGCGCGAAAGTTCGACACAGTGCACCGGGTTGCGGAACTGCTGCGCGACCGGAGCATCCGGCCTGTACGGGCCCAGATTGGTGTCGTCCGGCTTGTTCCCGTAGGCTCCCCAATGCCGTTTGTATTTTCCCGTGTCGGCGTCGAATACGATGACGCGCTTGTTGCCGTAACCGTCGGCGACATACAACTCATTGGTCTTGGAATCCACCATCGTCTTGGCGGGGAGACCGAGGTTATCGACGTCGTTACTGCCCTTGCTCTGTCCCAGCTTGCCGATCTGCATCAGGAATTTCCCGTCGCGCGAGAACTTCAGCACCATGCTGTCGTGATACAAAGGCGACCCGCCGCGGCCGGCGGGAGCTTTGGCCTGCTGCGCCTGTTTCGCGTTGCCGCCTTCCTCCGGACCTCGTGCGGCAGCCGGCGTTCCGCGACCATTGCCGCCGATCCAGACGTTGCCTTTGTAATCGACGGTGATCCCGTGATTGGAATCCGGCCAATCGAAGCCGTTGCCGGGTCCGCCCCAGGAGCCGACAAGGTTGCCTTCCTGGTCGAATTCGAGCACCGGCGGCGCGGGCGAGCAACACTCCGCTTTGGGCGGAATCGCAGCCGAATAGGTCTCCATGTTTTCGAGCGAGCCGGGGCGGTGAATGATCCACACGTGATCGCGATCGTCCACGGAAACGCCGATGGTGCTGCCCATGATCCAGTGGTTCGGCAGAGGCTTGGGCCACATGGGATCCACTTCGAACCTGGGCGCCTGGACAGCGGCAGCTTCCACCACGGATTTCTTTTCGAGAACTACCGATCCAACTCCGAGCGCGCTAATGATCGCAAGCAGGATCGCGCCGGTCAGCACATGCCGTTTCATGCCGGTTATTCGCCTCGGCGCTAATGCTATCACGCTCTATTTAGGAGGTCAAGCGCCTTTGAAGCAACCTATCGACAGGTCTGTAAGAGCCCGGCTCACACGTCGTATGGCAGTAAGAAATAGCTAGTTTTGTTTGGCAGCGCCGCCGCGGCCACCGCGGCCGCCCGGGGCTGCTCCGGTGCCGGCCTTGGCGCCTTTCTCGGTGAGAAAGGTGATGACGCTTTCGTACTTCAGGCCTTTGGCTGCATCCAACGCCGTGCGGCCATCGGTGTTGGCGACGTTGAGATCCGCGCCGAGTTCAACCGCCAGCTTGACCGTCTCGAGTGCGAGAGCTTCGCGCTCGAACTTCTCGGTTTCAACCCACGGGGCTGTGCGGATCACGCCGAGCGCTGCCATCACAGGTGTCGCGGTCTCCTTGCGGATTGCGGCTGCGAATCCCTGCTCGGCCGCATAGTCGGCATGGTGAACAAACTTGGGATCGGCGCCGTGCTTGACAAGGAGACGCATGACGTTGGGCTCAGTGAAGCGCGCGGCCAGCCAGTAGGGCGTAGCGCCCACCAAGGTCTCCTCGAAATGGAAATCGTCTGAAGAGCGGCGAGTCGGCGTCCAGGTCTTCAAGGGCGTGTTGGGATCCGCGCCATGATCGAGCAGCGCAGCCGCGGTTGCTTCGTCGCGGCGCATGATGGCTTCATGAAGCGCGGTAAAACCGTTGGGTGCTGCATTTGGATCGGCGCCTTTGTCCAGCAGGAACCGGGTCAGCTCCCCAAATCCGGAATGCTCGGCGAGGGTCACAGCGCTGACTCCCCAGGCGTCGGCATCGTTCACGTTGGCGCCGGCGGCCACCAGAAGTTTTGCGGAGTCGAGATCACCTACACGGGCCGCGAACATCAGCGCGGTCTCGCCTCCATGCGGGATGGATTTGTTGTGGGGAAGATATCCATGCGGCGGAATTGCCATCACTTCGTTGTAAACATCCGAGCGCAGGTTCAGATCCGCGTGATGCGCCAGCAGCACTTTCACGGCTTCGGGATGCTTCTGCGAAACGGCCCACATGAGCGCCGTCTGGCCGCGCGCGCCATGTCCGTTCGGATTCGCGCCTTTGGCCAGCAGCAGCTCGACCACGGGGGCGTACCCTCCACGGGCGGCGACCATCACAGGTGTTTCGCCGGCCAGAAGCGCCAGGTTGGGATTCGCACCGGCGTCGAGAAGACGCTTGACCATGCTGGCGCTGCCGTTCTGGCTGGCAGCCCACAGCGGAGTGGCGCCCAGATCGTTGGCGGCGTTTACTTTGGCGCCGGCCTTTAGCAGCAGGTCCGCGCTTTCCAGATCGTCGCGGTAGGCCGCCCAATGCAGAGCCGTGGCACCGTCGCCTTCGGTGACATTGACGTCAGTTTTTTTCTGAATCAGCGACCGGAGGGCGTCTTTATCGCTGCGCTTCGCGGCGTCGATTAACGGGTGAGCCACAAGGGCGATCCCCGCGAGCGCAAACGTCAGGATCAGGCGCATGCTAAACCTCGGGCAGTGTATCGATGGGAAGTTTGCCGTTGCTGCCGCCGACCTTCTCCACCGGGTAATCCATCTTGTCCATGATGGTCAGCAGCAGATTCGCTTGCGAGGGTTTGTTGGGGAACTTCAAATGCCGGCCGCCCTTGATCTTGCCCGCGCTGCCGCCCACCAGCATCTGCGGGAGGTTTTCGCCCGAATGCCCGTTGCTGTTGGAAAGGCCCGCTCCGTAAAGAATCGTGATGTGGTCCAGCAGGGACCCGTCGCCATCCGGAGTCGCCTTGAGCTTGGCCAGATATTGCGAGAACAACTGGACGTGATACCGGTTGATCTTGGACATCTTCTCGATCAGCTCGGGAACGTTGTTGTGATGCGAGAGCGGATGGTGTGCTTCCGGCACGCCAATCTGCGGATACGGCCGGGGGCTCTGCTCCTTGCTGATCATGAACGAAATCACCCGCGTGAGATCGGACTGCAACGCGAGCACCTTCAAGTCCATCATCAGCGCCAGGTGATCTTCGAATACTGGCGGCGCTCCCAGGGGCTGCTCCAATGTGGGCAGCTCGATATTGCTCTGCCGCTCGGCCATCTGGATACGGCGCTCGACGTCGCGAACGGCGTCGGTGTATTCGTTCATCTTGACCTGGTCTTGCGGGCCAAGTTCTTTCTTGAGGTCGGCCAGCTTGCCGGTCACCGAATCCAGAATGCTCTTGTGCTGTGCCAATCGGCGTGCGCGGGCAGAGCGATCGGTGCTGCCGCTATCGCCAAACAGCTTTTCGAAGACGGCGCGAGGATTCCATTCCATCGGCAGCGGCTGCGTGGGACTGCGCCAGCAGAGTGTGTCGAGATAGGCGCAGCTCAGATTACCGGTGCAGGCGCCGGCGTTGGCCGGCAAGTCCATGCAGATCTCCAGGGTGGCGAGCTGCGTTTCCTGCTCGAAATGTTTGCCGAGCATTTGATCAATGGACACGTCGGCGATGATTTCGATTTCATTCTTGCCGCCGCGCGGCGTGCCGGTCAGAAAGGATCCGGATGCCCCGGCGTGAATGTAGTTCCAGCTCGCCTTGATGCCGGAGAAGACCAGCATCTGATCTTTGTAGGCAGCCAGCGGCTCCATGATGGTATTCAGCTCGAGAGGGGTGCCTTCGCCCTTGGGGGTCCAATACTCCATGGCCATCCCGTTGGGGGTGTAGAAGGCCTGGAATCTGTGGATAGGCTTGGTTGCCGCGCGGAGAGGAGGAAGCATGGCTTCGAGAAACGGCAGCGCCAGGGTGGTGCCGATTCCCTTCAGGACCGTGCGACGAGGCAACGACTTGGTGAGGAAGGCCATAGTGTCCTTCTCCTTACATGTTAATTCTAGCCCACTTAGCGATGGAGACGTCCAACGGGGGATCAACCCGTGGGCAGAAGGTTGATACTCTAGGATTGTGGCCGAGCAAGACAAACTCAACCTCAACGACCCCGCATCTATTCCCGAGGATGAGGACAACGAAACTCTCGCAGCGATCGACGAAGGTATTACCGACGCCGAAGCGGGCCGTACGACGCCGATCGAGGAAGTCCGTAAACTACTGCCGCAGTGGATCCATACCGCCTCGTCTTCACGCAAAGAGCACTGAACGATCTTGCTTTGATCGTCAGCCATATCGCAGAGGACGATGATGAAGCAGCTTCTCGCTTTGGAAGCGCGCTACTGGATCACGTTGATTTGCTGCGGCGGTTTCCGCGCATGGGTACGGTCACCCGTAAAAGATCGCTGATCCGCAGGCTAGTACCTACCCCAATCCTGGTTTACTACCGGATTCGCGAAGAACGGCATGTTGTGGAAGTGCTCCACTTCCGTCATGGATCCCGGACGGTTCCGCAGTTTTAATTAGTTCGCGGCGCTGCCGGGACCCGCGGGATTCGGGGTCCGCATCAGGAACCCGGGGCTCTGGACGATACCCACAATCAGCGACGACCAGCGATATTGATTCGCGGCGGCATCGCGGACGATCTTGCGCACCGCGGGATGATCGTAGTATTCCAGGCGCCGTCCGAGCGCGTACGCCATCAACTTCTCGGTGACGGTCTTGGGGAATTGATCCGGTTCCGCTAAAAGCGCCGCGCGCAATCCCGCGAGTCCGTCGATCTTCCGGCCGCTGGCCGTGGTCCCGCTGGCATCCACCGGCTTGCCGGCTTCATCGATGGTCCGCCAACCGCCGACCACGTCAAAATTCTCCAGCGAGAATCCCAGAGGATCGATCACCGAGTGGCAGCTATTGCACGTGGCCTCGGTCCGGTGCTTCGCGAGCCTTTCCCGCATGGACGTCGGGATGGTTCCTGGCTTGGTCTCAAGCGTGGCGTTCACGCCAGGCGGCGGCGGCGGGATGGGCAAACCGAAAATATTGTTCAGCAGCCATTTGCCGCGGAGAACCGGAGAGGTGCGGTCCGGATAAGAAGTGGTCACCAGCAGGGCGCCCTGCGCCAGCAACCCTCCGCGTTGATCGTGATTGGGAACGGTCACTTTGCGGAATCGGGTGCCGTAGACGCCGGGAAATCCGTACTGCCGCGCGACCCTTTCGTTGACGAAGGTGTAATCCGCGTTCAACAGGTCTGAGACGTTGCGATCCTCGCGCAGAGTGCTGCCGACGAACAGCTTGGTCTCCTGCTCGAAGCCCTGCAGCAGGCTCAGATCGTAGTTGGGATACTTGTCCGGATCCACGACCACGTCTTCCACCAATCGCAAATTGAGCCACTGCGCCGCGAAGTCGTTGACCAACGCGTCGGTCGAGCGCGGATCGGCCAGCATGCGCCGGGTTTCTTTTTCCAGCGTCTGTGGATTCGAGAGCTGCCCGCGTTCGGCCAGGGTCAGCAAACGATCGTCGGGGATGCTGCTCCACAGGAAAAACGACAGGCGCGAGGCGAGTTCCACATCGCTGAGCGCGTACGCGGCCTGCGCGGGCTTGGCCGGATCGCGAACCACGCGCAGCAGAAAATCGGGATCCACCAGCATGCGTTCCAGCGCGAATTGAATCCCGCTATCAAAGCTTCCGCCGTCCTGCCGGCCCTTGCTGAAAAACTCCAGGAGCGTATCCGTATCGGCTTTTTTCACCGGCCGGCGATACGCAAGTCTCGCCATCCTGGAAAGAATCGTCGAGGCGCAGGCCTTCTCTTCCGAGACTGCCTTGGGCGGCTCGCAGACGAAAATCGCACGGCGGCTGGCGGTATCCTTGGCCGCGGTCTTCTGCGTTGCAGGCGTCAGGTATGGTCCGCCGATCTGGACCGAGCCCAAGTTCGCATATCCCATGTAGACCTGGTCATTCGAAATGACTCGTCCCAACTGCAAAGGCTGCGGCAGGCCTTCCTGCTCCCACAGTTCCCTGACGAACGATACGCCGACGGTCCGCGAACCGGCTTTCACGGGAATACGGACTTCCAACCCGGCATCACCGGTAACCTGCATATAGGTTTCCCATTCGGGAGCGCCGGCAAAATCCACTTCGCCATCGCCGGCGTAACTGGATGCTGCGGGCCGGCCTTTGGCGGCGCCACCCACGGTGAATCGCTTGAGCAGCTTCCCGTCCAGGCGGATGTCGAGCTGCTGCGGCCATCCCATGCCCTTGAGGTAATCCTGATACTGCCGCTGGAGGCGAACCTTAATAAGATACTCGCCGTCCACTGGGAAATCGTAGTGAATCGACATACCGCCGCGCGATCCGAAGGGCAGATCCTCATCCATGCGATCGGCTTGCAGCGCGAGCAGAGGGACCTCGAAACGCTCCAGGCTAGGTTGCGCGGGAGGCAGACCCGTAGCGAGGCGCGTCACCTGGCGGGCCACCGACATATATCGCTCCAGGTGAGCGGTGGAAACCGAAAGCGTATCGGCGAAGTTGTCGAAGCTGCCATCGGCCGTGTCGTCGCCGGGCAGCAGCGCCTTCAAATCCACATCCAGCGCGAATAGATCGCGAATCGCATTGTTATATTCGGAGCGATTCAGGCGATGAACAGCGCCAATCCGGCCGGGGTTAGGATGGGCAGCCCAGGCGCGGTCGATTTCATTTTCGAGCGCACTGGCCACCACGCGATAGGTGGCGGCGTCGGCACGCGGCATTCCCGGAGGAGGCATGGAGCCGGCGCGAAGCTTCTGGATCACGCGTTCCAGCACTTCCGCATGCACGCTGGGCTTGGTCAGGTCCACCGTGTCGAGCGCGAGCCCGGCAGTATGAAGCTTCTGATTGTGACAAGTGACGCAATACGTGTCGAGAAATTTTCGAGGAGCGGGAGCCGCCGGGGCTGCGGTCGCGGCAGGGGCCTGCGCGCCCAATCGCGAGAGTGCCGCCAACCCGGCGCCCAGCAAAAGCACGAGCGCTGCATAGGAGGATATTCGCGACAGATGCATACGTTGCAGTCCAAGTGCAGTATACAACATCCCTTGACAACGGGAGACGGCGGGCGTACTGTAAGTCGATAGATTTGAACGTGTTGTGCTGCCCTCAAAATCCAAATTGGAGACTTACATGAGAGTCAATTGCCGCCTTTTCCTGATCAGTTTCGGCCTGCTGGCGGCCGGAACGCTTCCCATTCTCGCGCATCACTCTTTTGCCGCCGAATACGACGCCAACAAGCCCATTAAAATCTCGGGAGTGGTCACTAAAATGGAGTGGATGAATCCTCACGCCCGCTTTTATGTGGACGTGATGGGGACCGATGGCAAGGTAGTCAACTGGAACTTCGAACTGGGGGCGATTCCGGTTCTCCTGAAGCAAGGATGGCGGAAGGATTCGCTGAAGCAGGGCGACCAGGTTTCGGTGGAAGGCACGCTCGCGAAGGACGGCTCGAAATCCGCGAATGCCCGCAGTGTGGTGCTGCCCGATGGGCGTCGCGTATTTGCCGGATCGTCGGGCGGCAACGGCCCGGCCAATCAATAGCGCGAGATTGCACACGTGCGGAAAAACCTAGCTCTATTCGTCGCCATCGCTGCGACTGTCGCGAGTCTGACCCTCGCGATCGCACAGGACAAGGGGGCCCCGCCGCCCCAAGGCAAGGGTCCCGGACGCGGGGGCAAGAAGGGTCCAGCAGGACCGCTGCCCCGCCTGTCCGACGGGAAGCCTGACCTTACGGGCGTCTGGAACGGGTTCGCCGGCGGAGCAGCCAGAGGAGCTCCAGCACCGAACATTCAGCCTTGGGCCGCCAAGGTGATCGCGGATCGTCAAGCGTCGCAGGGCGCGGAAGATTTTGAAGCGCGCTGCTTGCCGGGAGGTCCGCCGCGTGCGGCTCCGTATCACACCTCGTTTTTCGCCACTCCCAAACTGGTGCTGATGCTATTTGAAGGCAACACCCACATGTATCGCCAGTTCTTTGTGGACGGCAGCAGTCATCCCGCGGATCTGAAACCCACGTTCTATGGCGATTCGCGCGCACATTGGGACAACGACACCCTGGTGGTGGATACGGTCAGCTTCTTTGAAAAATCCTGGTTCGATTTCGCCGGAACTCCGCACACCAAGGACATGCATCTGACCGAGGAGTTCCACAGGATCGACTACGGGAACATGGAGATGAAGGTCACCATCGTGGATCCCGGCGTTTTCAACGGCCCCTGGATCCTCAACCGAACCACCACACTCGAGACAGACTTCGACATGACCGAATATGTCTGCAACGAGAACAATCAGGATCCCGAGCACTTGAACAAGGCCATTGGATCCAAGGATCACGAAAAGCGTCTGGTGAACGGCGTTCCGCCGGTTCAGGCGCGCAGAGCTCCGGCTGCTCCATCAGGACCTGCGCCGCGACTGGACGGGAAGTTGGATTTGTCCGGCGTGTGGGTTCCGACGAGCACGCTGCTTCCGAGCGATCCGTCGTATCAACCCGCGTTCAAGAAGATCTACGACGAGCGAAAAGCGAATAAAGGCAAGGACGATCCCGAAAAGTTCTGCCTGCCCAACGGCGCCGTGCGGGTGAATCCCCTGCCCTACAAGATCGTGCAGGGTCCCAAAATGATCGCCCTGCTGTGGGAAGGAAACACGCACAGCTACAGGCGATTTTTCCTGGACGGCCGCAAGCCCAACCTGGATGTCGAGCCCGAGAGCTGGACCGGCTTATCCAACGGCAAGTGGGAAGGCGACACGCTGGTGGTGGATACGGTCGGGTTCAATGACAAGGCATGGCTGGATGCCACCGGCAAGCCGCACAGCGACGCGATGCATCTGGTGGAGCGTTACAAGCGTCCCGACCTGGGTCACCTTAACGTCGAGCTGACAATCGAAGACGCCAAGGCGTTCACCAAGCCGTATTCGTTCACACGATCGTTCACACTGGCTCCCGGATGGGAACTGCAGGAGTACGTCTGCCAGGCGATCCTTGACGGAGTGTATTAACCGGAGCGAATAACGTTCATCGCAGGTGCTCGGTGTCTTTGTTATTTTCCTGGCAGATGAACTCGATCAAATCCGTATCCGGCATGATGCGCTGGTGCACCGTGACGGTCCAGGGCTTGGTGTAGGCCTTCGGATCATCGATGGTCACTTCGATTTCCAAATGCCCGTAATCGACGCGGCGGAAACGCTCCAGGATTCTGCCGGTCTCGGTGATGGGGCTGCCCTCCACATCCAGCCAGCCCAGATCGCGGAGGTTCGTGGTTTCGACCACTAAGGTGTCGCCCTCCCATTTGCCGGTGGAATACCCGAACCACCAGGGCTCCACGTCTTTGGGCTGCGGGCGGCCGTCGGTAAAGATCTGGCGGATACCGGCGTTGGCTTCATAGAGGATCACGATCACGCCCGGCGTCTGGATCATCTTTCGGGGCTGTCCGTGGGTGTGAAGCTGCATCAGGCCGAGCGGCAGACAGTGCGCGTCGGGATTGTCCTTGCTGTTGCTGGCCACGCGCTGGCGATGCAGCTCAGCGGCCCAGGGCTGGAAAGGAAGACCGTCGGGGAATGCTGCGCCGAGATTCCAGAATTGGCTCAGCCGGACCGCGAGCGGGACGAGTTCGGTGCTCGCGGACGTAGCTTGCGTTGCAGGAGCTGGACCGGACGCTCCCGGCGGGCGGCTGTATTCCCAGACTCCCGAGAGGTCGGGCTTACCGTCGGCAGTCCTTGGTGCGGGGCCGGAAAGATTGGGCTTACCGTCGGCGGTTTTAGGAACTCCGGGAGTCGGATAGGCAGGCCATTGCGCCGACAATGCAGATGTCAGAAAAACCGTCGCAGCAATGGTCTTGATCGCGAGCATCCCTCAAAATACTCCGGGAGAGGGATGCTGTCAAACGTCCGTACTATGCGGCTTTCGGGGCAGCCGACGGAACAGCGCTCGGCACCAGGCCGGGCAGCATGTCGGCCAGTACGTCGCGCACGCGATCCGCGAAGATGAACTCCATCTCCTTGCGGACATCTTCCGGCAGATCGCGCAGGTCCTTCTGGTTCCCGCGCGGCAGGATCACGCGTTTCAATCCTGAA
>Ga0157378_10004042_pt1 | contig 12955 bp, 15 predicted proteins | sample M65metaG_FD_115309 | JGI IMG/M metagenome (GOLD analysis project Ga0157378, IMG submission 115309) | Miscanthus rhizosphere microbial communities from Kellogg Biological Station, Michigan, USA - M6-5 metaG | ecosystem: Host-associated > Plants > Roots > Rhizosphere > Soil | place: USA: Michigan...
GGACGCACTTCGGTCGAAAAACTTGCAACGGATCTGCGAGCACAACTAATCCCGTCCAAATTGCAACGACGTATTGTCGGTATCGATGTCGCTGAGTCTGACCGAGGTTTGGGTATCGCAGGGTCAGCACCTGAAGACGCCGCTGCCTTTGTCACTGCGGCGAACGCGCTTTACAAGATCGTGATTGAACCGGTTGAGGCTTCGCTAACAGACAAGCGACTCTTGATTGTCGCCGATGGTGCACTCAATTACATACCTTTTGAAGTGCTATTGAAATCGGCTGACAGCGGTGACTTCTCGTCACTAGGTTATCTGGTTAAAACAAATGAAATCGTCTATTCACCGTCCGCTTCAGTGGTGGGGACGATCAAGCAGCAACGCACTAAGAGCGAAGGTCGAGCGATGCTGATCGTCGCCGACCCTGTTTTTAACTCAAATGACGCCCGGGCTCGGAAAGCACCTGCAAGTACCACTGACTCGGAAGTTCGTGGTCTCGGTATACAAAGCGCGCTAACGGACGTCACTGGTGAGAGTGTGGTGCCTTCAGCCAAGATGGAAGGACTTCCTTTAGCACGCCTTGCAGGCACTCGAATTGAGGCTGACCAGATCTCAAAGTTGGCAAAGACTTCGGGCGGCCAGGCAGATGTTTGGCTCGACCTTGACGCCAACGAAGACAACCTCTCAGTGCGCGACATCACCAAGTATCGGATCATTCATGTCGCGACACATGGGCTCCTTAACGCCGAGCGTCCCCAGTTTACCGGCGTTGTCTTATCTCTCGTTGGTAATAAGACGAGCGACGGTTTTCTGCGCACGGACGAAGTCTTTAATCTGCACCTGGGTGGACCTCTGGTCATGCTTTCTGCTTGTGAAACCGGCTTGGGCAAAGAAAAACGAGGTGAAGGAGTCATGGGCTTAACGCGCGCTTTCATGTATGCAGGTGCGCCGACAGTTGGAGTTAGCCTCTGGTCAGTCGCTGATAAATCAACTGCGGATCACATGACAGATTTCTACCGGCGCTTGTTATCAACAAGCGAAACTTCTTCATCAGCTGCGCTACGCGAAGCCCAACTAGCGATGATCGCTGGTAAGAAATACAGTGCTCCGTTTTATTGGGCACCCTTTGTTCTTATTGGCGACTGGAACTAGCTGGAATCGCGCGCACTTCAATGGGAAAAAGGCGGAGTTGGTTGCTTAGTTTGCAACCTTCCGCCTTTTTCGTTTTATAGCAATTAAGCCAGACAAGCCCGAGGACAACAGGAGTGCGGTTGTAGGTTCGGGGATCGTGCTGGTGCTGCTGCTCGTTCCTTCGATGACAATGTTGTCAATCCTATTGTTTCCCGTCGAAGTCGTCGCGCCATTGAAGACGATTCGGAATGCAGCGTTCGGGTTATTGTTCAGGCCGGCGATACTCGTGAGTGTGAACACTAACGGAACAGAGCCAAACGCTGTAGCAGGAACATAGGGTGAACCGAAATCAACGAAGTTCGTTCCGTCCAAACTGTACTGGAACTGATTTGAGTTGAAACCGGTGCTTGTTCCTTGAGTCGCAAAGCTGAAGGTGATGCTTGAAAAGCCAACGGTACTTAAATTAAACGTGAGGTTCCTGCCGTTGTTTGTGTTACTGGTGCCGCCCTGTAGCGACAATGCCTGGCCCGCCGGGTCTCCGAGACGGGCGTTGTTTGTGGTGCCTGCGGCAAACAGAATGTTGGCCGAGACGAAGTTGCTCGTGAGTGTTCCTGTACCGTGATCGACGACAAGATCGGAATCGTTAAAGTTCCAAATTGCTATCTCGTCAGCGAACACCCTATTGACGCCGGCAATGAAAAAGAGAATTCCCAGCGCCGCTGTTGAAAGAATTTTCCGGCCAATCCGGCTGTGAGGTTGAGTAAACATAGACTTTCTCCTTTGATGAGGTTTCAGGCATAGTTGTATCCGACTTGAGAAAGCAGAATCTGGTTTGAGAGATTCGTGAGGCTATTCAGTAAGTCGCCCGGCTTTGAGGCAGCCAAAGCTTTCTCCGTAATGTTGCCGCACAATATGCTGATTTGATTTCTACGTCAACAACAAATGCGTTTCGTAGTCGCGGTTGTTCGCACAAGGTCTCTAAGCTAATATCTTTTCAACACAGAGAGGGAGCGAGGAGTACATGGGAAACAAGTTTCTTAAGGTGTCGGACAAAGAGACGTTGGAGAAGTTGTTGGCTGTTTCCAGGGAACGTCCAGTCCTGGTTTTCAAACATAGCAATGCATGTGGGATCAGTTCGAGGGCATATAGAGAAATGGAACAGCTTGATGATGTGAATTTGCTTGAAGTCCAATCGGCCCGCGAGCTTTCAAATCGCTTGGCGGAGATCACCGGAGTTGAGCACGAGACGCCGCAGGTCATTGTCTTGCGCGACGGCAGAGCCGTATGGAACGCCTCGCACTACGATGTAAACGTCGCTGCCGTGACTAAGGCACTCCAGGCTAATAGTTGAATAGAAGATTATGTCTGAACGACGCGGAGCCGAAATCGAGCCTCGGCAAATTAAGCAGGAGGACGACTTTACTCTGAAGATTACCTGGGCCGACGAAAAGGAATGTAGTTATAAATCTGCTGAGCTACGACGCTCCTGTCCGTGCGCTCAATGTGTGAATGAATGGACCGGCGAACGAGTGCTCAAGCCAGAAAATATCGCTGAGGAAATTGAAATTCGCGATTTAAGCCTTGTCGGTCGCTATGCAATAAATTTTCGTTGGAGTGATGGTCACGAAACTGGGATTTATAGTTTTCGTTACCTGCGAGAGCTCTGTGATAGGAATTAATAGGGTGGCCATATGAATGAACGAGACTTCTTTGATGAAAAAGAGGAAGTGAAGAAAGCCAGCTATAGCTGTCCTCACTGTCGAGAACGTGCGGAATATGATGTTCGGTGGCTCAAGCGGACGAAGAAAGCGCAGCCACCACGCGGCGCAAACGAGATGGATCGTGCCCGATTTCAAAAGTCACGTGATTACCTTGTCCGAATCGACGACATGTTAGCGTGTAGAAACGTGCGATGCCGGCGTCGCTTTGAAATCCCCAGTTCCCAGTCCGTTGTCTTTATTTGATGTTCTGACCCCAAAGCCTCACTGCACAACCAATCGAAGCACACGTTTTGCAGGCAAGTAAGTCTGTGTGACTTATGAGCGATGGGCCACCAAAATCCAATGGCGAGCTTGAGGCGTCGTGTCGGCACTTTGAGCATAGCCAACGCATAAATGAAGGCTCCAGGAAAGCGCAGCAAGAACATTTATTTCCGACTATTACTATCAAAACTCAATTCAGCATGAGCCAGGTTGGATTGTCTGGGCTGACGTGCTTCTTGTCGTTGCACACATAATGGTTGGGTTAATGGGTTAATGACAAAACGCGGAAAAAGGTGACAACCGTCAGAAGGATATGACGTCGGCTTTGGTTACATGACAGGTGAAGCTACAGAAGCCGACTTTGGTATTCCATTCTCGACGCTAAGAACAATGATTCAAACACAACAATTCGCAGGTGGCACTAAGACTAATACTTCTTTCCTGACCCCGCTGGAACGCAGACTCGCGGTTCGCGTATTACCCAGAATTCCGGGCTGGCTGCAAACCAACCATCTGACCATGATGACGTTGGTCTGGTCGGCAATGATCCTGCTTTTTTCCGGTATGGCAGCTCGCGATCTTAGATGGCTGTGGATGGTCTCACTAATGATCTTTCTTCAGTATGTGACCGATCATTACGATGGAAAGATTGGGAAGTATCGAAACACCGGTTTGGTACGGTGGGGCTACTACATGGATCATTTGCTTGATTACGTGTTTCTCTGTTCCATCATCATCGGTTACGCCTTCATACTCCCGGAGAAATCCCGCTACCAGATTCTGATCATGCTCGCAATTTTTGCAGGTTATGAGGTTTCGACCTTCCTTGGCTTTGCTGCAACGGATCGATTGAACATAAGTTTCTTCAGACTCGGACCGACTGAATTCCGTCTGGCTATAATTGTCGTCAACGCCTTACTGGTAGCATATGGCACGCGCAAGATGGTTAATGGTCTTAAGTACGTAAATATCGGTGCAGCTCTCGTCTTGGCTGTAATTGTCTACAAGACTCACAAAATGGTTTGGGAGATGGACATGACAGAAAAGAACGCAAATCAAAGTGAAAACGGGCCGACTGTCTGAGTAATAACCATTGTGTTCGCGTCGTGTGTACTGTTTGCGACCTAGTTGTTCCTGGCAACCTTCCACAATTTTTCGACTCTAATACCAAACGTGGCCCTTTTCCCGATCCGTTTGCGCGTTAACTGATGTGGCCTCTTCTTTGCAAGATTCCTTAGCAACAGCGTTCTAGGTTTAGAATTTGGGAACTGTGTGGCGGCGATTTCGTTGATAGAAGCAGAGAATCAGCGCGAAACCCGAAAAAATAGCAATGGCAGATAAGAAAAGAATCCGAATAGTAAAAAAAGGCGAGAATAATCGCCCGACTGTGAAACCAAAGGTGACTTCCGCTCGCGAAGCAGCGCGCGATATGGTGGGCACGGTGACCAATTGGGTTACCGAGTTCCAGCACCGCCGACGTAACGAAACAACAAACGCGCTAAGAATCCTCTCCAAAACACCGCGCGGAAGCGAAGCCTAAATCTCCAACATACCCGACTGAAACTCAGGCATCCGACTGCGGTTGGGTGCCTGTTGGTTTGTTTGTTGACACTTGGTCTGAGCCGGGGCTAGCATCGGGTACCGTTACAACTGGAAGTAGGATCTACAAATGGATAGAAAGACTTCTTCACAGAAGGCTGGAAAGAGCAAATCCGACCGGCCTATCTTTGAGAGTATTCGTAAGCCCAACGCACCTCCTGGACATCCTTTATCACGTTCAAAACCTGACGAAATCGCGCGTCCAGCAGGAAGAAAGGCTAAGCACAAACGGCCACCTGAATTCCCAGGACAAGAAGAGAGTTAGCGCTTCGGACGAGGTCTTCTTATCGGCAAAAACCAAGACCAGGTTCAACCCGCAGCTGTTCTCGGCAATCGAGCAGAGTCGGAGCTTGGCAAGGCATTCATAGCGCGTTCCACGGACTTTCTCATCAATCATTACTTGCCGAAGATCGAGCGATGTCTTGAGCGTTTGACCGACGCACAAATCTGGTGGCGTCCGAATTCCGAATTAAACAGTATTGGCAATCTGACACTGCACCTGTGCGGCAACGCCCGCCAATGGATCATCTCAGGACTTGGCAATCAACCAGACCAACGCACTCGAGACCACGAATTCAGTCAAACAGAAATAATTCCTCGAGAGAAATTGCTTGAACTTTTGCGTGGAACACTCGCCGAGGTTGAAGCCGTACTGAACTGTCTGAATCCTCAGGGACTCCTGGAGTCACGGACCATTCAGGGTTGTAATGTGGACGTCGTTCAGGCCATATACCACGTCACTGAGCACTTCTCGATGCACACAGGGCAGATAATTCTCATGACAAAGATTCTCACCCACAAAGATCTCGGCTTTTATGACTTTTCCCGAGGAGTCCCGCAGCATCGCTGGAACGAGCGTCGGAAATGATTCTTCCAAAACCTCGTAGTTTTTGTTTAGTATAGGAAAGCACCTTGCTCCGCTTTACTCTGAATAAAAATCTAAGCCGCCTGGAGGCAGGAACCTTACATGACCTACGTCGTCGCTGAACCATGCGTAAACTGTCGCTACACAGACTGTGCACTCGTTTGCCCGGTTGAGGCGTTCCATTTGGACGACGATATGCTAGTGATTAACCCGGAGACGTGTATCGATTGTGATGCCTGTGTTCCCGAATGCCCAGTTGAAGCGATATTTCCTGAAGCGGGAGTGCCACCAGATTGGACGCGCTTCACACAAATCAACTCCGACCGCGCTTTAAGTGGTCTCCCAACGATCACAGCCAGGTTAGATTCACTCTGTGAGTAGCTTGAAAGTATGAAAAAGGGAACCAAGCGATGGCTTGGCGGGTTAGCTGTCGCTGTCGGTGCCTTTGGTGCTTTCGGCGCGTATAGGAAGCGAAAGAAAATGGGTGCATTACCTAAACCTCAAAAGCACGTAGGCGACGTTTGGGCGAGACCGGGAATGAGCGTGACGTTTAGGGCCGAGCTAATGCCCGGACGAGATCGGGAGAATCGAACATTTCGGGTCAAAGAACTCTTACCAAGTGGTCGTGTCTCACTTCACGGCGTCGACGGAGAACACACCGAAACCGAATTTGAGCCGAATAGTTAATAACCTACCAGTTGTAAATCCTGCCGGGACTCATCACAGACAGATTAGGAATTTTCAGATCGTTTAGTTGTTTGGAGATGAGGTCGCGGTGCGTGGGTTTCAGATGAACGGCCAGAATGTCCATTCCATTGTGAGAAAGCTTCTTGAGTTCCTGGCCAAGCGATGATGGCGTAAGGTGTCGCGATACTTCGGCAAGCTTGGACATCTCATCGGGAAACGATGCTTCAATGAATAGCGCATCCAGCTGCTTTGTCTGATTCAGGATTTCCCAAAAAGCTTCCGTTTCGGCTGTGTCGGAACTAAATGCTACGCTGCTTTTACCGTCTGTTATAAGTAAACCCACCGTCGGCACGATATGGTTAACCGGGACTGCCCTCACACTCAGGTGAGCCACTTGAAAAACTCCCGAGTTCGGAATGGGGACATACTCCATCACTGGGCCATAATCATTCTTCAGATCGGAGAATCTCGGATAGACGTTCCAGTTAAATACATCGCGTTCGAGAAGTGCGATGACCTCAGCCGTCGCATAAATGCGCATCGGTTCTTTAAGTGTGGGATAGAGATCGTCGATGAAGATGGGAAGGCTTGCAATGTGGTCCATGTGAGGGTGAGTGACGATGATGTCCCGCACGGAACTGCGTTGCTCTGGCGTGAGAGCGATCGCAATACTACCTGCGTCAACAGCTACGCAGTCGTCGATTAGGAAACAAGTCAAGCGCTGCTCAAGCGTGGCGTGGCCCTGAGCGTCAAAAGTACTTGGTAGAAGTTGAATTTTCACTCTTGGTCAGCTCTGATGAAATGACCTCGCGAAGCCGCAGCAAGTATAAGCCAGAAATTAGATAGCCTGCGAGCGTTATTCACAGGCGACAACCTATTGACTCCTAACCTCATTCGCAAGGCTTTGTAGCAAGTGAACGTATGCCTGGTCGATCTGATTGATGTCATCTTTGGCCGAGTGTAATCCCCTTGACACCCGGCTGCGATGGAACGCTAGTTCGCTTGCCAATTGATTAAACCTTCGGCGTGAACGCCACCCTTGCACCCCACGTTGAGTCAAAGCGTTGAAAGAAGATCCCATCCTCCCAAACACTGAGCCTAGCTCATCATATTCCTGACGGGTGAAAAGTCCGCGTTGAAGATCGCTTAGGAGATACTCGCGAACCACTCTTCCTTCGCGGTTTAAAGCAACGCCGACTACAACGAGCAATATCAAAAAGGCAGGCACCATTATTAATACGTATGTGAGTAGAAAGACTGCGCCGCCGAAGATTGCGCCTGAACCATTCCAAATACTGTGGAGGAATATCGCCATCATTAAGCCAAGAATCGGCGTCACCAGTTTCACGCCAAGTTTTGTTGTTTGACGGGCCAGACCGAGGCCGATCCCCGTCATACTTGTAAAGAGTGGATGTGAGAAGGGAGCCAAAGCACCTCGTAGGACAAAGGTAGTCGTAAGCTGGCCACCACCTCCCAAAGCGGCTTTCCCGTAATAGAGAACGTTTTCTGTCATCGCGAAGCCTAGCGCAACAAGTGCCGCGTAAACGATACCGTCGATCACTCCATCAAATTCATCCTTCTTGAAGAAGAAAAACAGAAAGAGAATTGCCGCCTTTCCGGTCTCCTCAACGATTGGTGCCGAGATCACCAACGCAAAGGTTTCGCCGGCTGTCTGATTCCCTAACAAAGCGCTGACTACCATGCCTCCGGTTGTATTCAAAAGAAATGCGAAGAATGTTGCTACCAGAGCGCCCCAGAAGAATGCGGTTGCCAACATCCAGAACGGTTCCGATTCGTAACGGTCGATCCATAGGACCAGGATGACGTAAATCGGAACGGGGATAGTTGCAGCAAAAAAACCGAGAAGGAATGCCACCGGTCCAGTCTCTATGCCGATCACTAGCAGAACGAGTAATCCCAACCCCACTGCGATAAGAATGCCAATGATAGCGAAGGCAATCTTGATCACACTCGCCTGCGCTTTTCGCTGAGTGGTAATAGTCCTCGTTGCGTGTGCTAATGCGTCGTTCTGGTAATAGTTGTCTTGAGCGCTCATTGGTTAGACGTAAGTGAATTAGTGGACTGGCTGTTGAACTGTACGCTTGAAACAAATAGTCGATCTCATCGGGCGCATGTTTGCGCGCGACCACCGTCGATAGAGTATGTTGCGCCCGTTATCCAACTCGCACGATCAGAAGCGAGAAACATAACCAGGTCAGCAATCTCTTGAGGTTCTCCCACACGGCCCAACGGATGAGTTGTTTTCGAGTGTTCTACAAAGGCCGCATAGCTGTCATCGTTCATGCCGCCACGTTTGTGGATGTCGGTTCTGACGACTCCCGGATTAACAGCATTAACCCGAACACCTTTTGCGGCCAGTTCCAGCGCAGAACATCTGGTCAATTGGTCCAGTGCAGCTTTGGACACGCAGTATGCGAGGACTCCTGGAAAAGCTCGCAAACCAGTCACGCTGGAAATGTTAACGATGTTTCCCTTTCTCGCGATCAGACTTGGCAAAGCCTTTTGCATTAGATTGAAGATTGCGCGAACGTTTACGTTGAGCATCTCGTCCCATGCTTGCAGCGAAGTATTTTCGATCGTGCCATTGCTGATGTGTCCCGCGGCGTTGACCAGTACATCAATTCCACCGAGAGTCGTTATGGCTTGAGAAATTGCATCGTTCGCTTCAGCGTCTCTTGAAAGGTCTGCGGCCAGCATTAATCCTTCCGAACCGACCCCGGTAATTTCGTTAGCCAAATCCTGAAGTGCTTTAAGATTGCGGCCGATGCAGACGACTCTTGCGCCGTGTTTTGCAAAGCTGGTCGCGCATGCTCGACCGATACCCGAGGTGGCGCCCGTTACAAAAACAACTTTTCCGTTGAATTGCTTCTCGATCATTTTGTTGTCCCCACAAAAAGAGATGGTGTGTGTTCGTCTTCCTATATTGACAGGAGAATCGGAAAAAGTTGAGTATTATTACGCTTGAGAAGTTTGAGAAACCATTCCCGCATCCAGAAACGAGCCGCCGCTTTACTAGATGAATTCTTTTATCCGGTTGAAGTAACCCCCTTGGAGGCGTTCGTTGGGAAATAATTCGGCAGATGAGCTGTTCTCCAGAAGCCCGCGATCTGCGGCGCGTGCGGAAGCTTTGCGCAGATCTAAAGGCCGAACGCCGTCAAGCGCTGGCTACATGATTGCGGCAATCATCATTGCCGCGCTCCTCGGTCTGCTTTTGTGGTGGATGCTTGCAAACGGCGGTGATGAGGCGCCGTGGTTGCCTGCGGGCCTCGTTGTGAGCGTTATTCTTCTAGTCGCGCTCTCCGCCCGTGAAGTCGTCATGCGACGAGCCTGGACCAAGTATCTGCTGGAGAACGGCATTCAAGAGAAATCGCTAAGGGGCGAGTCGAGACGGAGTCAAAAGAAGGGATTATCAGCGTCGCATCATTCTGCTGCGCTACGAGCAATTCAAAAACAGTCGAGTGCCGCTGATTCCCCCGGTGCTACACCTCAGGCTCATTTTGAAGTTGCCCAACTGTGTCACGACTACCTGGCAAGCACGGAAGAGGCAATGCGGTCCGGGAGCACGGGCAGTGAAAAGGGACTTGCAGTTCGTGCGGGCCAGGAAAGAGTGCGCTCGCTTCACAAACATCACTTGTTAACGTGGGCTCGCGGACATTCGCTTGCGCTAACTCGGCAAGCCCAACAACGAGCTCGGACTTTCGATAAGATTGAGACCGCCAATAAGGCCCTCGAGTGCATCGAATCCACGATCAGAGTTTATCCTGACGAGTCTGAACTTCATGAATCAAAGGCAGCGATATGCGAGTTTATTGCTTCAGTGAAAGTGTCGCATTGGGTTGAGCTCGCCGACCGCTCTGCCTTCAAGGGACACTACAGGCGAGCTATCGATCGTTATCGGGATGCACTGTTCTATTTGAACCAGGATGTTGTAAAAGAGGAAGTTCGGGTGGCAGGCTCTGAACGTATTGAGAAGGAAATCGAAAAAATGAAGATCGCTCTGCGATCCGCCAAATCGAAGAATCAGGGATGAGTAAAACCGGCCAAATCTGAGCAGAGATCATGACCTTTCAGAAGTGTCCAAAATGTGGCAGTTCGCGAATACGGCGGGGGTATAAGCGCACACCGTTGCTGATGCGTATGTTTGGCATCTACCACCTTTTATGCGATCATTGCAACTTACTTTTCACAGGCTTTGTACTTCCTGGAACACTGAAGAGTCAGCATCGAAGGAAGCAGCAAGGCCTTAGAGAACCCGATAAGAATTCGAAGATTCCTATTTCCCCATCAAGTGGCGCTAAGTAAGAAGTGAAGACTGAATTTCACTTTAGACTTGAGGTTGTCAAATGAAACTTAAGCTTCTGTTGGTTGTTGTCGCTGCTGTGAGTTGTTTAGTTGTTTTGGTTCATGCCCAGGAACAACAACAAACCTCCTCTAGCTCATCAGGGATTTCCACGTCATCGGGAATCGATAATCAGGGGATCAAGAATTATCTTTTGGGCCCTGGTGATGTGTTGGAGGTTCGCGTGTTCGGACAGCCGGACTTATCTTCAACAGTACAAATTGATAGCGACGGCAATCTTAGTTCACTGCCGTTTCTCGAGACTCCCATTCCCGCTAAGTGCCGGACCGAGAAACAGGTTCAGAAAGACATCGCCACAGCGTACGCAAAATTCATTAATAATCCGCAGGTGAGCGTGCGAATCTCTGAACGGAACAGCCGGCAGCCGGCGACTGTGTTCGGCGCCGTGCGACAGCCAACGCGCGTCGAAATGAAGAGAAAAGTTCGCTTGAACGAACTCATGGCCGTATCTGGGGGATTTACAGAACGTGCTTCTGGCACTATTCAAATACTCCACACTGAACCGCTGATGTGTCCAGAACCCGGTGAGGAAGCGTTGGCTGCTCCTATTGATGGAACCAAGATTCCGCTGCAGATAGTTAAGATAGGAGATTTGCGCTCCGGAAACGTTGCGGCCAATCCCGTAATTCGACCCGGCGATTATGTTTTAGTAACGGAGGCTGAGCCTGTTTACATCACCGGCAGTGTGGTTTCGCCAAGCGGCGTATTTCTTCGTGAGAATCTTACTTTGAGTCGTGCACTTGCGATGGTAGGAGGAACACGCAAAGAAGCGAAAAACTCCGATATTAGAATTTATCGTCAGAAGCCCGGAGAATCAGAGCAGGAAATAATTCACGTGGATTACGCAGCGATTAAGAAGAATGAAAAACCTGACGTAACTCTTATGCCTTACGACGTCATCGAGGTCCCGGAAGCGAATGCCTTCTCATCGCAACGGATCGCAACGACTCTCCTGGGAGCAGTCACTGCAGGCGCGACCGGAGCAATTGCGACTACTGGATCTTCTCTACCGACACGAATACTTTACTAACTAGATCTTGAATAAATAGAAATTGGGAAACTATGAATAAAAAAACTCTGGCGAGTGATCGACGTCGCCGTAAAACAATAACTCTCCTTTGGGTGCTGGGTGTTTCACTACTCGTGATCTTTCTTATTTATAAAGAAATGACTGCCATTCTCTACATTCTAGCCACGATCGGCGTCACCATTCTCCTCTTGCTGGTTGCTTTTTCTGACTTGGCCCACGCTGATGGAAGTTCGGAACAGACTGCGTTAAGTAATGATGCAGCGAGTACTGGAAACAAGCTGAGTTGAACGCAAAAAAGGCTGGCTAAGAACGAAAGTCCCCACTGATTATTGCTTTAATCCTACTCGCTGATAGACGCGAGAACATTTGTCTGAATGCGAATTTGACTAAGTTGAAAGTTTAGTCGCACTCATGCATAATCCCGCTGCGTTCACCTCCCCGGTGGACGAAGTGGTCGCGTGGGGTGAGGACACGTGGCCTTAAGGGTGGGGGCTGTGGGAGGCCCCCGCCCGCTTTTATTGTTGGACCACCCCTGGTTTTTACACGACGCTAACCAACAACGTTGTTGACGTCGCTCTCGAAGCAGGTAAAATCCACGCTTTCAATCTTGACCAATTTAAGCTTAGGGCCAGTCCCCAACTTGCTGGCAGCTTTCTGACAGATGGGTCCTTTTCAGCGAGCACGACGACGGTTCAAACTCTGGCTTCTCAAGGGCGGGCGAGAAACTTCCTCGTCTCACGAGTCCCAACATCCCAGACAACATAGTTGGTGGCAGGTTATGTGCCTCACGGGCGTAGATTATTTTTCAACGCTCGGTTATCAGCCGGGAATCGCATTTCTAGCTGCGGGTGTGTTGTCTCCTATCGCCACCTTGGTCCTGGTTCTTCTCACAATTTTCGGCGCCCTTCCAATTTACAGCCACGTTGCTGAGGAGAGTCCACATGGTGAAGGCTCGATCGCCATGTTGGAGCGCCTGCTCTCTCGATGGAAAGGAAAACTTTTTGTTCTAGTCCTCCTTGGTTTCGTTGCGACTGACTTCATAATTACGATCACGCTCTCCGCGGCTGATGCCACAGCGCACATCATCGAAAACCCGTTCACTCCCGCAATGTTCAAGCATGAAATTGGCGTGACGCTGGTCCTCGTGGCATTGCTTGGTGCGATCTTTCTGAAGGGTTTTAAGGAAGCAATTGGCATCGCGGTACTGTTGGTGTTTGTGTATCTATTCCTGAACGTCGTTGTGTTGGGATTCGGCTTATATGAGGTGTTCACCCATCCCGTAC
>Ga0157378_10004043_pt1 | contig 12955 bp, 25 predicted proteins | sample M65metaG_FD_115309 | JGI IMG/M metagenome (GOLD analysis project Ga0157378, IMG submission 115309) | Miscanthus rhizosphere microbial communities from Kellogg Biological Station, Michigan, USA - M6-5 metaG | ecosystem: Host-associated > Plants > Roots > Rhizosphere > Soil | place: USA: Michigan...
ATCGTCCCGGTCGGCGCGAGAACCGTCGCCTGAGAGTTGCGGAAGCCGTATTCGCGACCGTCGGACAGCGCCTGGTCCCAGGCGCTCCGGGCCGCGTGGAGGAGCTCGAGCGGCACGTGCGCGGTCGAGAGCTTCAGCGCATGGCTCCGGAGCACCGGGCACCCGGTACGAAGCTCAACGGTCGTCAGTACGGCAACCCGAAGCCTGACACAAAGGGCTCGATGCAGGAATGCTCGCCCAAGCAAGCATCGTTCATCGTGAAGTTGATCAACGAGCGTAAGGGTATGCCTGAGATCGAGGGCATCCGCAATGCGCTCGGAGACTCGTGGATGGAGTTGGGTGAGCGTCGTTTCGCTTCCGGCGAGAAGATGGTGGCCAAGAAGGTCGCATCCGCGATGATCACCAAGCTCCTCGCCATCCAGCCCGCGACCACCCTCACTACCCCTACCACCCGCAACACCCCTACGTCGCCTGAGACGGACGTACAGCGCCCGCAGAGCAAGGATGGCGTCAAGGCTCGGATCACCAACCGCTACCCCGACAAGTGTGATCAGTGCGGTGAGAAGGTCGAGCCCGGTGAAGGTGTGTGGGAGCTTTCGGATGGTGGCGATCGCACTGTCTCGCATCTTCCGGGTGAGTGCCCGATGGGGCTTGATGTTCCGGCCGGTCGCTATGCGGTCGAGTACGAAAGCACGCTCAAGTTCTTCCACGTGACGCCACGTGGGTTGTTCGTGATGGCCAGCGACGAGGAGCACAAGTGCAAGGGCAAGGCTTACATCGATGCCGTCGTTGAGTTGATCAAGGTTGACCCGATTGCCGCCATGCAGCGGTACGGTCACGAGATCGGCAAGTGCGGGCGTTGCGGTCGCACGCTCACCGACGAGGAGAGTCGCCGGCTCGGCATCGGTCCAATCTGTTACGAGAAGATGGGACTGTGAGGTGCAGCGTATGACCGATTGATCAATGCATAACTCAGACCGCCATGTGACACGTTGCCGGCTCGCAAGGGTCGGCACTGTCGCGTCTCGGATCGAGCTTGACCGCAATCCGCTTGACCGTTTTCGCTTGACTGCATTTGATCAAACGCAATATGCGTGCGTGGCGCGAGGCTCCGGACGGTGACTAGGCATCGCGGGCCATAGGACTAGCCCGCGCCGGATGATCAACTACGCCCAACGAACTAGTTACCTAGCGCGCCGCGGTTGATCAACTAGCCACCTAATGGCGCGAATCACATCCCGCGCCGGATGTCAAGAGCTATCAACGATCAACTTCGGTAGCAGTCTGATTCAGTAGGCCGCGCCGGATGTCAACCCTGTATCTGTAGAATTGATCAAGTGCGCTCCGTTATGGTTTCTACAGATATTGATCAAAAAAGTTGATCAAAGTGCGTATGTGTCCGATTCCAAGCAGTACGCTACGAAGCGCAGCGCACAACGAACGGAGGGATTGCCTACCGGCAACGATCAATCGACATCTAGGGGCATGCGTAGGGGCCCCACGACAAATTCCCTGCCCGCGGGTCACACTTGCCCGCGTTACCAAAGACAGGAGTGAAGGGTGCAGTACGGAGCACCTTAAGTCCGTACCGGCCGCGCATCGCTAAGCGTGGAACGTTCGCTCCGGAGCGTTGATTGATCCGGAGAGCACTAGCAATCGCTTGCTATGTAACAACACCACTACGACGAAGGGTGCAGTGATGGACAAGCAAACGAAGCAAGCAGAGTTGATCGAACGTCAAAGCAGGTTGAATGACGACTACCGAAACGGAGTCATCTCGCGCAATCGATGGATTCACGACTGTGTAGCAATGGAAGACGAAGCGCACGCGGTTGGTCTCCGTTCACAATTGCAATTCACCGCGGAAGAGATCGCGGCCGCTAACGAAGAGTACGAAGCGGAAACAGATACCGCGGTTGATTGGCTTATGGCAGTGCGCAAGTTCGGACTTGCGCGCGCTAACGAAATGTTCCCTCAGTGATCGGAACTCTTCCAAGCATGCCCAACGCGATTAAGTGCGCCGCGATGCACTCCGTATCGCTCCGTCATCCGATGTGGCCGGCGCGGGTAGTCCTCGCGTCCGTTCTACGTACCCTCCGAGCTTCGTAGAGGCTACGAACGCTCAAGCAGTAGAGAACATCCCGCGATGCGTTGTGAACGTCTCACAGCGCCACCTAGCGAAAGGTAAGGGACCAATGTCCAACGATCTATTCGGGGAGAGCTTCGATCTCCCTTCGTTTGTCCATCCGGAGAGCTACCGGCGCAATGTGGTTGCCGGCCCTATTCCCTCCCCAACGTTGCTTACCGACGGTACGGACAAAGGAGATAACGACAATGCGTAGGGACTACGAAGACTCCGCGTTGATCACGCGGGATGGTCCGTTCTCCGGAGAGATGATCAAGGCTACCGGCGCATTGTGTCCGGATGGCATCCGGCGCAACGCTTACCCTTCCACGGATGGCATCGCGGACACGTACTTCAGCATTCCGGCATTTGTTCGCGTCCGTGGCGTTCGCGTGTATGGCTATGTCTCAGTAGAGACGTTCCGCGGCAACGTCACCGCGTTTTCCGATGATCCGGTAACAGTCAAGTTCTTTCCGTATCTGTACCGGAAACACTGGTCAATGGTCTACGCACCTATGCACGCGTTCGCTACCCGCGTTCGCCTCGCGTTGGCCAACGATTTCGGTTTTGGCTATGGAGGATCATTCCATATGGTTCCGTCGTCGATCGTCGATACCGAAACGGAGCATGATCAAATCGTTTCGCGGATGGTTCGCGAGAGAATGGAGAGCACGCAATGTCGTTGATCCCGCGCAGCTACGTACTTCGTTCGGATGGTTCGCGGCGCGAAGTCAAGAACTTGGGATGGCTCCTCAAGCATCGCGCCGAAGTTGCCCATTTCAACGTACGGACGGAGAAGACGTTACCGGCCGGAACGGTAGGCCGATTTGGCGCGATTCTCACCGCGCAAATCGGCAAGGGTGACGGAGCGTTGACCTACCGTACGGAGTTCAATTCGCGCGACATCTTGCGCGATTTCCTTTCGCGGCCTAGCTGGCGCGGGCTCCGTTGCTACTGGGACGATCAACCGGAAACAATCGGCAAGCGCGGGCAATGGACCCGCGCCGGATGGGACAAGGGAGAAGAGATCAAATGACGTTCACACTTTCCATCGATAGCGATTCCGACGCGCTCGCGTTCGATGATTCGCGTTCCGAGCTTTCGCGGATCGTCCGCGGCGTTGCCGATCGAATTGGTAACGGAGAGCTTCGCGGTTCCGTCCGCGACATCAACGGAAACACAGTAGGCCACTACGAAACGAAGGAGAATTGATCATGCCCAAAGCAGTTAGCTACCGAGAGATTGCCGGCCCTACTGGTCTACTGGCTACGGAGACTCCGTTTGTCGGTAACAGTATGCGCGGTGAGAAGAATCCCGCGCACATCTTCCGCGGTCGTTTGCCGATGTCGATCGCGATTCCGTCCGCGTCCGATGTGCGCTTCGTTGTGTATAGCTACGCAACGCCTATCGGGTGGATGCTCAAGGACGGAACCGCGGTAGTTCCGGATGTCAAGTACAGCGTTACAACGTCCAAGCAGCAAGCGTACGTAGCCGCGTGGATGGCGCATTTTGTCCGTACCAACTACGAAGCTCCGAGCGCGGCGTAATGGAACTTCGATCAAAGCGCATTGACGCTACCGAGCTTCGTGGAATCGTCCGAATCGCATCGGACGCAACCTACGCCGGTAACGTCATTGCCAACGCTGAAGATGTGCGAACGCTCAAGGACGGAACGCACGTAGTCCGGTTCTCTCTTCGTGTTCGTAGCTCAAGGGAGAAGGGAGCGCACAAGAGTCCGCGTGGCCGGCGCACTGTATCGGCATGCTGGCATGCTCACCGCGACATCATGCGCGAGATCTTCCGACATGATCCGGACGCATTCGTCGGAAGCATGATGGCGCGCTATGAGGGAGAGCTTTCTTTCCTGGCGCGCTTCCCTGCTACGTACTACCGCAATGCCGGAAGCATGGCGCGACCTATCCACTATGGCGCACTGTGCGAATGCGGTACGTACGGTCCGCGCCATCCCGAGCGCAGTACCGATGTGGAGCCTAACGATTTACCACAACGATCGGAGTTCGGCGCATGTCGGTAACACAACGCATCACAAGAGCTTTCTGGTACGTATGCAACCACTACCGGCAATGGTCCGAAGAGCAACGACGAAGGGAGAGTAACGCCATAAACCGGCGCATATGGCAGTAGTAGCAGTCACCAACCAACCATCAACGCAATAACAGCCGGTACCAACCATCCACCTAGTAGGCCACCAACCAACACACAGGAAGGAAACGAACGCACAAAGCGTAGCGTTGCAAGCTACAAAGGAATTGATCAACGCTCCATGCCTCCCCACCTACCCACCCCAAACCCGGAGCGCGGGCATCGTCAACCAAGAACAATTAATTCCCCATAACACGAGCGCACTACATAAGGAATTGATCAACACTAAGCGCACTATGCAATAAGCATGTGTACGTAGTTGATCAAACAAGCCTTATGCCACAAGGGTTATCGCCGGTACGCACTCCTACCCCTAGTCCCTAGTGCGTGCATACTGTGCACAGTGTGTAACGTAATTGATCGAATGACGTATAGCTTATGCGCTTATTTGCTTATATCGCATAACGCACAGCGCCACGATTTGACCGTATGCCAACGCCACGCGACAGTGGCTCGACTTATTTAGGGCAGCGGTAAGAGAGATAGGAAGGGGCGGTACAAAGAAGTTCGTATCATTTGATCAATTTCTTACGCACATAGCACCACAGCGATCAACACACGGCGGTTGCGTACGATGCGACGTATGGACGACTATTTCAATGGATGGGCAGACGGTGAGTTATGCAAGACCAAGCTCGGGAGGAGCAACACACGGGTCTTCGTATGCAAGAAGTGCGGTGCGCTGTGCACACAGGAAGACCGCGACAAGCACGTTACGGAGCACAAGACGAACGAAGATCTGTTGGCGCTCGCACATCAACTGTCTGACACAGTGGCATCGTTGCATCGTGCGCTCAGTCGGCTGACTCACATATGACGCAACGAGGGAACGCTAGGATCGTTGCTCACGGCTTCATAGCGATCGGACGGCCAATGCGATGCAAAGCAGATCACAAAAGGGAGACAGAGCACATGGCGTGGGTGATATTGATCCTGTTGGCGATCGTTGTTGTAGTTCTTGGTTGGGATCGCAGACCGTGGTAGATCATAACGAGAAGATGTGCCCTACGTGTGTGCGGCTACGCAGAACGATCAAAGAGTTTCCTTCGGAGCACATACGAGATCGCGCCAAAGCCAAGTTGAACGATCACCTGCGGCGAGTTGCAAGGGGCGGCAAACGGTAGCTATGTAGTAGATCAAGCCGACTGCGTATCATGGGTGCAGGACTCTACATAGGGGTCCGCAAGGAGGCGCAGCAATGAAGGTTCGGGTAACACAACAAGACACGGAGCACACGGGCGTTGAGACGCCCTGCCTGCTTCTCGTCTCGGAATTGAACGGCGATCCAACGATCTACTACGTGGATTCGGACGCCTTCAATCCTGACAGCATGCCGATGCGTGATCGAGCACTGCTCAGCGCGTTCGTTGAGCTTGCGGCCAAAAAGCTCGGTTGGGAGATCAACGACGTTGCCAGGGAGGATTGATCGTGGCGAAAAAGAAGCGCACATACATCATTCCGGTTTCGATCAACTGGGAAATGGAGGTGGAAGCTGATAATGCCGAGGCGGCGATTCATGAAGCGTGGGATCGTATGGGTCGCATTGTGAGCTTCGGAGCCAATGCCGGTCGCACAGCCAAGGTGCACGGATCGAAGGCAAAGGTTAAGAGGTGAAGCGCACCCGGCAGACGTACAACGTCCTTCAGATCCTCGCAGAGACACCGACCGAAGAGTGGTACGGACTTGAGCTAATGGATGCCACCAAGCTCAAGTCGGGATCGCTCTACCCAATCCTGGCTCGCCTAGAGGCTCACCGGATCGTTCGCCGGCGCGTGGAGAAGGGTAATCCGGTCACGCTCGGTCGGCCGGCTCGGATCTACTACAAGATCACCAAGGCAGGGCAAGACCTGTTCATGAAGTGGAGCGCACAACAATGACATTGTCCGAAGAAGTACGCATTGCTGTCGATAATCGCTTGAAGTCGGCTGAGGCATCGTTGCGGTCATCGATTATCAAGCGCGATGGGCTTCTTGATCAAGTCAGGAAGACCAACGACAGCATCCAAGACTCAACCAAGAGAATCCAAGAACTGACCGCTTACCTTTCCCAACACTCAGGAGATGATCAAGAATGAGAGTCAACGTCTACGCCGAGGAACTAACCACTGAGACGGAGCTTGTGACGAAGAGGGCCGAAACCGGAGTTACCTTCTATGGTATTCGGCTCTTCTTGGAGAGCGCCGATGCTCTTCACCATCGCGCTGACGATGATGATCGTTCAGCAATCACTCTGTTTGTTCCGTGGACAGCCCGAGATGGCCATGACTTCGGGTTCATGTCTGAAGTGTTCGCGTCAATGCAGACTACGTTGTCGGCGGCAATGCGATGTGACATGCAAGACCGCACTGCACAGCGGTCAGAGGCACGAGCACGGGAAACAGAGACGACGTTGGACCCTGCCGCGTTTGAGAGGGTTCGCAACAGTGTGATTTCTGCGATCAAATCCACCTCGCCACAAGCGCGCCGGCGATTGCTCAACTCCATTGCAGAAGATCTCGGGTTGGATGAGGACGATCTTGAGGGGGATGATTGATCATGGACGCCGAAGATGTTCTCGCAACAGTCCTCAACGCTCTTGAGGACTTCAATGAAGTTTCGGACGTGCTCGCGTACGACCGGGCACCGCTCGTGCGGACACATGGTTCCGAGATCAACGTCGGTCGAGTCCGATACAACAACCATCACGAGTACAACATCGTCGTGCAGCGGGTTCCCGACTCGCCTCTTCCGGTCCCAACGGGCGCAACCGACATGGGCGGATGGATTGTGCACTTCGATGACTTCGTGGTGACGCTCCAAGAGGGTGCAGTAGCCACCGACAAGGATGGTGGTACATGGCGGCTAGTCAAAGGATGGTGGGAGAGAGTTGATCGTTGACTACAACCGTGACGGGAAGCCGATCTACGACAATCGGTGCTCGCCTCCGAAGCCGAAGACCATGCCGGTAGGTCGCAAATGCTCTTCACCGGACTGTGACACCGTGCTTTCGGTCTACAACCGTTCCGATGAGTGTGGAGCATGCTCGTTGTCGAGGGCCACACGCCAGCAGAGAGGGCGATTGCAGTTATGAAGCTTTGTGACAACTGCATGCAGAAGCTCGGAGTGTCAGATCGGCCCGTCCCGGTCGGCAAAGATGACGGATCACAGCGAGATCCCGTGCAGAACACGCTAGATCTGTGTATGGAGTGCTCCGATGCGCTCGTCACAGGAGATCTCAGGGTGTTTCACGATCGGTACAACAACCCTCACGAAGTTTCACGACAAAAATGATCGTTTTCCGGCGGTTTCGGGAGGTTTTTCGTTGTTTTTGATCACTTTGATCATACTTATGCTGTTGTTTCCACTGGTCGTTTTGATGGTCTTTTTGATCAAAATGTGGGCCGACTTCATCAATTGGAGGACGCGGAGGCGACTTCAGCAGGCAACACCGATCGACCTTGAGCGAAACCGGGCGCTCAATGCCGCATGGGCCGACTTGATGATCATCGACCCTGTGTACGCCGCACGGTGGCGAAAGCGGTATCCGGAGTACCCGAATCCATCCAAACCCGAGCTTTATTGATCAATCATGAGGAGTAACATACAGGTATGGACTACACAACTGACGAAGATGTCGCAGAAGGTTGGACCGACTCCGATTGGATGCACCACGAGAAGAAAACGGGCCAGGACAAGCTCGGGGAGCCGGGTGGCACGGAGATGTGGCGGTTCCAACTGAATCGTCGTCTGACGCCGGCTGAGCGCCAGAAGGTCGCTCTGCGGGACGAGGAATACTCGGTTCCTGACGAGCCCCAGTACGACGATGAGCGCACAACCGACATGCTCCTGGCGAGTACGGACGCTCCGCGCCAGCACAAGAACACGTTCGACATCAACAAGCTCCTGGCGGTCATTCGTGACGTTGCGCCGGATGTGACCGTCGTGCGGGCTCGCATTGGTGGCCAGGAGGCTCGCACCATCGCGGACTGGATGCCTGAGTACAACCACCGCGAGAAGATGCAGATTCACGACATGGACGGCTTTGCTGATATGACCCCGATGGATCTGCTCACCTATGATCAATTCTGCGAGCGAGCGACTCGCTGCACAATGGGTCCGATCGGGTGAACCGGGCCGGATTGCGTCTCCGTGAGAGAGCGCATTGGCGGCTTCGCCACCGCCGAGCGATGAAGCCGTGTGCCGTTCACTGCGGTTGCGATTGCGATGGTCGGCCGTGTCGTCATGACGAGTTCGGAGCGACAGGCGACGGGCGTTGTTCCCACTGCGGATTGAGGATGGTATGAGCGACCGGGCCGAAGTGACGCCAACCGATGGCACCGTTGTCGTCACATTCGTGACGTGGGACGCCGACACCGATGGTGTCGCGGTTGAGCACGACGGCGTGACCGTCTGGCAGGAACGATCGTTCGACTCGATAGACCAGTACCTCAAGACGGTCGCTCCGCTCGGTCAGCCTGTCGTTCTGGAATGGAGGGTTGATGAGTGAGGGATCGGAGGATGCGGCACTCAGAGAGGGTTGGTTCCTGGTGACGGCGGGAGGGCGGAAGTGGTTCATCGTGCCGTTCGGCTCGGCCCGCTGGTGCCCGAAGTACATCAACTCAGACCGCTCGACCTGGCTGCCCATCTGCAAGCGGTTGGGATTCACGACCCGCCATGCCATGAAGAGGGCAAGCCGTGATGCCCAACTACCGAAGATCGAGGCCACATCATGAGGGCCGGAATGAGAGGGGACTGATATGACCGTTGACGCTCCAAAGAGGAGTCCGCTTACGCGGCGAGACGAGGCGCATTTCGTCGTGTACCGACGCCTGTCGATCCGAGGGCTGAGCCACGACGAGGCGTACGCGCTGGCGACCCAGATCGTTGAGGACCTGACGACCGCTGGCCTGACCGTCACCAAGCGCCGTGGCTAGGGCCGAAGTTGACTTCGCTGATAGCCCGTGCCCGAAGGGTGGCAAGCACCGTGTGAAGTTCAACGGCGGAAACCCGCTGTGCATCAAGTGTGGCACATTCGCCTTCACTGAGGGCGGGACGATCAAACTGCCAGCGACCATCTCTGACGATGGAACGGTGACTGTCCACGATCCTCTCATGCCCGAGAGCGACAAACTATGACGCAAAGCGAAGAGGACGCCCATTATCTTGATCGTGCTCGCGAGGTGTACCGCGAGCGAATCGAGGCGAAAGTCCGAACGATGGATCAAGAGGATTTGATCAAGCTCTCCGTCGATGTGGCAGAAGCTCTTGACTCGTTGGCCGGAACTCTCGCCGGCATGCCTCATGATCATGCTCAGGATCGTTCGTGGGCGTGGATCTACGGCATTGTGCTTGGGTGGGACGAAGCGGTCCCTCTCATCCAGAAGCGCCATGAGTGGCACGACTACACGAGGGGTCGCATGGAGCGGTATAACGCCGCGGTGGAGAAGTTGATCAAAGATGACGGCGGGCCACGGGTCTGATATGATCAATTCCATGATCAAGCCATCTGCGACCTTCTCATCTCTTCAGTACCGTGCCCATACGTGGTGCCAGCAGTACCGCCCGCCCGAAGAGCGCACTCCCGAATACCTCTTGATGCACGCTGCCGAAGAGCTTGGTGAAGTGATCAAGGAGTTGCGGCGAGGAAAGACCAAGCGCCGTTGGGGCCAGAAGGCCGGTGTAGATCACCCCGAAGGACTTGGCTCCGAGGTTGCCGACTTGGTGATCATGATGTCGATCTTCGCAGAAGAGATGGGGCTAGATCTTGCCGACGATGTTGAGGTGAAGATGAAGTCGCTTGAGGAGCGTCTTGCTCACAAACGATCAAAGGAGGCGAAGAAGCGTGCCAAGCGAAGCGCATGAGCGCCCGACAACCGGAGATCCTGCGGTTGATCAAATCATTCGGGAAAAGATGAGCGAGGCGTGTGACATCGCCTTTGCTGTTCTTCAGGATCGTCATCCGGAGTTCGTGAACGACAACAAGGAGCAGGTCGAAAAGACGGTCGCGATTCTCGTTTCCCAGTTGTGGCAACCGATGTCCGCGATCATCACGGCCGGCATGAAGCTGGCAGCACAGGACATGGCATGAACATCCCGTGGATGGCGGCGATTCTTCCGGAGGGCGCAGACGATCCGCTTGCGCCCTATCTCTTTGATCTCGCGGAGCAGTTACAACGAGAGTTCTTCGATGTGCTGCGGCCAGCCGAGAATCTTGCATGGCTCAAGGTCGCGTGCCGGCTGTGGGTTCGTCTCGGCTATGAAGTGGCAGGTCGTGGGATCAAGGACGAGGACAAGTTCTTGATAGATCGTCTCGGGTTTGAAGCAATACACACGTACATTTTCTTCGCAAAGGAGTTGATCAAGTGAGCAAGATCTATCTGGCTACCCGCTACAGCAAGCGGGAGAAGATGAAGGAGTACCGGGACATGCTCGTGCACCGGGGCCATGAGGTGACGAGTCGTTGGATCGACTACGAGGATGAGAACCCCGAGCAATTCGCTTTCTCGGAGCCGGTTGCCGATACATCGAGCCATGCGGTTCCGGAAGTGCGAGCCTTCGTCGCACAGATGGACTTTGAGGACATCCTGCGGGCAGAGTCGTTCATGTGCTTCACGCACTGGCCGTCGAGCCGTGGAGGCATGTGGACGGAGTTCGGCGTAGCTCTTACTCATCGCTTCTGGCAGAAGGAGATGGCAAAGCTCCCGATGCGGATTCTTGTGGTCGGGCCACGGGTCAATGTCTTCCAGAACCATCCGGAAGTCGAGGTGTTCAACGATGCTCCGGACGATCCATTTCTCAACTTCATGAACGCCATGCAGTCGCTTTCGGCAGGAGACGCCGCGCACGTGGGATGATGTTCTACGTCGGCTCTCCGTTGCTGACGGGGCATGTGACTCGGGCCGGGGCTTGTCCCCGGTCCTTGTCGCGTTTCGGGCACGCTCAATAGATCAGGTGGCAGCATGGGTGGATGCCCCGTCCTAAGTCCACCGGAGTATTGCCTGCGGATGCATTCCGTGACGCGCTCCAAGACAAAGGCCGAACGTTGCGTGCCAAGTTCAAGGGAAAGCCCCTTGAACTAGCAGCGCGTCTCGGCGTAAATCTGCCCGAGAAACCCGTTGTCCGAATGATCAAGCTCGGTGTGCTTACCGAGGAGGAAGCCATCGAGAAGTTCGGTCCTATCGAGCCCGGTATCCGTGAGCTTGTTGAGGACGTGTGTTTGCTCGTTGTGCGCTCTGCTGTTGCGGTAGCCACCCGAGGTGGAGGTAAGAGCTACGGCGTCTCCTTCATCGAGTTTTACTTGGTCTTTGTAGAGGCGTTCGACGCACTGAACCTTGGCGGTTCGGAGTTTCAGGCACAACAGGTCTACAGCTATATCCAGAACTATGTCGAGTCCGACCCGTACTGGAAGAAGTTGATCAAGGGCGAAGAGACACAGCAAGAGCGGACGGAGTTGAAGGACGGCAACTGGATTCAGATCCTCGCCGCTTCGGCCAAGTCTGTGCGTTCCCGACATGCCGGTGGTGGTGGTGGCAAGAAGCGTGGTGGTCTTCTCGTCATCGATGAGGAAGCGGAAGCCGAGCCCGAGCATGTGAGTGCCGCGCTGCACACGATCAACACCGCAAGTCCTTCGGTGAACGTTCGTTGCTCTACCTTCCACAAGGCAGTCGGTACGTTCCAAGAGGTTGTCGATAATCACGCCGAGATGGGCTACAAGCTCTATCGGTGGGACATCTTCGACGTAACAGAGCCTTGTTCGTGCCCGCTTGATCAAGTCGGTTGTCAGTCCGAAGAGAAGTGCTTCCGCGAGGATCATGTCGAGAAGTACCCGGACCCCGAGACGGGCGAGGAGAAGGAGCGAGTGCTGCATAAGGCGTACTGTGGCGGAAGAGCTAAGTACGCAGACGGTCACATCCCGTGGGAGACGGTGATCGACGGTTGGAAGCGAATCAACCGCAGTCACACGCTGTGGGAAGTCGAGTCGATGGGCTCTCGGCCTACGTCGTCAGGCTTTGTGATCAAAGATCACACGAAGTATGCAGCGAACTTGATCAAGAAGAAGCCGTCCGATCTTTACGTCGTCGGATTCCCTACTTCGATCGTCGTTGACTGGGGAACCACTGCTGCCGGCCTTGAGGTATGGCAGGAGCAGGTCCGTCCGAACGGTCGTCCCAAGCACGTGATCCTTGAGTGCGAGCAGATCGAGGAAGCGGGCATTACGCAGATCACTGGCGCAATCATCGGCCACATCATGAAGTACCGAGAGAGCTTCATCGAGGTTGCCGCTGACATCGGTGGTGGTGGCAACTATCTCAACCCCTACATGCGGGACATGGGCTACAACGTCCGCGATGTGAACTTCAATCAAGAGAAGGAAGCTGCGGTCGCGGCATGGAACGTCTACAACGAGACTGAAGCTCTCGTGATCCCTTCTGAGTTCGATCTATTCCACGAGCAAGTTCGCAAGTGGAGGCGCACCAAAGAGGGCGTGATCAAGAAGGGAAACGACCACCTTTGCGATGCTGCGGTCTGCTACTTCTCCAAGTTCATCGACAGGTTGGGGCTTTCGTTCATGCGGGCTATGCCTGTAGTGTTCTCGGCCGGCGGCGTTCAGAGCGCCCGTGAAAACGATGGTTTGCAGCGTACGTCGTCCTTTGGTCCGGGCGATTTCCGTGCGGCAGTTGCGGTCGGC
>Ga0157378_10004046_pt1 | contig 12951 bp, 10 predicted proteins | sample M65metaG_FD_115309 | JGI IMG/M metagenome (GOLD analysis project Ga0157378, IMG submission 115309) | Miscanthus rhizosphere microbial communities from Kellogg Biological Station, Michigan, USA - M6-5 metaG | ecosystem: Host-associated > Plants > Roots > Rhizosphere > Soil | place: USA: Michigan...
AGCGGGTAGCGGCCAGTCTTCGGGAAGAAGAAGCGCATTCCAGCGGCCGGGTTGGTTGCCAGGGAGCTGGACGTGATAGCCGGTGCCGAAGGCGGGATCGGGCTGGTAGTAGTCGGTGCTGATCACTTGAGCGCCGCTGATCAGCGCGGCTTGCCAGCTGGAGTAGTCACCTTTGCGAGCTTCGACGGTGTCGGAGTCGGCGCGAGTTCGAACGTAGTAGCCGGAGCGCACAAGGTATTGGATGTAAGAAGTGTCGCGCTTGGCTTCGTTGACGATCCGGAACGCGGCTTCGGGATGGCCTTCGGTGGAATTGGTGAACATGATGCGGCCCCGGAGGGAGGGATGGGCGTCAACGTAGGTGTCGAGCTTCTGGCCGGTTTCGTCCAGCACGAAGAGGAATTTGCCGCGCGCACTGGCCAGTGTCGGCCAAGCGTGAGCGAGCACGGCGGCTTCCAGCGTTGAATATTTTCCGCGGACATCGTCGGGGGTGATGAGTTTTTCGCGGCCGAGGCCGGCAAGGATTTCGGCGTCCCAGGCGTCGAACGCGGCTTTGTCGAATTTGAGCAGGGGGACAAAATCGGGGCGCTTGGAGCCGTCATCTTTGGCGTTCATGGTGATGGGAATGGGCAGGTGATGCGGATGGGCGTTTGACCATGCCTTGAGCAGGGCGAGTTCCTGCTGGAAGGTGTAGGCGTTGCTGCGGAAGTCCATGTCGGGGATGTGCATGACCTTGAAGCCGGGCTTGTTCATTACGCCGTCGGGATCGTACGGGGGGCCTGGTGGCAGATGATTTTCGGCGACGGCGGCAATTCCACGGGGATGAGCGTAGCGACCGCCTTCGGGATCGTAGACAACGTCGATTTCAAGAGCGCGCAGGCCGAGATCGAGCTGCTTTTCGATGGCGATGTGCGAGTACTCGAGTCCCTCGAGGCGCTGATCGCCGTTCTTCTTCAGAAGGGAGAGCAGCGAAGGATCTATGGCCTGTTTGTAACTGTTGTGGCTGCCCAGAACCTGGATCTGGTTCATGCGGGCGTGGTCGGAAGTTGGACCGGAGACGCCGACTGCCGCGATGCACAACATCACGGCGGCCAGCAGAGCGAGAACAGCGAGTCGTGAACGAATCATTCCGTGTCTGAACACCAGCGTCAGAACACCAGTTTCAGGGCCAATTGTAACTGCCTGGCCGGGAACGTCGAGGTGAAAACGCCGAAGCCGGAGGTATTGAACGTGAGATTGCTCGGCGGCGCGAAGTTAGTGTGGTTGAAGACGTTGAAGGCTTCCGCGCGGAACTGGAGGAAGCGGGACTCCGCGCCGAGGCCGAAGTTTTTGTGCAGGCCGAGATCGAGCTGGTTGAAGGTCGGCGTGCGCACGATGTTACGAGGGGCGTTGCCGAACGGTTGCGAGAAGTCGGGGACGTTGAATGCTGCGGCGTTGAGGTATTGCGTCGGGTTGCCCGTGGACAGATAGAGCGGCTGGCCGCTGAGATTGCCGCGAGGCGTGAGGAGCGGGCTGACCTGCGCTTGGGTGGTCGTGGAATAGGTGACGTTAAGCGGCAGGCCCGAGGTCACGGTGTTGATCAAGTCGACCGACCAGCCGCCTACGGCGAGGTCGAATGCTTTGTGATCAATGTTGAAGCGGCGGCCACGGCCGAACGGCAAGTCGTAGATGACCGACAAAGTGTCGTTGAAGGGCTGATCGTAGCTGGAGATGCCTTTTTCCGACGCCGGATTCAGGATGTTGATGCGGGAATTGTCGCCGTCAAAATTCTCGAGATGGCCGGGAGCGTTGTCGATAGCTTTCGACCAGGTGAACGAGTTGATGAAGTAGAGGCCGTGGGAGCCTTTGTTTTCGAGTTTGATCTGCAAGGCGTTGTAGCTGCCGAAACCGCCGTTGAAGGATTCTTCGATGGTGTTGAAGTTAGTGAAAGGGCGGCGCGCGGCGAGCGAGAGGTTCTGGCCGGGAAGATTTGGAGAGGCCTGATTGGCGTCGGCGAGAATCGTGAGGCCGACGTCGTGATTGCCCACGTAGCCGACGTCGAGGAGCAGCGTCTTGGTCAGCTCGCGTTGCACGGTGAGGTGCCAACTCTGGACGTAGCCGGAATGAAAGTTGGCGGGAATGTAGCGCACCTGGGTGTTTTGGGTGACAAAGGCAGAGGGCGACGCGAAATTGTCCGGGAAGCCCTGGTCGGTGGTGCGGAAGCAGGCGCCCGCAGCGGTGGCAGCCGACGGACAAATGCCCTGTGAAGGTTTCTGATCGATGGCGGCGTCTACGATGTTCGGTCCGTTGTAAGCCAAGAGATTTTCGCCGCCCAGGCGATTGAACTGTACGTAGCTAATCCCGTAACCGGCGCGGAGGACGGTTTTAGGAGTGATCTTGTACGCCAGGCCGAGGCGCGGCGCCCAGTTGTTGTGGTCCGGATGCACGAGGGCGCGATTGTATAGATCACCGCCAGTGGCGAAGACAAGAGTTTGCGTAGCGGGATCGAAATTGGAGAGCAGGTTATCGCGCTCCCATTGGGGAGTAGCGAATTCATAGCGCAACCCGAGATTGAGTGTGAGCTTCGCGTTCACTCGGAAGTCGTCCTGCAGGTACGCGAAGTACATGCGCTGGCGGAGATGCGCGACCGGATTGTTGTTCAGTTCATAGTGATTCGGAGCGCCGAAGATGAAGTCCGCAAAACTATAGGCTTGTTTTTGCGCGCTGGTCAGGGAGTTGAGCGCCGCCGGGTTGGTAACCGATGCGGGATCGCTGAAGAAGCCGGTGAAGTTCTCGACGCCGAACTGCGGGTGGAAGTCGCTGACGGCGGTGTTAATCAGCTGATATTCGAATCCGACCTTCAGGCTGTGGCGGCGAATCAACTTGGTGAAATTCACTTTGGGATCGAGGATGAACGGGTCCTGATACTGCGGATTGCTGCTCTGACGGCCCAATTGGCTGATGCCGCTCAGATTGACGCTGAATAATCCACCGGCTAGGGACGGGTCGTTTGGCAAGTTCGGAATCACGAAACCAGGATTCGACTGACCCAGCGTGGAAGGGTTTTTCCCCGCTTCGGTATAGTCGACGCCGAGGCGGGCTTCCAGCACGGAACTGGGGCTGATGGTCCAAACCGTGCCGACCACGGCCTGCTTGGTACGCACGGTGACGCTGCCATTGGCGTTGCCGCCTGCGGGACCCGAAATGTTGGGCGGACTGAAGATGCGCGTGTCGAACTGGCTGTAGCGCGAGAAGAGATTGAGACGCGAGCTGAGGAAGGCGTCGTAGCGGAAGTCTCCCTTATCGTTGGAGATGGTGTCGGCCGGCGACGATGCGAAATTGTTCGCGCTGCCGGGTAGATTCGGAGTTGGGAGCGTAGGAAGGACGGCGGAGGCGAGCGCGGAAAAATCTGATGCCGGAATGATGCCGTTCGCATAGATCGTTCCGGTCAGCGGATTCATGATCGGCACGCCGAACGCGCTGAAGTCACCGCTGTCCATCGCGGCGGTAGGCAGCGAGGCGAACTGCAGCGGATGGTAGACGCGGCGGAAGCCTTCGTAGTCGGCGAAGAAGAACATTTTCTGCTTCAGGATCGGGCCACCGAGAGCGCCACCGAATTGATTCTGATTGAAGGGCAGAGTGCCGCCGCCGACGGGCTTAAAGAAGCCGGTGGCGTTGAGCACGGTGTTGCGGAAGAACTCCCAGGCCTCACCGTGAAACTGGTTTGTTCCGCTCTTGATAGTGGCATTGATGACAGCGCCGGTGGCGCGGCCATATTCGGCGCTGTAGTTGTTGGTTTCCACCTTGAATTCGGCGAGCGCATCGGGATTGGGCTGAATGACCTGGTTGGAAAAGCCCTGGTTGCTGGTGCCGTAGGCGTTGTTGTCGACGCCATCCAGCAGGAAATTGTTGAGCTCGCTGCGGCCACCGTTCACGTGATAGGAAGCGTCGCGGCTGCTGTCGGTGCCGTTTTCCAGCGGGGATTTCGCGACCCCAGGGGTCAACAGAGTGAGATCCGCGTAGGAACGGCCGTTCAAGGGGAGTTCGATGATCTGTTGAGGATTGATGAGCTGACCGCGCGAACTGGTTTCGGCCTCGATCAGGGAAGCAGCACCAGTGACATTGACGACTTCCGAAGCTTGTCCGACGCGAAGGGCTACGTCCACGCGCTGACGAGCATTGATGACCAGATCGAAGGGATCGCTTTCGGAGGTGACGAAGCCGGTGACTTCCACGCGCAGACGATAGGAGCCGAGGCGCTGGTTCACAAATTCGAAGTCGCCGTTGCCGTCAGTGGTTGCGCGCACGGCAATATTGGTTCTCAGGTTGGTGAGGGTAACCGTTGCGCCAGCCACGGTCGCTCCGCTGGGATCGTGAACCGTACCCAGGACGGTGCCGGATTCAAATTGCGCTCGTCCGGCCGGAAGCTGCAGAGAGAACGCGAAAGCGAGAAGCAAGAACGAAAAAAACACACGTACTGCAAGCGATTTCAGATGTGGCATGAAAAGAACACCCCGTATAAGAGACTCCATTTTGCATGGTGGCGTTTCAGCTTTGTTACAGGGTCATGAACTGCGCTTCATTTGTCGTTTGCGGAGCGGAAGTGGCTGACAAAGCAGATAATAATCCCATCGCCTTATTGCTGACATTTCGACATTAACCGTCTGACGACGATGGAGCGTCTAACTTGCACGTCCGGCGAGGGCTAACATAAACTGGAATTGTCGGAGCAATGACGCGCTTAGGGCCTGGGCTTGGTCCCCACCGGAATTGCAGCACGGCCCGCAAAATCGCGCACTCATGGCAGCCTCGCGAGGTCTGGGTAGGCCTTGTGGCTGGTTTTCCGACCTCGCCGAAATATTGCAGTGAACTGAATTCGTCAGCGACTCCAGGCGGAGGCCTTGGTGGCTGGCGCGGTTTCTCCGAAGGAGCTTTGTGGCGACCCCACTGGAAAAATGGGTTGAGGAAGCGGCTCGGCTGACCAAGCCGGAGCGGATCGTGTGGTGCGACGGCTCCGAAGCCGAGAATCAGCGGATCATCGGGGAGATGCTGAATCAGGGCGATTCCCTGCAGCTGAATGAGAAAACGTACCCGAACTGCTATTTGCACCGCAGCAGTCCTAATGATGTGGCGCGGACCGAACACCTGACCTTCATATGCGCGCGCACGAAAGATGACGTGGGGCCCACGAACAACTGGATGGATCCAGGAGCGGCGAAATATAAGGTAGGCGCGCTGCTGGATGGGGCCATGCGCGGGCGGACGATGTATGCGGTGCCGTACATCATGGGGCCGGTGAGTTCTCCTATCAGCAAGGCGGGGATTGAAGTCACGGACAGCCCCTACGTGGTGGCGAACATGCGCATCATGGCACGCATCGGCAAGGCCGCCACGGATCGCATCGGCACGTCCTCCGATTTTGTGCCGGGACTGCATTCCATCGGTGATCTCGACCCCACACGGCGGTACATCGCGCATTTTCCGGAAGAAAAATTGATCTGGAGCGTGGGCTCGGGGTACGGCGGAAACGCGCTGCTGGGAAAAAAGTGCTTTGCGCTGCGCATCGCCAGCGTAATGGCGCGCGAGCAGGGGTGGATGGCCGAGCACATGCTTATCCTCGGCTTGGAAGCGCCGGATGGCAAAGTCACGTACATGGGGGCGGCGTTTCCGAGCGCCTGCGGCAAGACCAACCTGGCGATGATGGTGTCGACGCTGGAGAGCCAGGGCTATCGCGTGTGGACCGTTGGCGACGATATTGCGTGGATGAAGATCGGCGAGGACGGCTATCTGCACGCGATCAATCCGGAGGCGGGATTTTTTGGGGTGGCGCCGGGCACCGGAATGAAGACCAATCGCAACGTGATGGGCGCGTTGCGGCAGAACACGATTTTTACGAATGTGGCGATGACACCGGAGCGCGAGCCGTGGTGGGAAGGCATCAACGGCGCGCCCACGGCGGGTTTGATCAACTGGAAGGGCGAGGCGTGGGACACGTCCAAGGGACCGGCGGCGCATCCCAACGCGCGTTATACCGTGCCGGCGCATCAGTCGCCCAGTATTTCGCCGAAGTGGGAGGCGCCGGAAGGCGTGCCCATCTCCGCATTTATTTTCGGCGGACGCCGCGCGCGAGTAGCGCCCCTGGTTTATGAATCCTTCAACTGGCAGCATGGCGTTTTTGTGGGCGCCACGCTGGCCAGCGAGACGACGGCTGCAGCTACGGGAAACGTTGGGATTGTGCGACGCGATCCGATGGCCATGGTGCCGTTCTGCGGGTACAACATGGCCGACTATTTCGGGCAATGGCTGGCGATGGGCAAGCGCATTCCGCATCCGCCGAAGATTTTTCACGTCAACTGGTTCCGCAAAGGCGCGGATGGCAAATTCCTGTGGCCGGGATACGGGGAGAATGTGCGCGTGCTGAAGTGGATCCTCGAACGCGTCGAAGGCCGCGGTGGAGCGCAGGAGACTCCGATCGGGCATGTGCCGGCGCGTGGCGCGCTGACGCTGGAGGGGATGAATATTTCGGCGTCCACGGTGGAGGATTTGATGCGAGTCGATCCCGAGGACTGGGAACAGGAGTTGATTGACATCAAGGAATTCTTCCAGAAATTTGGCGATCGTTTGCCCAGCGAGCTGAATGTCGAGCACGAGAATCTTTCCCGGCGCCTGGCTCCCCGCGAAGTGGCACGCTGATTCATGGCCATGCAGGCTCCAGCGCGAAAACTGACAACGCATCAGCAGGCGGTGCTCATTCAGGTGCTTCTGGCGTTTCCCGAGCAACGCGTGGCGATCCAGACCTCGCCGTCGGCCGGGGATGCAGCTGCGTACGCGCAGAATTTCCTAGCGATCTTCAAGGCCTGCGGCTGGAATGTCGATCCAGATGCGCAGGGAACGGTTTCCGGGGTGGAGACCCCAGGGCTTGCGATTGTAGTGCAGGAAGATCACCATTTGCCTGCCAGCGCGGAGGCGCTGCGCGACGCCTTGCGGATCTATCAGATGGAAGTCGGAACGGTGTGCGAGCCCGCCTCGACGATTGATCCCGGCGCGTTTGTTTTGCGCATCGGGGCACAACCTCAATAGTGAGTTCCTTCAAAGCGTGGGAATTTAGAGAATGGTCTGAATTTCGGGATCGAGCGATACGTGTGTCGCGGGAATGCCGTTGATCGCGAAGTTTTCACCACCCGCTTCGGAAAAATGAAAGAAGCGGCTGATGTGGTAGTCCTCGTCGTAGCTGGAGAACAGCGACTCGGTCTCCGCGCGGTTCAGAGCAAAAGCCGACAGCGCTACGGGCTTGCCGAAATCTCCGGCCAAGGCCTTGTATTTCTCGACTAACTCCTGCAATGACATCATCGGAGCGCGGCGTGGTTCGGCGGCCATGAGTGACTCCTAAGGCAGAGTGTACTGCCGTGTTCCGGCGAAGGGAAGCGGTGAACGGTCCGGTGGACCAAAAGTGCATCACGGCCGGGTAGCCAGCCATTTGTAGCCCGCGCTGCGGATTCGGTAAGATGCGTGGCGACTTTGAGGGGCATGGAGGAAACAGAATGAGTATTACGGTTGGGCAGAAAGCGCCGGATTTCACGCTGCAAAATCAGGACAAAAAGGAAGTGAAACTGTCGGACTTTGCCGGCAAGAAGAATGTGGTGCTGGTGTGGTACCCGCTGGATTGGAGTCCCACGTGCACCAACGAGCACGCGTGTTTTGTGAACGAGATGAAGTCGTTCGAGACACTGGACGCGGAAGTGCTCGGCGTCAGTGTGGACAGCGTGTGGTCGCATAAGGCTTATGCCGCTAAGATGCATATCAAGTATTCGCTGCTGGCGGATTTTCACCCTAAAGGCGCGATGAGCGAGAAGTACGGCATTTATCTGGCCGATAAGGGCATCACCGGCCGCGCCATTGCCATCGTAAACAAGGCCGGCAGTGTTGCGTGGTTCAAGAACTACGACATTCCGGTAGTGCCAGACGTGAAAGAAGTCGCAGCAGCGCTGACGCAGGTGAAGGCAGCGTCAGCCTAGAGTAAGCTTTTAACAATAATAAGCTTTACGTGGCGCAGGCTTGCTTCAGCCTGCGCTTTTCTTTTTGCACAAAATGACGGACGAGGAACGCGTTTCATTAACCGGAGAGCAATGCCGACTGAAGGATTGGCCCCAGCAGCCAGAGAGTGAGCACCAGCGAGGCGGCCGTGACCAAGGGCACACGCATCGGCCCCGGGCGAACGGTGGCCAAACATGCGGCCAAGCCGGTTCCAACAACAAGCATTATCTTTCCGCCCCAAACAATCCAGTTGGCCGCTGCCGCGGGGAAAACGGAATGGACCCAATGAAGCAAAGCGGCCAGCGGCATCCCAGGGAATCGAGTGAGGTATGTCAACGTCACGCAAAGCAGGAGCAAGAGAGAAAGGAGATCTGCTTTGCGATTCCTGACCGGCGCGTCTGGCTGTTCCAGGTCAACGGCGGGAAAGGAACCCGGCTCGATCTTGAACGGAGGTGCATCTTCGGGCAGCACGCGCGCCCAGGCGTAAGCCAACGGAATCGCTGTGCCAACCAGCAGCGCGGCGAGCGCGGCGAATGCGAGGCGATACGGCGCCAAGCCGGCAAAAAACAGGATGTGCAAAGCCGTCATTCGAAATAGTCCCGGACTGCCGCGGTGTGCGGCCGCAGTTCCAGTTTATCTGGGAATGCAGCCAGTCGATAGGTTGCGTGCGCCGATCTATTTCGCGGTGAATTCGTTGCGATAGACGGCGCCGCCCTTCATCACAAACTTCACGGACTGGAGCAGACGTACATCGGAGGTCGGGTCGCCGCTCACAGCGATAATGTCGGCGTCATGTCCGGTCTCAATGGCGCCGACTTTGTCGGCCCAACCGATCAGGTCAGCGGCCCTTACGGTTGCGGCCTGAATGGCGTCCATGGGTTTCATACCAAACTCCACCATCTTGGCGAATTGTTTGGCGTTGTCGCCGTGAGGATACACTCCGGAATCGGTGCCGTAGGCCATCTTCGCGCCGCTCTCCCAGGCATGCCGAAAATTCTCGCGCTGCAGCCGGCCGACTTTCTTCTCTTTCTCGATCGATTCAGGCAGCATTCCGACTTTGGCGCCCTCCTGCAAGATGAAATCGTCGTTGTAAATATCGAATACCAGGTAGGTGCCGTGCTGCTTGGCCAAGGCGATGCCTTCTTCGTCGATCAGGCTGCTGTGCTCGATCGAATCGATGCCAGCGCGAATGGCGTCCTTAATGGATTGCGTGCCGTGCGCGTGTGCCGCGACCTTACGGCCGAGCTTGTGGGCTTCTTCGGCAATCGCGGTCATCTCCTCCAGCGTGTATTGCGGCGTGCCAGGCTGATCGCCTTTGCTCAGCACGCCGCCCGAAGCGCAAATCTTGATTACGTCCGCGCCATACTTGATGGTTTCGCGAACCTTGGCGCGCGCTTCCCACGGCCCGTCGGCTACGCCGCTGCTTTTGTAGTGAAACTCGAAGGGCAGCAGATTTTCGTCGCAATGCCCGCCGGTAATCCCGAGCGGGGGGCCGGAGACCAGCATGTGCGGGCCGTCGATGTCACCTGCATTGATGCCGTCGCGGAGAGCCACGTCGGTGTAGTTGCTGGCGCCGACGTTGCGAACGGTGGTGAAGCCCGCGCGAAGGGTGAGGCGTGCATTTTTTGCGCCCACGATGGCTTGTCGCGGCGCCGAGACTCCTAACCCCTGATAGCCGCTGTGGCTGGGATCGCTGGTCAGATGGGTATGCACATCGATCAGGCCGGGCAAACAGGTGGCGCTTGGCAAATCCACCATGGTCGCTCCGACCGGCGCGAGCGGAGAACTCGCGGGCCCCACGGCCGTGATTGTGCCATTGGCATCGAACACGATCACCTGATCGGGCAGCAACTTGCCGGAGCGCACGTCCAGCAGTTTGCCGCAATGCACTGCCCCCGGTGCGGCATTTGCGATCTGTGAAGTGATCAGCAGAGCGAGGGCGGAGAGCACCAACTTATGCATGTAGCTTTCCCCGAATACAGAATTGGCGAACAAAGCGAAGCAGCATACCTCCAAAGCCGGGAGGTTGGAAGGGGCAGCCACGGTGAACTCGGTCGGACTACGGTTTTGCAAACGATCGAAGCAAGAGCACGAGCTGCCAGCGCTGCTCCACGGGCAGCCGTTTCTTGAATGCGGGCATAGGTCTGTGTCCTTCACTGATCTTGTAAAACAGTTCGCCGTCGGTAACACCGCTGAGTTGTCCGGTGTGAGTAAAGTTGGTAGGTCGCGGACTGTATCGCTGCGCATCGTGGCCGTCGCCTTTGCCGAATTCACCGTGGCAGACGGCGCACTTATCGAGGTAGATCGGGCGAATGGCACTGAGGGCGGCATCGGAGGCCGGTATCGGATTCGTACGCCGCTTGGCTTCGTCGGGGACGGTCCAAGGCTGGTTCTGGATGATCGAATATGCGATTGCGGCGGTCATGACCATGAGTAGAAGAACGAATAGAGCCCTGCGTCTGGCGAGATTTTCTGACGGGGAAGTCGGCATGCGTGAAGAGAAAGTTTCGCATATCGGCGGCAGTGGAGGAAGGTGCGCGCGCCGCTACTGTCCGCGGAAGATCAACCACAGGAGTTCGGCATTGAACCCGATGATGGCGACCGCTATGACCCAGGAAACCACGGAGGTTAGCCGCGAGTTCGCGAATTCGCCCATCCTGGCGCGGCTGCCGGTGAACTGAATCAAGGGAATGACGGCGAAGGGAAGCTGAAAGCTCAGCACTACCTGGCTCAGAATGAGCAGGGAAGTCACTTTGCCCTCGCCGGCGATGCCGATCACCAGGATTGCCGGAATAATAGCGATCCCGCGAGTGATCAATCGCCGCAGCCAGGGCTTCAGCCGGATATCAAGGAATCCCTCCATCACGATCTGGCCGGCGAGGGTGCCGGTCAGAGTGGAATTCTGCCCGGAAGCCAGGAGCGCGCAGGCAAATAGCGTGCTGGCCAGGCTCGCGCCCAGCACCGGACTCAGCAGTTTGTAGGCGTCGGCGATTTCGGCGATGTCGTTGAATCCGCGGGTATGAAACGCCGCCGCGCCCAGAATAAGGATCGCCGCATTGATGAACAGCGCGAAACCCAGCGCCAGCGTGGAATCGAGCACCGCAAACTTCAGCGCCTCTCGCTTCTGCCGCGGCGAGCTGCCGAAAGCGCGTGTCTGCACGATGCTGGAATGCAGGTACAGATTGTGAGGCATCACCGTAGCGCCCAGGATACCGATGGCGATGTACAGCATCTCGCGATTGCGAAGAATTTCCGCGCTCGGAATTAGGCCGCGCGCCGCCTCGCGCCACAAGGGCTGGGCGAAGAAAATCTCATACGCGAAGCACCCGCCGATGGTCAAAATCAAGGTCACGACGAACGCTTCAATCAGCCGGAAGCCGCGACCCTGCAAAGCCAGCACGATCAGAACGTCCAGCGCGGTGATCACTACGCCGGCCAGCAGCGGCAAGCCGAAGAGCAGCTTCAAGGCCACCGCGGAGCCCAGCACTTCGGCCAGGTCGCAGGCGGCAATGGCGATTTCGCACAGCACCCACAGCGCAAACGAAGTGCGCCGCGAATACTGGTCGCGGCAGGCCTGCGCCAGGTCCCGGCCGCTGACGATGCCAAGCTTGGCCGACAGCCCTTGCAGCAGCATCGCCATCAGGTTGCTGATGACGATCACGCTCAGCAGCGCGTAGCCGAACTTCGATCCTCCGCCGAGATCGGTGGCCCAGTTGCCGGGATCCATGTACCCGACCGCCACCAGGTACCCCGGGCCTGCGAACGCAAAAATTTTTCGCAGCCAGGAGGCCCCCTCGTTGATCGGGATGGTACGGTGCGCTTCGGGAAGGGAAGGGTTTCCGGTCGATCGCGGCGCAGGCGCGTGGGCTCCCACGCGCCCCGCCGAAGCGGCAGCGCCGCTGGCGGGCTCGGTTTCCAGTTCGGCGGGATTCATTCTCTGCATCGTTGAAGTTAAGTCCGCTAAGTTAACTACGTTAAATGTCCCGTATAAACTATACTTAATATCGACGAGTGTCAAGCCGGTTGTCCCGTTTTGTTTTTGATTCGTTACAGCGGAAAAAGTCGTGCTTCGGCCGCACGCCAACCGCGCGACATAGGGCTGTGGTACCTTGAAGTGCACCACAGCGTAAAGCACCAAGCCAAGGATCGGGAGAAAAATGCAAATGGAAGAGCAGCGGCCGGCGCAAGCAGGGCAAGTCCAGATCAAGGCGGACGAAAAGGAACTGCAGGGTTCGTACAGCAACCTGGTGATGATTCACCACAATCTGGAAGAGTTCACGCTCAACTTTATCTACATATTTCCCAACGGCACGCAGGGCAAGTTGTTGCAAAGCATGATCGTCAGTCCTGGCCACGCTAAACGTATCTGGCGCGCGCTGGGCGAGAATCTGGCGCGCTATGAAGCACAGTTCGGGGCCATCAAGGAAGCTCCCGAAGGCGGCCCCACGCCAAACGTGGGCTTCGTCCAGTAAAGGGGGGCGGCACCAAAAGCCAGCACGCTGGCACAAGCAGAAAGCACCGCGGGCGTCACGCGAAGTTGTAAACCTGCCGCCTCGCCATGTTAGAATTCATACCTGCTCCGCAACGGGCCTGTAGCTCAGGTGGCTAGAGCGCGCCCCTGATAAGGCTGTTCCAATGGCCTTCTGAAACCTATTGATTCTAAGCAAATTGCTGATTTTTATTCGCGGAAGCATGCGATCTGTCTGTTCGCAGGTTTTGACTGGTTTGTGCCTGTTTTTGTCCTCGACTAGCCCCTAATCGGCCTCCTGAGAAATCAACGGTGATGCACGTTTCGAGCATGGTAATTTTCACATTTTCAGGGCTGCGGATCGATGCACAGTGTCCGAGCCGGTTTTTGCCATGTGAAGGAGGAGTCCCGGGAACTTGGTGTGTCTCGCTATTTGCACAAATTTCCAGGTACCACAATTTCAGCACCTTTCA
>Ga0157378_10004047_pt1 | contig 12950 bp, 11 predicted proteins | sample M65metaG_FD_115309 | JGI IMG/M metagenome (GOLD analysis project Ga0157378, IMG submission 115309) | Miscanthus rhizosphere microbial communities from Kellogg Biological Station, Michigan, USA - M6-5 metaG | ecosystem: Host-associated > Plants > Roots > Rhizosphere > Soil | place: USA: Michigan...
ACTCACCTGAAAGAATTTACGGAGAGCGCGGGAGACCCTTTGTTGAGACGCTTGATCTGCCAGCGGATCTTGCCGCAGCGCGGGATCGATGCCGACCCTAGTGAGGTCCTTGTGGTGCCTGGGACCCAGTATGGTTCTCTGTTGCTTGCAATGACGCTTGCGGAAAGTCGAAAGACTTTCCACTTCGGTGAACCGGGTTATCTCGACTTCGCGCGCAATTTCGCACGGTTTGGCTTCAGCCTCAGAAGCCATCCCGTCGATGCTTCGGGAGTGGCAGCGCCCATTTCTTCGCTCGGCGAACAAGACGTTCTCTACGTGATGCCGGAGCATCATTTTCCGCAGTGCGTTTCCCTGAGCGGAACGCGACGGCGCACCATAATACGCGCTGTCGAACAAGACGGACTGCTGGTCATCGAAGACGACTATGATAGCGAATTTTACTATAATAGACGGCCGCAACCCGCCCTAAAATCCAACGATGAATCAGGAGGGGTCGTCTATCTCGGCACCTTCTCCAAATCGCTCTTCAACAGCTTGCGCCTTGGATACATTGTCGCCTCTCCTGAATTGATTTCCGAACTGGCGACCCTCCACTGGAGCTTGTCGCGCGGCACCAGCGGGATATTGCAGCGATGGGTGGCAGAACTCATCTCCGAAGGAACGATCGAAAGCCACGTTCAGCGAATGCGGACCGTATATCGGCGCCGGCGGGACAAGATTGCGACGCTGCTGGAGCGCGAATTCCCCGAGTGGCGACTGACAATACCTCAGGGCGGCTTGCAGTTTTTCATTGAGGCGGGCAGCTCAAAAGAAGCGAACGAAGTTATTGAAGCTTGCCGACTGCATCGGTTGAGAGTGGCGCTCCCATCGAGCTATGTGATGCCCGGCAGTACCCGGCAGACTTTTTTTGTGCTGGGCTTTGGATCGGCTCCTTTTCAGGAAATCGAGCGGTCTCTTCTCAAAGTAAAGCAGTCGTTGAAGGAACTACAGGCATACCGGAAAGAGGGTTGCTGAGATCCTCGTCTGCGAGACGCACCGTATCTCGACAGCGCCTTCTATTCCAAATCGCGATAACTGTTATCACCTTTGTCATCGCCATCGGAGGTGGCCTTTAACGTGTTCTTTGCGTGGAACGTGGACTCTTCGTCGTCGTCGTTTTCATGATCCATCCGCAAGCGCCAACGGCCGGCGATCAGGAGTACAGCCGCAATGCTTCGTGACGTTCGCATCTCTTTCAAGCTGTTGATGGTTTCGGCCATCGCAATCGCGGGCATAATCGGCATCGCCGCCGTCGGCCTGGTCAAATTACGCGACAGCATGCTCGAAGACCGCAAGGCAAAGCTCGAATCGCTGGTTCTTCTGGCTCAGCAGGCGTTGCAATTCGACTACCGAGGGAGCGTCGAGCAAGGACTGTCGGTCAAGGAAGCCTCGTCACGGGGAAAGGCGCTGCTGAAGTCTCTGCATTTCGGCAATGACTACTTCTTCGCACTGGACCAGAACGGCTACATGCGCGTCCACCCCAATCCGAAGCTAGAGGACAGCGATATGGGGCAGAACGTGGACTCCGATGGCGTCCCGTTCGTGAGGAAACAGATTGACGCCGGCGTCAAGGGTGGCGGCTTCGTGAACTACCGGTTCACGCGGCCCAACGCGGCTCAATCAGCGCCGAAGATATCGTTCAGCATCGGTTTTGAGCCTTACGGCTGGATCATCGGCAGCGGCATCTACATCGACGACGTGGATACGGTGTTCTGGTCGGAAGTTCGACAGACAGGTGTCGCGATCTCCGCCGTTCTGATCCTCGTCATCGGCCTGTCGTTTCTATGCGGACGAAGCATCGTCAGGCCGATCGCGGAAATGACCGAGGCCATGCGGCATCTCTCCAAGGGAAATACCGACACACACGTTCCGGCGCTCGACCGAGGGGACGAGGTCGGGGCGATGGCGAAGTCCGTCCAAGTCTTCAAGGAGATCATGATCGAGAGCGATCGATTGAAAAGCGAACAAGACCACCTCAAGCAGAAGGCCGAAGCGGACAAGAAGCAACTTCTCCACGGCCTGGCCGACGAGTTCGAGTGTGGAGTACGCGAGTCTCTGGAAACCCTCGGGAGATCGTCCACGACCATGCGCGCCATGTCGGAAGAAATGTCGTCAGCCGCTCACGAAACAAGCGGCCGAGCCTCGAGCGTGGCAGCTGCAGCCGAGCAGGCAACGACGAGCGTCCAGTCGGTCGCGGCCGCAGCGGAAGAACTCGCGGCTTCGGTCGCCGAGATCGGAAGACAGGCCGTCCAGTCGAAGCAAATCGCCTCGGATGCTGTGGCTCAGACCGGAGCGACCAACACCGCAGTCGACAATCTTTCCGCAGCAGCGGACAAGATCGGCGACATCGTCCAACTGATCAACGACGTCGCTGGTCAAACCAACCTGCTGGCGCTGAACGCCACGATCGAGGCCGCCCGCGCCGGCGACGCCGGGAAGGGCTTTGCCGTCGTCGCGAGCGAGGTCAAATCCCTCGCGAATCAAACCGCCAAAGCGACGGAGGAAATCGCGACCCAGGTCCGAGGTATGCGCGATGCCACCGGCGACGCCGTGGCAGCGATCGGCCGCATCGGGAGCACGATCGGGAAATTCAACGAGGTCGCGTCCGCCATAGCCGCTGCGGTCGAGCAGCAAAGCGCGGCGACGAAAGAGATCTCGCGCAATGCGCAAGGGGCAGCTGTGGGGACCGTCCAGGTCTCCGAAAACATTGCCGGCGTCAGCATCGCCGCCGGAACGACCGGGACGTCCGCAAATCGGGTCCACTCCTCGGCCGACGACTTGAACAACCAGGCAGCGAAACTGCGCGGCGACGTCGATCGTTTCGTGGCGAGCGTTCGCACGATCTAACCACTACCGGCTTGCGGCCCAAGCCGGCCATCCGCCGGGGCTTGCCCGGCCTCTTGCACCAAGAACTCCAGCGTAGGATCGCGGGCACCTTGCGGAGAGCCATCTGATCCGCTTGCCCAAGACCTCGGGCACCGGCGCCTCCGTCCCCGAAACCTGATATCCATGTTTCCTCGCTCGCGGTGCAAGGGCGTGCACACTCGCGATTCTTTGCCAAAATTACCTAAAATCATGGCCAATTTCCTTGGAAAACGATCATTGATGCAACGAATGTTTCCTGATAAGAAACTTTTGTTGAATAGAATACGGGAGGCGGAGTATGCAACCCAGAGCCTACGAAGAGGTCTGTAGGTGGAGAATCCGCGGAACGACGGCAATACGCGGCCTTGTTACCAACTTCCGGAACGTTCCTCTCACCGATCTGGAAATCGACCTCTAACGAACCCGACGGCACCGCCATGAACTACCTGATCGGACTACGGGTATTCAAACGGATCGTAGAACTTGGCAGCTTCTCCAAGGCTGCCGACGATATGACGATATGCCAGTCGACCGTGACGAAGCACGTAACCCAGCTCGAGAAGCACCTCGGGGCGCGGCTTCTCAACAGGAACACCCGGAACATAAGCCTGACGGAAGAAGGCCGCATCTACTACGAACGCAGCAAGACGATCATCACCGAGATTGACGAAGCCGACGCCTCGGTCGGACGTCGAAGCAAGGCGCTCGAAGGCGTGTTGCGGATCTCGACATCGGTGACCTTTGGCCGACGGATCGTCTCTCCGTTGCTGATCGAGTTCATGCGCGAGCAGCCGCACCTACGGGTCGACATCGCTTGCGAGGATAATTACGTAGACCTGATCTCTCGCGGCATCGACGTCGCGCTGCGGATGGGGAGGCTGCACGATTCGAGCCTCGGCAGTCGCTTTCTCGGAGCCAACCCTTGGGTGATGGTGGCGTCCCCGCGATATCTGCATGCTAGGGGTGTCCCGTACGAGCCGAAGGATCTTACCTCTCACGACTGCATCGTTTACTCCAGCGTCCAGGGTGACGCTGCCTGGGAACTGAGATCCTCCGCAGGAGTTTCGACAACGATCGTCGTCAACGGCAAGCTCAGGTCGAACAACCTCTCGACAATCCTCCATGCGGCGAAGCTCGATCTTGGGATCGCAATCCTCCCGCGTTACGTGGCATCCGACGATGTGCGGTCCGGTGCCGTCGTCACCGTTCTCGACGACTTCGCCCTGCCCGACCAGCAGCTGCATGCCGTATTCCCATCTCCCAAGCTGGTGCCGCGGAAATCGACGGCGCTCATCAATTTCCTTCTGCCGAGGTTCAAGGGAAATTGGTGGAGCGGCCCCCCGGATTTCGCCGCCGCCGTCGCCGAGGAATCCGCACCGGACGTCCTGACCGGCGTGCGATAGCTGCCGGTCGTCCGCCGGGAGAGCGAAGCCGTCCGCAACAGGTCGGTGGTGCCCGACACTCCGAAGGGAAGGCCAGCGATGACCACGATGTTGTCGCCATCTCGCCTGAAACCCGTGGCCAAGGCGGCACCGCGTCATCGGTGCATCGACCGATGCGTATGCGTAGTCTACAGGTCGAGCGTCACACTGACCCGTGCCCGAGATACGCACGGCAACAACCGGTCCTGGCGCTTGGAGACAGGCAACGACTTGTCGCGATGGATGACGATACCGTTCCGGTAGCCGCATTCGCAGGATCCGCAAACGCCTAGCTCGCAGGACGACGACATCGAGAAGCCGCTCTCCCGGAGCACGTCCAGCAGCGACCGGTCTGCCGGCACGAGCAAATGCTGCCCGGTCGACGCGATGGTTGCCTCAAACGGCTCCGCCTTGAAGTTTTCGTCGAGCGTGGCAGTGAACGTCTCACCGTGAAAGCGGTCGTCCGGCAGCATCGGCAGACCGTGTTGGACGGTATAGAGCAGTCTCTCGGGGCCACACACGTAGACATGCGTATCGGGCCGGTCGATCGAGACAACGCCGGGATGGAAACGTGAACCCTCACGGGAAAACCAGCATCTTAGACGGCTTCCGCAGATCTCCCGCACCTCGTCCAGTAGAGGGGCGTCGGCGGCGGAATTCGCGCAGTAGTGGAGTGCAAAATCCTTTCCTTGCCCGCGGCGCGTCCGCGCCATCGGAAGAAGCGGCGTTATGCCTATGCCACCGGCGACGAGGATGGTGTTCTCGGCGCCTGATGCGAGCGGCAGGTTGGTCCGTGGGGCCGAGACATGGGCGACCGCTCCCATGCCGAGATTCTCATGGACCCAACGCGAACCGCCTCTGCCGCCCGGCTCCAGCTTCACGGCGATCTCGTAGCTAGAACGATCGTCCGGATCTCCACACAGGGAATACTGCCGGATCTTGCCGTCCGGCACCCGAAGATCTACATGCGCGCCGGCGGTCCATTCGGGCAATTCGGGCCGCAGCGGATGAACCAGCCGCAGATGCACGACGTCGGCCGTCGTCATGCAGGCATTCTCGACCCGCAGCTTCATGATGATCCGCGCGGTCATGACGTCAACATCTCGATGGTGTCGCCCGGCCGGATCGTGCCGCCGCGCTCGATGCCGCAATTCAGTCCGGAGCGATTGTACAACGGCAGGAAGACCGCTTTGCCCAAAATCTCCTCGAGATATTTGCAAGGAAAGTTAAGACGCCCTCCCCGCAGGATCACTTCGCCTACGCGAAATCTCCGCCCAACCAGATGGTTCAGGGGCACGCCGATGACCGTCAGGTTGCGACGATGGTCTCCAGGGGCCAATGCGATCGGTCCATCCTGAAGCGGGGGGTCGTTCCGCGCCAGGGAGTCCAAAGCTTCCTGTTCGATTAACGTCACTTCCCGAACGTCCGGCTTCGGCGAGTATGTGCCGGTCCCGTAGAAGTAACGGTCACCGATGATGCCGCGGCCGGCCACGCACTCGGCTTCCGCGAGTTCTTCCATTTCGTAGCTCGCGCTCGGTGCGATGTGGATGTGCAGCAGCCTGCCCTGCCAGCCGACCGCGCCACCCTCCTTAGCGACAGCAATCGATCCGGCCGGGTGGTCGAACGCCTCGACCATCCGCGGCGGCGCCTTACCGGCCGAATGAAAGTTCATCGCTTCAGCCTCCCTTCCGCACGGCGATCGCCTCGATCTCAACGAGAGCATCCTTCGGAAGCCGCGCGACCTCGATGGTGGAGCGCGCCGGCGGCGCGGTCCTGAAGTGTTCGGCGTAGATGCCGTTCATTACGGCGAAGTCGCTCATGTTCTTCAGGAACACGGTCGTCTTCATCACCGTGTCCAGAGACGCGCCACCTTCCTTGAGGACGGCTGTCAGATTGGCGATCGACATCCGAGTCTGTGCCTCGATTCCTTGCGGCATCTCGCCGGTCACCGGATCCAGCGGAAGCTGTCCGGAGGCAAAGACGAGCTGATCCGTCCTCGTCGCTTGGGAGTATGGGCCCGCGGCCGGTGCCGCCTTCTTCGTGCTAACCGTGAATCTGTTCATCGTTTCAATCCTTGTGAGTTTCGAAGGCGCGGTCTCAGGGCGATCGCGCCTTGGTCTTGATCAGTTGCGCGAAAGATCGCTGTTCTTGGTCTCGACCGACGCGAGGGCGGATACGAGCGTGATGGCGGCCAAAATGACGAGGTAGATCGAGATCGGCGTGGTCTTCCCGGTCATGCCAAGAAGTCCCGTCGCGATGATCGGAGCCAGACCGCCCGAGATCGCCGCTGAGATCTGGCACCCGATCGACGCGCCGCTGTACCGCGTTCGTGTTCCAAACAGCTCGGGCAGGAAAGCGGCTTGCGGCGCGAACATCACCGCGTGCGTCAGGCTGACGATGATCGCGATGGAGACGACCACGATCGTCGGATTCTTCGTATCGAGCAGCGGGAAGACGGCGAACGCGCAGACCGCGCTGATGAGCGCGCCGCCGATGTACATCGTGCGCCGCCCGATCTTGTCGGACAGCCAACCGAACAGCGGTATGGTCGCGAACTCGAGCACGGCCGCGACGAGGATCGCGTTCAGAATGAGCGTCTTCGAGAGCTCCAGCCTTCCGGTCGCATAGACGATCGAGAAGACGGTCAAGATATACACCCAGGCGACCTCAGAGACCTTCAGACCGATCGAGATCAGGAGTGCCTTGCGGTACCCGCTCCAGAGTTCGACGAGCGGGCGATCCGCGACGGTCTTCTCCTCCTTCACCTTCGCGAAGACGGGCGTTTCGGCCAGGCGCAAGCGGATGAACAAGCCGACGCCGACGAGCAGAGCGCTCACGAGGAATGGCAGGCGCCAACCCCACGAGAGGAAATCGGCCTCCGGCAGAGAGGACAGCAGCAAGAACGTGGCCGTTGAGCCCGCGATGCCGGCGGGAAACCCGATCTGGACAAGGCTGCCGTAGAAGCCACGTTTGTGCGCCGGCGCGTGCTCGATGACCATGAGTACGGCACCGCCCCACTCGCCGCCAACTCCGATGCCCTGCAGCAGGCGCAGCGCGATCAGAAGGACCGGTGCCCAGATCCCGATCTGCGGATAGGTCGGAAGACAGCCGATCAAAAACGTGCCTACTCCCATGATCATCATGGTCGCGGTCAGCATCGCCTTTCGGCCCAGCTTGTCGCCGAAGTGCCCGAAGATGGCGCCACCAAGTGGACGCGCGACGAAGCCCACCGCATATGCGCCGAAGGCCGCCAGTGTGCCGGCGAGCGGATCGAGCGTCGGAAAGAACAGCTTGTTGAAAACGAGCGCCGCGGCCGTCCCGTAGATCAGGAAATCGTACCATTCGATGACCGTCCCGAGAACGCTCGCCCAGACGATACGGCTCAAAGCGGACTTCTCCGCGGAGGCATCGGCGGGCAGTTCATCAACTACTTGCGCGATAGACATTGCGGCCTCATTTCCCAGTTAGTGGATTTATTTCCACTATCTGGGAAGCAATGGACATGCCAAGTCGCCCTCCCGAACCTTTTCAAAGACTTGGGAGGACGATGGTCGACCGCTGATGCGCAGCCTGCCTTTTAAAGGCTCAGAATGACGGCGGATCGCCTAATTATTGATCTTCAGCGACGGGCGAAGGAGTCGATGACCAAGAAATATTCGCAAGGGCCCGAACCGATGTTGGTGAAGGCATGGCCGGCGTCGGCCTCGAAATAGAGGCTGTCGCCTTCGGATACGACGATCGTCCGATCTCCGACGACCGCGGACAGTTTGCCTTTGAGGACGAAGATGTATTCGGCGACGCCGTGCTTATGACCCACGAACTCACCGGTCGTCGCCTTCGGCGGCAGGGTGTTCAAGACCCAATCGATGCCCCGCCCTGGTAAAACAGGGGAAATACAGCGCCTTAGGAAGCCCGAGGCCTCGTCGCGCAGGATCGGCTGTCTCGCCGCTGGAATGTGCAGGACCTCCCTTTCCGTGGCGGGCGCCATCAGGCGGGAGAAGGTCACACCCAAGGCCTCGGCCAGGCGCGACAACACGGCCGTGGACGGAACAGCTTCCGCCCGCTCGACCTTCGATATCATCGACTTGGAAACGCCAGATGCCTCCGCCAGCGCTTCCAGCGAAAGGTTCAACTTCTTGCGCAGCGCGTAGACTTCGCCGGCAAGGACCTCGACCTGCTCCCGGGCATCGGATTCCTTGGGGCGGGAGTTGGTGGCTGATCTCGGTGACATGGCTGCTTGAATCTCTTTGCGGCGAATATACCGGATTTGGAAGCGTTGCGCGCCAGTGGAAATATATCTACTATAAGGGATAGTCATCGGTAGCGAACTAATGGAGGACGCAGCCTAGTACGCGTTGATAGACACGGTGCTTGACGCCGGCGCCAAGCCCATCGACGTCGGTGGTGCCGTCCCGACGCGCAGATAGCATAGAACGACGTTGCTGTGGCGACCCGATGCGACGAAAAGCAGAACGTCGTCGACCTGCTAGAACTCGTTCAGATAGCCGTTGTCCCGCTCGAACATGCGCGAAAGATGCCGGCTCACGGTCCGTACGCGCGCGAGAAACTGCAGGTCCTCGTGTACCGAGTGGAAGACGTCCCGATAGACCTTCACCTGATCGGAAAGCACCGGGATCAGCCTGGGATCGGTCTTTGCGGAGAACAAGGGCAATAAACCGATGCCGGCCCCAGCTGCGATGGCCTGCTGCTGCGCATGCATGCTTGATGACCTGAAGGCGACATTGGCGGGATCCAGCACATCCAACAGCCAATGGACCGGTTGGATCGCGATCAGATCCTCGACGTAGTCGACGAAGGTGTGGGCCACCAGTTCCGCCTGATCCCTCGGCATGCCTCGCTGATCGAGATAGTCCCGACTGGCGAAGAGAGCCAACCGGAAGGATCCGAGCTTCTTAACCTCGAGCTTCGCTCCGGTAGGATGCACGAAGCTGATGAAGATGTCCGCTTCGCGTTTGGTCAGGCTGACGATGTGCCGCTCGGTCACCAGTTCGACGGTGATGCTCGGACTCTGGACGGCGAGCTCCGCGAAGCGCTGGGCCAGAAAGAAAGCTCCGATGCCCTCCATCGTCACGACGCGGACCCTGCCCGCCGCGGTCGCGTTGTCCGCCCCCATCGCCGGCTCCACCGACGAGGCCTCCTGCTCGATTCGTTCGGCGATATCGAACAGACGGTGTCCCCGCTCCGTGAGTACAAAGCCGTCCCGGTTCCGGTCGAAGAGTTTGACCGCTAGATCCTTTTCGAGTTCCGCGATCCGGCGGCCGACCGTGGTGTGATCGACCTTCAGACGACGTGCGACGGGTGCAAGCCGTCCCTGCCGGGCGAGCTCCAGGAAAAATACGAGGTCGTTCCAATCGAACAATGCGTCCGCCCGTGCTCCGGTCCACGCTATTAGGCGCCCCGACAACCGGGTTAGCCGACGATCTCGACGTCCTAGCCTCCCTCAGTACGGCGGCCAATGGCGCTCCGGAGATTCGCAGGGCCGCTACTCCCCGCAATCTCTGCGTTCAAACCGTCCGCACGAGCCGTCATGCTTTTTGTCCGGGACGGCCGCTCCTCGTGCCTCCTCTCGTTGCGATCGAGCGGACACGGCGGATCAGTTGGCTGGCTGAATGTCAGGAGACGCCTGAAGATGTTCGCCCGCCTCGTTGGCCTCGATATCGGTCGACGCATCGACGAACGTCGCCGGTACCAGGCGCTTTCTGCTGACCGTCAGATCGAAGACGTCGAATCGATTGTAGTAGCCCACCACGTCGTGGAATTGCTTCGGCTCGATGCAACGGCGCAGATCGAATTCCGCATATGCGATGCCTTCCTCGTCCTGAAGCATGTCTCCCAGGGTCTCTCCGGTCGGATCGACGAAGAAACTGACGGCGCGCGGCGTAGCGTCGATCACGTCCGCGACCGTCGCATCCCGCTCGATCAGGAAGTCGCGAAGCGCCTTGTCCATGTAACCTGCGGTTACGATGCCGAACGCCTTCGCCTCGAAGGAGTGCGCGCTCGCGCGGATACGGTTGGCGGCGACATTGTTGAAGTTTCCTCCGCCTTTGGGGCGCCGGGTCGGCCACATGGGCGGCCAGCTCGAGATGTGGACCTGCTCGGCTTGGGCCATCAGGCTATATCTGGCGAGGGGATTGGTGTTTTCGCCGCAGATCAGGTTTCCGACGCGCCCGACCGGGGTATCGACGACCCGGAGACCTTCACCGTCACCAGCGGCCCATACCAACTTTTCGTAGAAGGTGGGCACCAGCTTTCGATGATGATTGAGCACGGCGCCATCGGGCCCGATGATGACGTTGCTGTTCCAGATCAAGCCTACGCTTACAAGAGAACTCTCGCTGATACCCATCGAAATGGTAACGCCGAGGGTCCTTGCCTCGTTGCGCATCGCCGCGATTTCCGGACCGCCCACGGCCACGGACTGCTCCGCCATGCGCACAAAAAGATCGTGGTTGTCGATCGGCGCCCAGAGCGCGCTCCAGACGGGAAAAGCGGGGATGTAGGTTTCCGGAAACGCTATGAGCTGGGCTCCCGCTTTCGCGGCTTCGCGAATGATTGAAATTGCTTTCGCAGTGGTTCTCGACCTGTCGAGAAAGACGGGAGCGGCATCCAGGACTGACTTCGCGACGTTATCGTCGTTGGCTTGCGGATTTCTCAGACTTCGCACAGCCCCCTCACGTTCAGTTTTACTGTAGGACTTGGGCATAGCCCACCGCGCGTCGATAAAAACGCTCACAGGGCCGGTCAGACCGACTTTGCACCCATACGGTATTCAGCGAATGAAATCATCCTTTCACTTCTTGTAGGCCGACGGCATGAAAGCGATGCCGGAGCACGTCACCCGAGAGCACGGGTACGGCATCGGTCGCAGGGCATCATGAATTCTATCCGCCGAGCTTCTCGCTGGGTTTGCCAACGACGTAGAGTGGGAGCTTGCGCTTGGCTTTCCTTAAGAGGCCAACAACGTCGCCGACTTCTTTCATAAGGCTTAGCGGCACGCGGACTGGAACGGCGATAAGGTTGCATGCTCGCCGACCTTGATGGAGCGTGAGTCAGATACTAAAATCTGTCAGTAGATTTTCGCCGCAACCTGGGGACGGTAGGCTATCAGTGTCTGATGACGATGAAGTCGAAAAACAAGGCCGCAAAGCGCTCGACGACTACGTCAGAGCGGTTAGTTACCCAATTATTTGGACCGATGATCGTCGGCTCGTGACCTTGGGGAGCGCTGTTCTCTTTAAGTATCGCAAACGCCACTTTTTTCTCACCGCACGGCACACCTTTGATGGATACGACAAGGAAGCCCTAATCGAGTTTCCGTATGAAGGCCTCATCGGCCCAACAGCCATAGATCTAAAACGGGCCTCTCCGATTATGAAGGTCGGCAAGAAAAAGGTGCATGCTACTAGCGGGAACAAGGCTATTTCCGGCGACGTGATCGCTATCGAACTGCTCGATGAGGACTTCATCAAAGCGATTAGTCACGACTGGCAGTTTATCGGTGTCGATAACTTCGCTAGCCCTGATCGAAATTCGCTTACTTCGTCGGAGGGTTTCCCAAGGAAAAAGAAATCCAAGTTGGCGAACAAATCGGCGCATCATTCATGAGCTTGGTCACGCAACGTCATCCGAAAGTACCCACAGATGTTCAGCGATATGACCGAAGGTACGACCTTATCTTGGATTACAGCACGGAAGGTGTGGACGTACACCGAAACAACGCTCCTACGATCACGCCTTTCACGGCTGGCGTCAGTGGTGGCCCGGTCTTACGCCAAGCATCTAAGAATCCAAAGACGGTCTGGGCACCGAAGGTTGCCGTTAGCTTTGTCGGGATCCAAGCTAGCTCAACGAGAGCAAACCAGTGGCTGCGAGCCAAAAACGTCCACGCCATTCAAAGGTACTTTGACCAAGCGATACCTGAGATAGGCAGGGCGATATCGAAGAAGCTGGGAAAGCGTCGCTAGGACTGCAAGATTTCTGCTGCGGTATACGATTTTAGTTGCGCAAGATTCAGCCTCACCAAAAATCTAAACCTTTTCGCGGATGCGGCTTATCAGTTGTGACTCCCGCCTTCGGGCGGCAGTCGTGATCGCACCAGTCTCCGCCAATAGTCTCCGCGAAACGGGAATTTTTCGGAATTCGACCGGAGACTTTTCGTGAATTCGGCCTCTGGCAACGAAGACCGGGCGCTTGGAGACTAGCTCGAGTGCGCGAAATGCCCGGATTTCCGGGCCTGTGTCGCGCAGGTTGTGACCCGTGGTCAATTTCGGGACTGCTTGGCTGGGGCGGGAGGGATCGAACCTCCGAATGGGGGAATCAAAATCCCCTGCCTTACCGCTTGGCTACGCCCCAACAGGCCGGAGGCGGAACACGCTGGGCTGCGCTCGCTCCGGCAACGCCGGTCTATAGATGGTGTTCGGCCATTTCAACAGGCTGGAAACGGCAATTTTCACCCGAAATCGGGACCGTCAGGGATAGCCTTTATATAAGATGACTTCAGGGGACATCCCCGGGGCGCGATTTGCGCCCAATCGCTGCCCGATACCGCCCTGTGAAGAGTTGAGAGAAGGCGGTTTTCGTGGGAAGACGGCAATCCGTTTCCCG
>Ga0157378_10004048_pt1 | contig 12950 bp, 15 predicted proteins | sample M65metaG_FD_115309 | JGI IMG/M metagenome (GOLD analysis project Ga0157378, IMG submission 115309) | Miscanthus rhizosphere microbial communities from Kellogg Biological Station, Michigan, USA - M6-5 metaG | ecosystem: Host-associated > Plants > Roots > Rhizosphere > Soil | place: USA: Michigan...
GCTGCCCGCGCCCGGCGAGGCCGCGGTGCTGTCGATCGAAACCTACGTGCGCGAGGACCAGATCAAGCTGTTCGGCTTTCGCAGCGACATGGAGCGCGAATGGTTTCGCCTGTTGCAGACTGTGCAGGGCGTCGGCGCCAAGGTGGCGCTCGCCGGGCTCTCGACGCTGCCGCCCGCGGAGTTGGCGAACGCGATCGCGCTGCGCGACAAGGCCGCGGTGACGCGCACGCCCGGCGTCGGACCAAAGGTGGCCGAGCGTATCGTCACTGAATTGAAGGACAAGGCGCCGCAGTTTGCGACCGTCGATCCGAACGTGGTGCATCTCGCCGGCGCCATCGACAACGACCGCGCGCCGCGCCCGGTCACCGACGCGATCTCTGCGCTGGTCAATCTCGGCTACGGCCAGCCGCAGGCGGCGGCCGCCATCGCCACCGCGTCGCGTAGTGCCGGCGAGAATGCCGAGACCGCGATGCTGATCCGGCTGGGCTTGAAGGAACTGGCGAAGTGAACACGCCCACCCGCATCGTCACGCCCGAGCGCCGCAGCGACGATGTCGGCGATACCGCGCTGCGCCCGCAGTCGCTGTCGGAATTCGTGGGACAAGCGCAGGCGCGCAAGAACCTCTCGATCTTCATCGAAGCCGCGCGCAAGCGCAACGAAGCGCTCGATCATGTGCTGTTCGTCGGGCCGCCAGGTTTGGGCAAGACCACGCTGGCGCAGATCGTCGCACGCGAACTCGGCGTCGGCTTTCGCGCCACCTCCGGTCCTGTCATCGCCAAGGCCGGCGATCTCGCGGCGCTGCTGACCAATCTCGAAGAGCGCGATGTTCTTTTCATCGATGAGATCCATCGCCTCAGCCCGGCGGTCGAGGAAGTGCTGTATCCGGCGATGGAGGATTTTCAGCTCGACCTCATCATCGGCGAGGGGCCGGCGGCGCGCTCGGTCAAGATCGACCTGGCGAAATTCACCCTGGTGGGCGCCACGACGCGCGCAGGGTTGCTGACCAATCCGCTGCGCGATCGTTTCGGCATTCCGGTGCGGCTGAATTTCTACACCGAGGAAGAACTCGAAAAGATCGTTACCCGCGGCGCCCGCGTGCTCAACATCGGGATGTCGCCGGACGGCGCCAACGAGATCGCGCGCCGCGCCCGCGGCACGCCGCGTATCGCCGGCCGCTTGCTGCGCCGGGTGCGCGATTTTGCCTCCGCGGCGGACGCAAGCTCCATCGATCGCGCCATTGCCGATCACGCGCTGAGCGCGCTCGAAGTCGACAGCGCGGGCCTCGATGCGATGGACCGCCGCTATCTCTCGACCATCGCGCTGAACTATGGCGGTGGGCCGGTTGGTGTGGAAACCATGGCGGCGGCGCTGTCGGAGCCGCGCGATGCCATCGAGGACATCATCGAGCCGTTTCTGATTCAGTGCGGCTACCTGCAGCGCACGCCGCGCGGAAGGCTCTTGACCTCGCACGCCTTCAAGCATCTCGGGCTCGCCGAGCCGACGCGGGATCCGGCGCAATTCGGCCTGTTCGGCGGTGAGGGCGACGACGACTGAGGCGTGCGACTCTGCGCCGCAACGCGTTAACGCATTAACGCTTTGTCATCCGCCCTGCTGACGATCTGCACAAGCCCATCGCAATTCCGGCTCAATCCGCCATGATTCTCGTGCCTGCATCACGAGTGGTCACATGCTGTCACGCCGTCATTTCCTGAAGTCCATCGGTGGACTGGGCGCGTTGGGCGTCTCCACCACCGCTTACGGATTCTCCGAACCCGTCGTCCGTCTCGGCGTCACGCGCTACAACCTGACGCCGCCAAAATGGCCGTCAGGCTTTCAGCTCAAGATCGCCGCCGTCGCCGACCTCCATGCCTGCGATCCCTGGATGTCGATCGACCGGATCGAAAGAATCGTCGAGCGCACCAACGGGCTGAACGCCGACATCATCGTGCTGCTCGGCGACTACGTCGCCGGCCATCGCCACGTCACGCGGTTCATCCCTGCCGACGAATGGGCACCGGTGCTCGGCGGACTGAAGGCGCCGCTCGGCGTGCATGCGGTGCTCGGCAATCACGACTGGTGGGAAGACAAGACGGTGCAGCGCGCAGGAGAGGGGCCGACCGTCGCCCGTCGTGCGCTGGAGGCCGCAGGCATTCCGGTTTACGAAAACGACGCGAAGCGTCTGATCAAGGACGGCCAGCCGTTCTGGCTTGCCGGCCTTGGCGACCAACTCGCTTATGTGCCGGCGCGCCGTTTCCGTCCGGTGCGCCGCGTTGGCGTCGACGATCTCGGCGCAACGCTGGGCAAGGTCACCGACAAGGCGCCGCTGATCTTGATGGCCCACGAACCCGACGTTGCCCGTCGCGTACCCTCGCGGGTGTCGCTGCAACTGTCCGGCCATACCCATGGCGGCCAGGTGCGGATGCTGGGCTGGTCGCCGGTTTCTCCGTCCGGCCAGCAACTCTCCTACGGCCATATCCGCTTGAACTGCGATGTCATCGTGTCCGGCGGCCTCGGCTGCAGCATCATGCCGTTCCGCCTCGGCGTGCCGCCGGAAATCGTGTTGGTGACGCTGGGCGGGGCAAGGGCGGTGGTGTCCTGAGCTTGCGCGGAAGCGCAATTTTGCGCAAAACCGATGCTTCCAGCGTGATCAGGGACAATACGTGACATTACCCCATCTCGACGGCGAGATCCGCGACGGCCGCCACCACATGCAGGTCCGTGTCTATTACGAGGACACCGATTTTTCCGGGATCGTCTATCACGCCAACTACCTGCGCTTCATGGAGCGCGGGCGGACCAATCATCTGCGGCTGATGGGCGCCGACCAGCATGCGCTGTTTGCCGAGGCGCAGGCAGAGACGCCGGGCTTTGCCTTCGTGGTGCGCTCGATGCATCTCGATTTCCTGCGGCCGGCGCGGATGGACGACCTGCTCGACGTCGTGACGTGGCCGATTGCCGTGAAGGGCGCCTCGATCACGCTGGCGCAGGAAGTGCGGCGCGGCGAGGAGGTGCTGGTGACCGCCGAGGTACGCGTGGCCTTCATCTGCGAGGGTCGCGCCAGGCCGATCCCGAAATCGCTGCGGCTGCTGATGAAAGCTGATCTGGTGTGAGCGAAGTTATTGACTCGATCTGTACCGATCGGTACAAGTTGTCCGGATCGAAATCCGGAGAGCCAATCATGTCGCGTCCGCCGCTGCCGCCGTTTACCCGTGAGACCGCCGCGCAAAAGGCGCGCATGGCCGAAGACGCCTGGAATTCACGCGATCCGGTGCGGGTGTCGCTGGCCTATACCGAGGACAGCACCTGGCGTAACCGCTCCGAATTCTTCCATGGCCGCGACGCCATCGTCGCGTTCCTGACCCGCAAATGGGAGAAAGAGCATGACTACCGGCTGATCAAGGACCTCTGGGGTTTCGATCAGAACCGCATCGCCGTGCGTTTCCAGTACGAATGGCACGATGATGCCGGGCAGTGGCATCGCTCCTATGGCAACGAGCAATGGGAATTCGACGAGCACGGGCTGATGCGCCGGCGCGAGGCCTCGATCAACGATGTCGTCATCAAGGAAAGCGATCGCCGCTTCCACTGGCCGGCGCCGGGACCGCGTCCGGCCGATGTGCCGGGACTGAGCGAGTCCCCATTCTGATGCGCCGATGAAGAAGGGCGCCGACGAACGCCAGGAGATATTGAGGGCGCTGAGCGAAGTGTTTCGCGCCCACGGCTATGAAGGCGCGTCGCTGGCGTTGATCACGGAAGCCACGGGCCTCGGCAAGGGCAGCCTCTATAATCTGTTTCCCGACGGCAAGCAGCAGATGGCTTCCGAAGTGCTGGCCGACATCGATGCGTGGTTCGAACTCCACATCTATGCACCGCTGCGCAGCGCCGACGATCCGGCGGGCGCCATCGCTGCGATGCTGTGCGGTGTCGACGACTATTTCCGTTCCGGGCACCGGATCTGCCTGGTCGGCATGGTGGCGCTCGGCGCGTCGCGCGACACGTTTGCCGATGCCGTCGACGATTACTTTGCGCGTTGGCATCTCGCACTGGCGGCGCTGTTGCGCCGGTCCGGCCTCAGCAACAGCGTAGCGCAGCGCCGATCAGAAGATGCGTTGTTGACCATCCAGGGTGCGCTGGTGTTGGCGCGGGCGCGCAACGTCGCCAAAATCTTCGGCCGCGCGCTAAGTGAATTGAAACTGCGGTTGCTGGCGCCGGCGAATTGAAATCTCACCGTCGTCCCGGACAAGCGAAGCGCGATCCGGGACCCATAACCGCAGGAAGTCGTTTTGCGAAAGGCATCGACCAGCGTGCCTTATCGATCGATTCCGCGGTGTGGGTCCCGGCATTCGCCGGGACGACGATGACTACGCCGCCGCCTTCTGCCGCGCCAGTTCGGCCTTGTAGAGCTCGAACTCTTCCGCGATCGCTTTCGCGATGCTCGGGCGGGTGCGCAGCCGCTCGTAGTAGGCCTTCACGGTCGGCCACCTTGCCAGTTCGATCGGCGGCGTCGCCATCGTCCAGTTGATGACGGTGACGAGATAGGCGTCGGCCACGCTGAAATGATCGAGCAGGAATTCGCGGCCCTTCAGGTAGTTCTCGAGATAGTCGAGCCGCGAAAGACCCTTGCTCAGTACATGCGTTTTCATCTCCGGCGGCGCGGTCTTGTCGAGGATCGGCACGAACAGGCCCTTGTGCAGTTCGGTGCCGATGAAGCACAGCCATTGATGCAGCCTCGATCGTTCCATGCCGGGGCCGGTGGCGATGCCGGCCTGCGGGAAGTGGTCGGCGACATATTGCAGGATCGCGGCGTTCTCGGTCAGCACCAGCCCGTCGTCGGTGCGCAGCGTCGGTACCAGCCCGAGCGGGTTCACCTGGCGGAAATCCGAGCCGTCGTTCTGCACCACCTTGGTCTTGGGATCGACCTCGAGATAGTTGGCGGAAGCGCCGGCTTCATACAGCGCGATCCGGGTCGCCAGCGAGCAGGCGAGCGGAGAAAAATACAGGTCCATGAATGCCTCCTTGGCAGTTCTTTTGGGGCGGTAGATCAATCGTGCCGGCGCAAAGCGGGCGGGGATTGATTTTTATACTGTTCCGCATAATATAAATCCGGTCAAGGAATTTTTTGCGAAATGGTACAAAAAAGTAAAAAAACGCCTGTGAGGCGGATCGACGACCCTGTGGCTCCCAAGCGACGCGGCCGCCCGCGGGCGTATGAGCCTGACGTCGCGCTCGCCAAGGCGCTCGATCTGTTTCGCAAGGATGGTTTTGCCGCGACCTCGCTCGACGATCTCTCGGCTGCGACCGGCATGAACCGGCCGAGCCTTTATGGGGCGTTCGGCGACAAGCGCGAACTCTATATCAAGAGCTATCGCCGCTACCGTGAAGATGCCCGTGCGGCGATGGTCGATATCTTTCGCAACGAACAACCGATCCGCCAGCGGCTGGCGCGCATCTATGCAATAGCGCTGGATATTTACCTGTCCGGTGAATCCGGCCCGCGCGGTTGCTTCACGGTCACGACCGCAGCGTCCGAAGCGGTCGCCGATCCCGATATCCGCGCCATGGTGCTGGAAGGCTTTGGCGAACTCGACAAGGCCTTCGCCGCCTGCTTCCGCCTGGCCAAGGAGAAAGGTGAACTGCCCGAAGGCGCCGATCCCGCCGTGCTGGCGCAACTGGCCTCGGCCACCATCCACACCATCGCGATCCGGGCGCGGGCGCGCGTGCCGCGCCAGGAACTCGAAGCGATCGTTGCCGGCGCGATCGACGTGATGGTGGGAAAGAAATAGCCCGCCCCGCCGCGGACAAATAAATCAGATCGAAATGTCGGCGCGCGGCTGTCCCGTTCGTTCCCCGGACGTGCTTCACGAGGAAAGAAAAACACGATGGGTAATGTGAGGGTTTCCGCCTTTTCGGTATCGCTGGACGGATTTGCCGCCGGGCCGGGTCAGGATCTGCAGCATCCGTTCGGCGTAGGCGCGGACGAAATTCCGGCCTGGCTGCGGAAAACGAAGATGTTTCGCGAGATGATCGGCCAGCCGGGCGGCGCCACCGGCGTCGACGACGACGTGGCGCGCCGGTCGATGGAAGGCATCGGCGCCTGGATCATGGGCCGCAACATGTTCGGCCCGATTCGCGGCCCGTGGCCGGACCACGCCTGGAAAGGCTGGTGGGGACCCAATCCGCCCTATCACGTTCCGGTGTTCGTGCTGACGCATCACGCCCGTCCGCCGGTCGAGATGGAAGGCGGCACGGTGTTTCATTTCGTGACCGAGGGAATCGAAGCGGCCTTGGCGCAGGCAAGGAGCGTCGCCGGGGAAAAGGATATCCGGATCGGCGGCGGTGCCTCCGTTGTCAGGCAATATCTGCAAGCCTGCTTGATCGATGAACTCCGCCTGGCGGTCTCGCCCGTGTTCATCGGTAAGGGAGAGAATCTGTTTGCCGGGCTCGATCTGCCTGACTTGGGCTATGCCCGCGTCGAGAGCGTCGCGGGCGAAAATGCCACTCACATCCGCGTCATGCGGCAATAGATCGCGCGGAACAAGGCGCCGTCTGGTCGTCCCGACGGGGCGGCGCCACGCTGGCATTTCCGGCCTTCAGGCGGTATGATTTGCGTCCACTTGGCGGACGTTCGGATGTCGGTTTTCTCACGCAGGTTGGCTCTCGTTTCCGGATTGGCGGGGCTCGCCCTCGGGGCGCCTTCGGCGCATGCGCAAAGCACGTCCGTGCCCTACTATTGGGCTTCGGGCTGGTCATCGGGTTTTGGCGGCAATATGAGCGCGGCGCAGAGCGCGGTGACGAACGGCGAGTCCGCGGGCTTCGCCAACAACTCGGCTGGTATCGGCGCGTTCGTGCAGAGCTACAGCTTTTCCAGCAACTCGTTTCCCGGCAATGGCGGCGTCGGTCTCACTGGTTTGAATCGGACTTTAAGCTTCGGCTCGTCGTACTCCTATGACGGCGCGGTGGCCGGCTACAATTTCAAGAACTCGCCGGTGTCGGTGTTCGCCGGCTTCAACACCACCAAATACAATGCCGGTCTTGGCAGCAATCCGTTCTCGCCGTTCGACTCCACCACGAACGGGACGCCCGGTTACAGCGTGAATGCGGGCGTCGAATTCAAGCCGACGTCGAATATCAGTCTGTCGGTCGGCGCCAGCTTCTCCCAGCAGGGCACCGACAGCACCGTCGTGCTGCCCGGCGCGTCGCCGTTCGGCTATCGCCGCTAAGGAAGTCACAACAGACCCGAGGGAACGCTCATGGCCAATTGCATCGTCGTCGTTCAGTTCGATCTGCCCAAGCGCACCGAGGAGCAGGCCATCAAGGGCGGCAGCTCCTCCGCGCCGATCTATCGCGGCCTCGCCAGGAAAGGACTGATCCGCAAGGACTACCTCAACGGCGACAGCGGCACCGGCGGCGTCTATCTCTGGGAAAGCCGCCAGGCGGCGGAGGCCTGGTACACCGAGGAGCGCATCGCGGAATTGACAGAGCGATTCGGCGTCCGGCCGCGCCTGACCTGGTACGACACCCATGTGACCGTCGACAATCTGAAGGATGAGACGCGCGTCAACGGCAAGGCGATCGAGTTGGCGATGTGAGCCGCTGCCTGCTGTCGTGCAGCATTCGAGAAGCCGCCGTGAGGCGGCTTTTTCTTTGACCGCGGATGGGTGCACTATTTGACGCGACACGCGTGGTCGGCTTTGCTGTTATCGATATTGCGATAAAACAAGAATAGCTCGGGAGGGCACCGCAGTGATCCATCGGTCTGTCAGGAGCGCGTTCACCGGTTTTGGTCTGTTGCTCGCCGCGTCGTTGACGCAGGCGTTCGCGCAACCGGCGCCCAAGACCATCACCATGGTGGTGCCCTATGCCGCGGGTGGCGGCACCGACACGGTGGCGCGGCTGATCGCCGACCGGATGGCGCGCACGCTTGGCCAGGCCATCATCATCGAGAACCAGGTCGGCGGCGGCAGTGCCATCGCCAACGATCGCGTCGCGCGCTCGGCGCCCGACGGCAGCACCATCCTGATCAATCACGTCGGGCTGCTGGCGGCGCCGAACCTGTTCACCAACCTGCGCTACGACACGATGACGGCGTTCGAACCGGTCGGCCTCGTCAACCTCGCGCCGATGCTGCTGATCGGCCGCAAGTCGATCCCCGGTTCGACACCGCAAGATTTCGTGGCCTGGATCAAGGCGCAAGGCGACAAGGCCAACTTCGCCCATGGCGGCATCGGGTCGAACAGCCACCTCTGCGCGGTCATGATCGGCAACGTGTTCGGCTTCAAGCCGACCATCGTGGCCTATCGCGGGTCGGGGCCGGCGATCGCGGACATGCTGGCAGGACAGATCGACCTGCTCTGCGATCAGGTCACCAACGCGTCGCCGCAGGTTCTGGCCGGAACGCTGCACGGCATCGCCATCACCTCGTCGGAGCGTCTCGACCAGCTCAAGGACGTGCCGACCACGGCCGAACTCGGCATGCCCCAGGTCAGCTACACGATGTGGCATGGGCTTTACGTCGCCAAGGGCACGCCAAAGGAAATCGTAGCCACGATCAACGGCGCGCTCCGCGCCGCGCTGGCCGATCCGACGTTGCGGGAGAAGCTGAAGGAACTCGGCACCCTGCCATTCCCCGACGACCAGTTGACGCCGGAGGCACATGCAAAGTTGTTCGCGTCCGACATGCCGCGGGTGGCGAAGCTGGTCGAGAGCTCCGGCATCAAGGCGAGCGAAGCGAAGTAGCTTTATCGCCGCGCGGGTTTCTAGAAATAGTCTGCCTGGAAGACGAGGTTGAGGCTCATCACCGCAAGCAGCGAGACCAGCAGGCCGACGCCGCAAAAGATCGCGACGACCTTGAGCTCCTCGACGTCGACGTCGCGCCCCATGATGCGGGAGAGCACTTTTGCAGCCTGGTGCATGGTTTGGCCTCCGACGATGCCGCCACGATAGCACCGCAAGCCGCAAGCGAATGTGAACTGGCTCTCAAAGCCGTGACCGGCGCTGCGCCCGGTTTCCTCGCTGGCTCCAGGGCTGCATCCCGAATTTGCCGGTGGTCAAATCGGCGACAGGTTCTATCATCGCGGAAAAGTTTCGCTGGATCGGGAAGGGCACGCCTGAATGAACGATAGTGTGGGTTATCCCGACTCCGGTCTCGACCTTTCCGACGGCTTCAAGCCGCACACTTCGCATTGGGGCGTGTTCTCGGCGCGTCAGGACAAGGACGGGCTGCAAGTCCGGGCCTATGCCGGCGATCCCGATCCGAACGGCATCATCGACAATTTCCCCGGCGCGCTCCGGCACCAGGCGCGCATCGCGCAGCCGGCGATCCGCCGCGGCTGGCTCGAACGTGGCCCCGGTCCCGACAACAGCCGCGGCCGCGATGAATATGTGTCCGTAAGCTGGGACAAAGCGCTCGACCTGCTCGGTGATGAGTTGATGCGCGTCCGCGACACGCATGGTGCCGGTGCGGTGTTCGGCGGCTCCTACGGCTGGTCCAGCGCCGGCCGCTTTCATCACGCCCAGAGCCAGGTGCATCGTTTCCTCAACATCGCCCTCGGCGGTTACGTGCGCTCGGTCAATAGCTATTCGTCGGGTGCGTCCTCGGTGTTGCTGCCGCAGATCCTGCTGGGCTACGAAGACATCACCAAGCACAACGTGACCTGGGAGCAGATCGCAGCCGAGACCGAGATCGTGCTGGCGTTCGGCGGCATGGCGCTGAAGAATTCGATGGTGGCCGGCGGCTCGATCAGCAAGCATGTCGAGCGTGGCGCGATGGGTGAAGCGCGCCGGCGCGGCTGCGAGTTCATCCTCGTCAGCCCGCTGCGCGAGGATCTGCCGGAAGAAGCCGGCGCGGAATGGATGACCTGCATCCCCGGCACCGACACCGCGCTGATGCTCGGCATCGTCCACACGCTGGTCGGCGAAGATCTGCACGATCAGGCCTTCCTCGATCGCTATACCGAAGGCTGGCCGGTGTTCCTGCGCTACCTGACCGGCGAGAGCGATGGACAACCCAAACATGCCGAATGGGCGGCTGCGATCTGCGGCGTCGATGCGGCGACGATCCGGAAGCTCGCGCGCCGCCTGGCAGGACGACGTGCGCTCATTACCGTCTCGCATTCGTTGCAGCGCGCCGAACATGGCGAACAGGCGGTGTGGATGGGCATGGTGCTGGCCGCGGCGCTCGGCCAGATCGGGCTGCCCGGCGGCGGCTATGCCTATTCGCTGGGCGCGATCGGCTATTACGGCCGCCGCGTCAACGACGTGCCGGGTCCGACGCTGCGGCAGGGCCGCAACGGCGTTGCCGATTTCATTCCGGTGGCGCGCATCGCCGACATGCTGCTCAACCCCGGTACCACCTATCGCTACAACGGCGAGACGCGCACCTACCCGGATATCCGTCTGGTCTACTGGGCCGGCGGCAATCCGTTCCATCACCACCAGGATATCAACCGGCTGCGCAAGGCCTTCGCGCAGGTCGATACGCTGGTGGTGCATGAACTGGCGTGGACCGCCACCGCACGCCACGCCGACATCGTGTTGCCGGCGACGATGACGCTGGAGCGGGAAGACATCGGCTATTCCAGCAACGATCCGCTGATGGTCGCGATGCACCGCATCGCCGAACCGTTCGGGCTGGCGCGCGACGACTACGATATCTTTGCCGATCTGGCCGATCGTCTGGGCGCGCGCGAACCCTTCACCGAGGGCATGACATCGCGACAATGGCTGGAACATCTGTACGAGCCGACCCGCGCCTCGCTCGCGGCGCGCGGATTCGAGGCCCCGAGCTTCGAAACCTTCTGGGCGCGGGGCAGCCTGATCGTGCCGCAGCGGCCGGATGATGGCGGCAAGTTGCGTCGCTTCCGCGAGGATCCGGTTGGTCATGCCTTGGCGACGCCGAGCGGACGGATCGAGATTTTTTCGAAGAAGATCGCAGGCCATGGCGATGCCGATTGTCCCGGCCATCCGGTGTGGCTCGAAAAGACCGACGTGCCGAAGCCTGACACGCCGTGCTTCCTCGTCGCCAACCAGCCGGTGACGCGCCTGCACAGCCAGCTCGATTTCGGCGGCCATTCGCTCGCTGCCAAGCATCGCGGCCGCGAGGTGGCGCGGATCAATCCGCGCGACGCGAGCGTTCGCGGCATTGCCGAGGGCGACATCATTCGCCTGTTCAACGCGCGCGGGGCCTGCCTCGCCGCCGCCCATGTCACCGATGCGATCGCGCCTGGAATTGTGCAACTGCCGACCGGCGCCTGGTACGACCCGATGGAGCCCGAGGAGGACGGATCGCTCTGCGTTCACGGCAATCCGAACGTGCTGACGCGCGACGTCGGCACCTCATCGTTCGCGCAAGGCTGCACCGGGCAACTGACGACGGTGCAGGTCGAGCGCTTCAACGGCAACCTGCCGCCGGTCCGCGCGTTCGATCCGGCGTAGGAGTTCACGGCCTCCGCCGGCGGCTTCGATCAGCGCAAAGTTTTCCGACTGCATCTCGCGCGGAGAGGCTAGGAGAGGGGCGTACGTTGCGTCGCCCCGCTTTGGCGGTTTCACCTCGATAAATCTTCCGAAAAAGGATTTTGGTTATGGTCATACGTTCGATGTTCGGACTCTGCATTGCAGCGCTCTGGATCGGATCGGCCGCGGCGCAGGGCGCCCTTCCTTCCTATCAGGCCGACCCGACGGTCTATAAGGTCATCTTCGAGGATCCGAACTTTCGGGTGATCGAGGCGACCTGGAAGCAGGGTTCGACGGACAAGCCGCATTCGCATCCGCTTCCTTTCGTGGCCTACGCGCTCAATGATTGCACTATCCGCGTCCACAATCCGGACGGCACGACGCGCGAATTGAAGAACCAGGCCGGCGTGGCCAACACCGGCCCCATCACTGCCTCGCATACGGCTGAAAATGTCAGCGCCACCGACTGTCGAGCCCTTCTGATCGAACGGAAATGATCCGGTGCGGGACGGCGCTCCGCGCTGCGGGCGATCCAAGTCCAGAATTAAAAAGCGAGCGTAGACAGCATACGCCGCATCCAGAGAGTTTCTTCATGCGCTACCGAATCGCTCCGATCATCGTCGTCCTGTGCGCGCTGTTCGGCGCGGATGCGTCTCCGTCGGGCGCCGGCGAAACGGCCGATGGCCGTGAGCCTGCGCCGCGGACGGATACCGAGAAAGCCTTCGTGCTGGATCAGATGCGGCTGCTCCTCGCCTCGATCGTCGAGATCGAGGAAGGCTTCGGTTCGAACGACATGGACCTGGTGGCGCGCGCGGCCGGCGCGCGCGGCCGCAAGGCCAATGTCACGCTGGCCCGGCCCGCTACCCTGGCCGCGAAGGAAAGCGAAGCCTGGAAGGCGATGTTCGTGTCGGTCCGGGGCGGCTTTGACCAGATCGCCGAGCAGGCGACGGCGCGAGCGCCTGCGGCGCAAATCAACAAGACGCTTGCCGATACGATGAGAAATTGCGTCGCCTGCCATCAAACCTACCGCATCGTGGATACGCCATAGTTCGCGCCGGGACCAAACGGCGCCGCGAACTCGTGTTCATGGAGCAATGGAGAGCTCTCGTGACGGTTCAACGGCCGGGCAATGTTCTTTGACGCGTATGCCGATGCAGCCGGTATCCGCGGCCTCATTGTACTGGCATGCGCTGTTGCAATCGCGGGGGTCGCAAGTTCCGCGGACCAGGCTCAATGTCCGAACCCCCATCTCCACCCCGGCAAACGCGTCGTCACGGTGCCCCAGCCGGTTATCGTGTTCGGGCGCGATATCAATATCTGGAAGACCATTGCGATCGGCACCTTCGCCGGCCCGCTCGAGTTGCGCAATCGTCTCGATGATCTGGGATGCCATGTCGGCGACCAGGCCGGCGAAATCCTTGCACGGCCGGCGTTCGCCCTGGCTCCCCACAAGGCGGAGGCGGAGCTGGTTCTGGTCACGCCGGCGCAGCTCGGCTTTA
>Ga0157378_10004051_pt1 | contig 12943 bp, 20 predicted proteins | sample M65metaG_FD_115309 | JGI IMG/M metagenome (GOLD analysis project Ga0157378, IMG submission 115309) | Miscanthus rhizosphere microbial communities from Kellogg Biological Station, Michigan, USA - M6-5 metaG | ecosystem: Host-associated > Plants > Roots > Rhizosphere > Soil | place: USA: Michigan...
GGTGATCTCCTCCACAAGTGGCGCAAAGACATCCGTAGCCGAGGTGCACATCAGGCGAGGCCCCGCTGTAGATCGCAGTGAGTAAAGAACGGAAGTGCCATCGCATGACAAGGCCAGCCCACGGGCACTTTGCCGTCCCGGAAAAACCTCGGGAATGCATGTGTCATCGACCAAGAATCTCCACGACGTCGATCACACGAACTAAGAGATGGTCATCGACGAGACCAACCCGGAGCGGACCCAGAGTTACAACAGTACGTGGGCGGCTCCTTGGCGGTTGTTGATCAATTGCACACCCGAGCAGGCTCTCGTCTCCTCGAATCTCCAGCGGCAGAATGTTTCGATTGACGCGCGCAGGCCCTTGCTTGCTGACTAACGGCTCGCTCCTCAGCACACACTCGCCGAGGACTGCGATGAACGGTCGATGGCCTGACGGCTGATGATCAGAATAGGGATGGGCAGTGACAGTGCCGGAGCTGGATTGTCTCATTTCGTCTCCTTTGTAGACGCGCATGAACGGCTGGGACAGCCGAAAACGCACCGTGCCGATTCGCAATCGCGAGTCCCTACTCGCATTGCTGTACTGCGTCGTCCTGACGGTCGGTTGCTGGGTCCCGAGTGGAACCACTCATCATGCAGGTTCAAGACGACTGAAATTAGATTCTGGGCTGCTGGTCCTCCTTATAGAGGTCAATTCTACGCCGGGCAGCTCTGCTGGACAACAGCCGGACTCGGTCTGAGGCTCCAAACCCGCAATGGTCTCTCCCTTCTTCAGAACACCAAGTTCGCGGCTGAGTGTATCGATGTCGACGTCCAAGGACACTATGTAGTTCCCGTACACGTCGACGACGTAGAACTCCCCGCAATCCATTTGGCCACGCATCGACCGAGAGCGATGCAGATACTCCCCGTCCTTGATGAGTTTCCGATTGATTCGCTTCATTACAGCAGCTTGGGTGACAACGCTCATGTTTCTACCCTCCACACCGTATAAAGCCGGTCCACGGTCAGATTTGTGGGTTTGATACTGAAGATCCGATAACAACCACCGTGCGACAAGTCGTTGCGAGGAATTGTGGCAAGGGCACCCTTCGAACGCCATGCTCCGCAACTGGCCAACAGCACCCTCGGCTCGAAGCCGCCTCTCGTTTGACATGCTTTGTGTGTGGAATGACGTTCGTCGCCTCGGTACGCACGGATCTACTGGACGAATGCCCCGAAGGTCCACCGAAGACCTTTCACATCCCGTCAGACGAACCTCCGGCGTCGACCACGCCGACACCTCCATGGATCGTCACTTCTCGAAGAAGGAGACGTTCGTGTCACCAGTGCCGACGATGCACGATGTGGAGCGGGACATCTAGCTTCTCCGAACAATCCTGACTGCGTCGGCCAGCCGACGACTACCCGGGAGAAACATCCACCCGAGAGAAGAATCCTGCCGCGAAAGAGACCCTCCAAAAACGGTCACCACCACATCCATAAATGGACCCTCCTTTTCGACGAGTGTGAAAAACCGGGACAAGGCAGCGCCAGCGGTTGAAATCGAATTGGTTTATCAGAGGGGACGTAAGAGGGATCTGAGCAGTATTGGAGATGCTATCGGTAGGAGCATATGAGCAGAAATTGAGCTGGGTTGGGAAAGGAAGTGGTGACAGAAACAGGGGAAGCCTCAACCGAGCGGTGATTTTAAGAAATTCATTGAGCACCCCACAAATTTGAAGCCGAACCGGCTTTATACGGTGTGAAGACAATGATGGCTTCAACACAACGCAATCAAGGAGTTTCAACGTGAGCATAGATTTTCAGGTCAAGGCGGGAGCGTTCGAACACATCAAACTCAAGAAACTGAACAGGGCTCTCGGCGCATCGGGAGTACTCGGCCTATTCGAGCTGTGGGCATATACAGCCCAGCATGCACCGGACGGGAAACTACCGGACTCTGATCAGGACATCGAGACCGCCGCCAATTGGGATGGCGCACAGGGTGCCCTTGCGCGCGCCCTGCGGGACATCCGTCTGATCGACGAAACGAATGGTGAGTTCGCTGTCCATGGCTGGCAGGAGCACAACCAATTCCTCGCTACTGGCAACGGCAAACGCGACCGCCCGGTCATTGACTTCAGGCTTTCGGCTTCGTTCGCGAGTCACCCGAAGATCAAGAAGCTGCTGGCGCAACTTGGTCCAGAGGGAGTTGTCGGCTGGCTACGACTCCTAGCCACCACATGCGCGGATTATCCGGATGGAACGCTGAGGGGGTTCTACATCGAAGACATCGCGTCTGCGGGTAACTGGCAAGGCAACGGGCTATTGTTTGTCCGCACCCTATGCGACCTCCACCTGCTAGACCCAGATCCGCGGTCTCAGTTGCTATCCGAACTGTGCGTTGATGACGACGTATACATTCCGGACGACGACGTTCCGCTACATCCTTTTGCGATCCACAACTGGATCAAACAGCAGCCCTACCGAGCAGGGTTCTCAGAACGAAGCGCACGAAGCAAACGTGCGAACGAAGCGAAGCGTCAGAAAGCCGCGAGTGCAGCTGCGCTTGCCGCTTTCGCCTCGTCGGCCCCGTCTCCGGCATCGACTTATGAGCAAGGTTCTACGCCCCCTCTTCCATAATCAAGAGGGACAAGAAATCCCCGGCACAGCCCAGAACCGTCCGGAAGGCTGAGGGCGGTGGCAACCAAGTGAACACGTACAAATAGTGGGTCGCGGTCCCGTGAGCAGCGGGACGCGGCCCTGCTATCTCAGGCTATCCGTGCGCTATCACAAAGCTATCGCCCTCAGTTGTGCGATGGCTACTCTTAGAGAACTTCTCAATGCAATCGTCGAATACCAGCATCCTCTCGAACATCGGGTCCTGAGAGGGTACAGGGCAATCATTACGGGACTATTTTTGCTTGGCGAGCAACTCGACTTCACGATTTCCGAAATTACGGTCCGCCTGAACCAGCTTGGGTGGAACATCTCAGACGCAACGACATCGCCGCGTCTCGCCGAACTGAAGGCCATCGGCATCCTCAACGATGACTTGCCCAAGCGTCCCTGCCGAATCACTCGCGCAAGGAAGAAGCGTTGGCGACTATCTGAGGGCATACGCGAACTTTTGGAAGTGACCTATACGAACGACACGCAGTAATTGAAAGGAACCATATGAAAAACGTCACGATTTACACTGATGGCTCATGCTCTGGCAATCCCGGCCCGGGCGGATATGCCGCCGTTATTCTGCAGCCGGAAGGTCTCTTCGAATTGTCCGGCCACATCGCACACACAACGAACAACCGGGCGGAACTCCTAGCCGTCGTCGAGGGCCTGAACGCGGTGCCATCGGAAAGTACGATCAGGTTGTTCTCGGATTCCCAGTATGTTGTCAACGCGTTGAACAAGGGCTGGGTACGCAAGTGGCGAAACAGGGGATGGCGGAAGACCACCGACGAGGGCGTTCAGAATGTTGACCTGTGGTTGAAGCTTCTCGAAGCAATCGGTCGCCATAAGCTCGTGAAGTTCTCACATGTACGCGGCCACGCTGGTGACGTCTACAACACGCACGCCGATGATCTAGCACGCGGCGCAGTTAGAGGCGATGCGAGGCCGCTCCGCCCATGTACTCTCGGCAGTCATCGTCGTATTGGTCGCGATTCGAATTTCACATCGGTACGCTTCTGAATCTGATAAATCAGCATGTCGTGACTGTAGACATTTCTCGATACCTTCTTTTAGGTGAGACTGTATTCGTGTATGCAGTTACCGCTGTCTTCCCATGCACTCAAGCTGCATTTCCTGTAATATAGGTGGGACATCAAGAGCGCGTGCAGCTATTGCCTGCACGCCACCAACCGGGCACTCGAAAGACCGAGCAGCGACGGTGGGAACCTCGAAAGAGGGATGGGCGCCAACAGGAGGCGAATGGATGACCACAATTACAGTTGAAGTCGAAGGCATCCCCGTTACCGGACGAATCCTTATTCGCACTCCGACCATGATGGAGGTCGAGCTGGTACGACCTTTCGGCCGTCTTGTGGACGGACGCTATGTCATGGCGGCCGCTCAACCGTTTGTCTCATACGCGGGTGCCTATGGCGACGACGTCGCCGAGTCGATCTTGCGGGATCTCTATCGTGCGGCTACGTGGGTCGACTTGCACCTTGCCGAGTTGCGACAGGAGTGGAGCACAACGCTGTCCCAGCTCTCTGCGCGCTCAGATTTGATCGTGCGTTCCCGCGCTGAGCACCTTGAAGAACGCACGAAGTCTAGGAGGGCGCTTCGAGCCGGTCTGATCGACCTTAACGACCATCAGGAATGGATGCGGCAACTTTCATTTGATATGACGGAGTTCTCACTCCTCGTCGCCGATTCTGTCGACTCCCTGCTCAGCGCATCAGGCGTTTCGATGTCGCTGTCTGTTCAGGCACAGTTGATGAAGCGCGTCGACGAGTCGTTCGACATCGATCTCGTCGTCGACGATGCCAAGGCTTTCGTGGACGACGAGGAGTGCTCGGGTGGATAGCGCCGTGAAGATCCTCTGCGACGAAATCGAAAGGCTCGCACGCGTCATCTGCACTCTGCGCTGTCTGAAGCCTGATCAGAGTTTCTATGGCCTCCCGGTGTGGGTGAACGTCGTCGACTCCGGAGCAATCGACATCATCGCCAAGGACAATCCGCTCTTCAATGAGTTCCGGGAAGCGAGTATCGAATCTTTCGAAGCGATGAAAGGAGGTAGCCGATGGCAGCGACAAAGTTGACGCAGAAAGAGATCGAAGAAATGGCGCGGACGAATCCGCGCATCGCAAGCGCGTGGGCCTCCGCGAGGACACCCGAGATCGTAGTGGAACCGCGGACCGCGGTAGATGAGAAGGAAAAGGTGGAACCCACAAGCGAGATCGCTGGAGCCATCGTGGCTCTCTTGTGCCTTGCGGCGATTCCATTCACCGTTCTCTTCATTGTGTTGAATGTCATTGCCGCGCCGTAACGTTCCCTATCGCAATGATCATCGCAGGAGTCTTGCTGCGCCGTGGACATTGATGACGCGGACCAACTTCTGCTCTGCGACCCTGCTTACAGGGATCTTTTCAGCGCGTGGCAGAGCGGAGAGATCACGTTGGGCGAAGCCTCGTTTCTCGCTCGCAGAGTCGCATTCAATCTCCGCATGGGGTGGCTGCCGATCCCCTGCATCAACCTTCTTCTGCAGGTCTACGATCTGGTCTTCGAATGGACCCTTCATTGACAGCCGCATTGCTCGCGAAAGGAGGCACGGATGTCCGACAACTCGCTTCAACCTTTTTCAGCACCAACACCGGCGCGCACGGAAGCAACTCTATTTCGCCTTTTTCTCGAAGGAAGAAGTGCATCGACGATCCGAGCGTATCGGAGTGATGTCGAAGACTTGGCTGACTTTCTCAGCACTGATAGTGCCTCCGCAATCAAAGGCCTGTTGTCGAATGGAGTCGGTGCAGCAAACGAACTGGTGCTTCGATACCGGAACAATCTCATGCAACGCGGCATGAAGCCCGCGTCTGTCAACCGTCGCATGGCGACTATCCGTTCACTGGTCGCATTCGCGAGAACTGTGGGTGCCGTCGACTTTGAAATTGCCGTTAGGGGTGTGAGGTCGATTCCATACCGTGACACGCGGGGACCGGGCACTGACGGTGTTCGAGGAATGCTTCTCCAGCTAACGCGTCGTGGTGACGACAAGGCAGCACGAGACACGGCGCTCATTCGACTGATGTTCGATCTCGCACTCCGATGTTCAGAGGTGGTAACGCTCGATGTCGCTCACGTGGACTTGGCAACCTTCTGCATCCATGTCGTTCGAAAGGGCCGCAGCGAACGCGAACGATTGACACTCCCCTCTCCGACCGCACGCTCAGTCGAAGCATGGCTTGCAGTTCGCCGCTCTGATCCCGGTCCGCTGTTTCTCAACTTCGACCGTGCGGGGAAAGGTCATCGTCTGACAACAAACGGCGTGTACCGCATCGTGCGCCAGCTCGGCTTACAGATCGGCCGCAAGGTCAGGCCCCACGGTCTTCGTCACGCCGCCGTGACTGCTGCGCTGACGCTCACCAACGGCGACGTCCGCACGGTCGCCAAATTCTCATCACACCGGTCGATACAGACTGTGCTCATCTATGACGACAACCGGTCGGACGTTGCGGGGGACGTTGCTCGTCTGGTGGCCGAGAGTATTTGATCGACTTCGGGTTTTGATCACGAAAACGCGCATTATCGTGAACATTGATAACGATTCTGCCCCGCTGGGTTTGAAGTACCGCCGCGAGACTCGCGTCGGCAGGTTGCATCAACGATCTTCCATCCGGTCACGCGCATCCCTTTCGGCGTTTACGTAAACGCTGGTCGGCGTTTCGTCTACCACCTCGACCTTCAGAGAATTTGAACCGGCCTTGGCTGAGACGGAAGGCGCCTTCGCGAACGCCATGCCGATCGAGTGCTCATTCGACTTGGTAACCGCAGCATTGTGCTCGGACCAAACGTTGGCGAGTCGCTCCTGTTCATGTCTATTGAGAGCATTCCATGCCTGAAGACTGTAGGTTTCGATACCCATCGTTTTTGTCAGCTTCTCCTCGTTCACTTCGGGACGAAGACTGAGGTGAATCTCCTCCCCCACCTCAAGGCGTTGCACATGGTGCCGCATCTCCGCGAGGGGCCCCGACCCCCAACCAAACTCCACGTCGACATCTTCGATCGGTACGTTTGAGACGTTTCTCAGATTTGCGTCGCCAAGACCGGGCGAGATCATCGTGATGCGCGTTCGAATCTGCGGCGGACGCACGCTGTCTGCAGCAACGAGAAAGAGCCCAAAGCCTGCGCACGTTGTAATAGCCATTAAGGGAAGAAACACGACCGCCGCCACGACCATTAGGAGAGGTCTCTTGAGACTCCGTGCCCTTCTCGGCGGGAAGAACCCTGAAAGCTGCGGTACTTCCTGCGCAGGCATCCAGCGCGCCAGCGTTGGGTGGAGCACTAGATCAACACTCGCTACACGCCCCTCTTGGCACCACCGAACCATCGCCTCAAACGAAGGTGCTACCAATTCTTCAGCGCCTCGGCGAATGACCCAGAATTCGCCAACACCCGACTCATTCAATGGTGGGACTATCGTCGTACTCACAACTTTCGCACTCGTCATCCCGATCTCCTCTCCTTGAACCTGAAGAATGCCTTCACCGATACGAAGGGCACGGATCTGGCGCTCAGCCACGCAGGAACGCTCATTGCGCCGCGATCAGAACTCTGCGCATCACGAACCGCTACTCGGACGCCGGTTTGCCCTGCGTCGCCAGTCCGATCTCGACCTGCCACCGTGCAAGAAGGTCATCAACAACCGGCTGAAGGCCCTGCTGCACCTCAGCATCCGTGAGTGGTGGTGTCGTTGTATTCCGAAGGTATGCAACCCGATCCTCGATGAAGGTTCGAAATTCCGCGGAGAATCGCGCTTCTTCGCGAGGATGTCGGCCGATCCAACTACGCAAAATCCCGATTCTGTCGTCAGTAGTCGGATTGATGGAGCGAAGCTCCTGCACCGCCGCCTTAATAGCTGCTTCTCGCTGCTCGGTTGCTAGACGTTGTTGAGTTGTTTGCTCGTCTTCTCGTGCTCGCTCTCGCGCCCGAGCCATTGCGTAATCGACAAGTTGCCGGTACGGAGCCGCCTCACGTTCACCGGCATATAGGAACGGAATGGTGGTCCCGTTTTCGGCAATGACCTTCAGCCGCATCCCTGAGTTGATCTTCTCTGCGATCTTCAAGTTCATAGCTTGAACTCGCACTTTTTCCGCGGACCAACCTTCAAGAGTTGCCTTCCCATTTTTTCGATCCGAGAAACGCACCCAGTTCGCACGACCAAATGCGGAATGGGCCAAACGAACCGGCCCCACTTCAACCGACGCCATGTTCCCAGCGGCCGGAGGATTACCGAGGGGACGATGTCCGACAGCTATCTCCTCGCCACCGGAGTACCAGCGCGTTTCGATTGTTAGCCGTGGCAGCTCTTTGCCACTCACGTTGAGTAGCACCACGTATGCTTCGGCACCGATTTCGTCCACGCCGGATTGGGCCTGAACGATTAGAACTTGCGGTTTCGTAGCACGCCGTGCTGCGTCCTCGTCCTGAATCTGTCGTTCCTTGAGAAGGGCGCGGAGCGCCACAGCACCAGTGCATGTAGTGACACCGATTATCGGGAGAGCAACCAAAGCACCGACGAGGAACAACCAAGGCCTCTTGCTTCCTGATCGTTGACCCGAACCGGAAAGACTGCCTTTCAGTGCTGGCACATCGGCCACTCGAACCCACTGACCGATCCCCGGATGGTAGAGAAGGTCTGAATCCAGAACATGACCTTCGCTACGCCAATGAAGCAACCCGGCAAAGGAGGCGGCCACGAATTCATCGGTGCCTCGCCGGATCTTCCACATCCCGTTACTGTTCGATTGCGCTTGAGACGAAGCTCCGGCAACACCATCATCTGTCGGCGCGGTCATCGTGACTCCTTTCTGCATGTCGCGCGAGATTGTCGCCGTCGCTGATCGCCCGACGCCCTGCACGCACGAGCCATCGCCGCATCGTCAGCGACACGCAATTTCATGATGGGGATATCGCACATGTTCACCCGATTTTGGGGTGTCTACTGTCACGGCTCTAGGTTCGCCGTCGACCATGCGGAAAGAACGGCGGGAAGCCTATGACGTGTTGCTTCGAGAACTCGCGGAGGCTCGCAAGAAGGCTGAACTCAGCCAGCGCGAAGTTGCCGCTCGGCTCGGGGCGCTTCAGCAGTTCTGGTCCAAGGTCGAAAGTGGCGAGCGTCGAATCGACTTCGTCGAGCTGGTCGCCGTCTCTGAGGTCTTACCCATCAATCTAAACGCCCTCGTGAAGAAATTGAAGAAAGCACTTCACACTGCGCGTTAGGCCCATTCCACCATTCGATCGACCGGTCGTCGCTTAGTCAGTTGAGCGATGGCAGGAACGGGGTCTGCGAACACTGCAAGTTTGACGATCGATGGTCAAAGAGCAGCCGGTTCAGAACCAACCATTCTGGCTTGATTCGTTACGGTCTGCGTGGCTCTTGCGCGCACCGAAGAATCATTGTCTCTGAGGGTATGATTTTCCGGGACGAGGGAGCCTTAGAATGACTTCTCTTCTACTTCTGGTTGTCGTCGCAATATCGGTGATGTCCATTGCTTGGTCGATCACGGACGTCCGCCATCGACTCGACCGTATCGAAGACCAAGTCCAACACCGCAGGGCGATGCGTGGGACGCTGACGCCGGTGTTTTCGGACGAGGACATACTCAACGCCAAACGAGACCGGCACATTGCGCTTGAGAACCTGCGGCGCTTGGAAACCAGAATGGACGGTTTGTCCTTCGAGGAATGGATGAAGCGCGAGGTTACCGCTGGTAAATCAACCGAGTCTATAGTCAGTGAGCGGCGGGACGTGTTGCGGGCGTCCTTCCGCGAACAACATCTTGAGCATGAATGGGACCTCATGATCGAACTGAATCTGTCGGTCATCAGAGGCAGTAAGAACATTGGTGAAGCTAGGTCCGAAATGTGGAAACTCAGGAACGAGGGCCTTCACTGGTCGCCCAGATTCGCTGATCTGATGCGAGAACAGGAGACTGAGATTCGTCGCTGCGCAGAAACGAAGAACGGCTGACTGAAATCCGTGAACAAATGACCGTGCTTGACTCGTTTGGACAATTTGCTGCCGTTATCGTGGTGTCTATCGCGACCGGCGCGCTTTACGCAAAGGTGCGTCGTAGCTCCGTCCCTCGGACTGTCGTCATCCGCGCCTTGTTAATCGGATTACTCATGCTCGCAGCAGCAGTGACGTTGTTGGCGTGGTGGTTCGTGCGGCCAAACGCCACGATAACGACGTGAGGCAGAAACAACATTGCATCGCACGTCCCTGTGTCTGATGTCACCGGCTATGCAGTCAGAGGCCGCGACAATCCAGCCATGACAGTCAAGCTCGGTGAACTCAGGTACGTAACGCCCCGACAGGTGTGGCCCGACGAGGCGCGAGACTTCACGCCGTGGATCGCCTCAAACATCGGGCATCTTTCCGACGCGCTTGGGATGGAGCTTGAACTCACCGCGCAAGAGGCGAGCGTCGGAGACTTCTCCTGCGATGTGCTCGCGCGTGACATGAACACGAACCACATCGTGATCATCGAGAACCAGTTCGGTTCGACCAACCATGACCACCTCGGGAAGCTCATCACGTACGCGGCCGGGCTCGAAGCCACCGGAGTAGTGTGGATCGCCGAAAAGATTCGGGAAGAGCATCGTCAAGCGGTCGAGTGGCTGAACAGACACACGGACTCCGATCTCCGATTTTTCATCATCATCGTCGAGGCCCTGCAAATCGACGACTCTCCGATCGCTGTGAACTTCAAGCCAGTCGTTTTCCCGAACGAGTGGCAACGAGCAGCAAAGGAGTCCGCTGACGGGACCACTCCGAAGGGTGAGGCGTATCGCCGTTTCTTCACGGCGTTGATCGACGAGCTTCGTGAACATCACCGCTTCACGAACGCACGCGCCGGACAGCCACAGAACTGGTATTCGTTTCGATCTGGCATCACCGGTGTCGACCTTGCCGTCAGCTTCGGTGGTCGTGGCAAAGTGCGCGTCGAGGCGTACATCGATCTGCGTGATGAGGGTGAAAACAAGTCGCTATTCGATGAACTTCAGCGGCGGCGTGAATCAATCGAGAATGCGATCGGCGAGACTCTGAGCTGGGAACGGCTCGATGAGAAGAGAGCATCGCGGATCGCCACCTATCATGCAGGTGATGTGACAGGCACCCCTGATGATCTCGCTGAGATTCGGACGTGGGCGATTGACCGCCTGCTACTCTTCAGGAAGGTGTTTACACCGATACTGAAAGAAATTCTTGGCTCACGTCGAAATGCCCTCGTCGAGTGCTGAGACTTAGGGTCTTGCCGCGAAGAGGCATCCGCACCGCGTTTTCAGCGATGCGACTAAGCGCGCCATGAGCCGGTTACTAGGTCGCGAAATTGTACGATGAGGGCTAAGTCAAAGTTGGACGTCCGAAGGATATTGGTCCCACGCCTGCAAATCACAAAGTTCTCCATCCACCAGACGTCCAAGATCGCGGGCCTTGTGTACTTCTGCCTCACCCTTGTCATCGTTCCGCTGTGCTTTGTATTCGTGTTCTCGGACTTCACAGGCCCAACGAAGTGGTTCCTCCTACTTGCTCCCTTCGGGTATGGTTTTGTCGCCTACGTATTCACGGCTTTCGCTTGTTTCATTTACAACGTTCTTGTGAAGAAGGTTGGTGGCATTGAGTTCTCAACCAGTGACACAGACGCGAGAGCAAACTATGAGTATCGGAACGCTTAACTCCTCCGCTGTACCGGACGCCGTGCCGTTCGCTGTCGTGCTCGGCGCATCATTCAGGTGCTCGCTCCTGCCATCTTGAAGCACGGCGCGGGTTGAGCGGGGTAACGTTAGGCGCCCTTCTCGTCGAACCCATGGCCACGATCAACAGCTCTCGCAAGATCCAGATAGCTAGGTGGCTCATGCGTGCAGCAATCCTTGCAGTCGGCATCCTGTATGTGACGCTGGCGCTGGAAATTCTTTCCACACCGGAAGGCGACAAGGACGCTCATGCTCACGTTGCACTTGCAATCGTCTTCTATGGGTCGCCGGTGGCGATGTGCTTTGCCGTTGCAGGTCTGGTCGGCGCATGCGTGGCTCGCACTGGAGTAAAGACAGCCACTCTGGTCGCGGTGCTCGCCGTCACGCCAATTCTCTTACTCGGAGCACTGCTGGCAGGATGGCTGTGATCATAACCAGTCGCGCCTAACTCGGCCGCTGCATCGTGCGGCATGCATGCCGAATCTCTTCTAACCTATCCTCCACCCGAGATATGTACCCTCGCGGAGCTATGTGCGACAATCGCGCGTTGAGGCTTCATCGCCAACCGAATCGAAACGGCCTGTCTTAGACGACGGCCGCCTTGCGTAAGCAATAGGCTGCGTATAGTTGGAGAACTCCGAAGCCAAGTATGAGGAGCCCCGCTGGCGTGGGGCGCATGAAATCGCGTTCAACCACCACCACGACCGCTAGTCCCAAAAACAGCCCGCCCAGCGTTGCGACATGGAGCAGAGCCGCCCAACGACCGATGCGAAATGCGACGGGGTGTCCGCGAAGTGCTCCTACACCGGAGAGGATCTGTGCGATCCCTAACCCTGCTACGACCGCTCCCAATGCCAAGCCTTGGTTGCGAGGCCAAATCTCACGGAAGAACCACACGGCGACGGCGACATCCAGCGCGCCCGCGATCGACGACAGAAGCGCAGCTCTAATAGTGTTCGGAGCAATCGCGGTCATCAAAAGGTCCAGTGCGGCTGCGTCCTGAGCTTTCTTGTCTTACCAAATACAGCGATGACGATCTTCTCACCACCTTCGCCGAAAGCCACACGGTCGGTGCCAGCGGCCCAGCCGTAGTAGACACGGAAGACAAACGGTCCTATCGGTTTCGCGATTGCGTAAGAAAATGGCATCGCTGATCGCGGTGGCACCTTGATCTTGACAGCGTCTCCACTTGAGGCTGCATTCAGACGGATCAGAAACGCGGAGTCCCCTACGGCTGCTGAACGTGCCGAGGGTAAGTGCCAGAGCCTTGTCACCTCGTCAAGTGACTCGCGATTCTCCGCGCTAATGGTCGTTTCAACGCTGCGTCTGCTGATGGCGTTTGACACGTACCCAGCAGCGAGCACGATGACGATAACCGCTATCACGATCTCGGCGAGTGGTCTCATTCCGTCATCTAACGTCCTGCCACTCAGCTATGCCGTGCTTCACGCGGCAGATGCGACAACCCGAGGTGATACGCCCGGCTGGGACAGCGAACGGCACCGCGTCCGGTGCGGAGCGGGCGAGTTGGGGTGCA
>Ga0157378_10004052_pt1 | contig 12942 bp, 13 predicted proteins | sample M65metaG_FD_115309 | JGI IMG/M metagenome (GOLD analysis project Ga0157378, IMG submission 115309) | Miscanthus rhizosphere microbial communities from Kellogg Biological Station, Michigan, USA - M6-5 metaG | ecosystem: Host-associated > Plants > Roots > Rhizosphere > Soil | place: USA: Michigan...
CGAATCCAAGCAGCACGATGGCGCGATCGCGCCATCGTGCTGCTTGGATTCGCGGGTGCGTTTCGGCGGGCTGAGATAGTGGCACTAAACGCGGCTGATCTGGCGTTTGGCCGCGATGGGCTGACCATCACTCTGCGTCGGAGCAAAACAGATCAGGAGGGGCAAGGCCGCCGGGTCGGTATTCCATACGGCTCGAATCCAGAGACATGCCCGGTGCGGACTGTACAGGCGTGGCTAGAATCGGCCAGCATATCCGAGGGGCCGCTGTTCCGCTCGATTAATCGGCACGGGGGAATACTCGCGGGTGGGCTGTCTGCAATTGACGTCGCGCGCGTCGTTAAGAAGCTGGCCGAGCGTGCCGGACTCGATCCAGCGAAGTATGCGGGGCATTCTCTCAGGGCCGGGCACGCCACCAGTGCGGCGGCCTCTGGCGCGTCTGAGCGATCGATCATGAATCAGACCGGGCATCGCTCCGTGCAGATGGTACGGAGATATATCCGCGAGGGAAGTCTGTTCAGAGAGAACAGCGCAGGGAAGCTGGGTCTCTGACTGCGATCGGGCTGTTCAACCCACGTCTAGTTCCCCTGATCGTGAGGCACAACGCAACTCGCTGTGACAGTAGCAAGGCTACCCGCCAAATCCGTTGCAGTAGCAGTCAGAGTGTAAATCCGATCCGTCATGTTACCCAGGCGGTCAGCTCGTAGTTGCACCACAAATCCACCAGAGCCACTTGGCGTAATCACGATATCCGGGTCTTTGGGATCAGACGTCTCATTGCTGGTTCCAGTGACCCTGAATGATCCTGATACGAGACCGGAGAGTGCATCTCCAGCTACCACAGTGGCAACCTGCACCATCTTGTGGTTGGGCGGCGATAGATTACAGGCCGGACCGGGCATCCCGGAGATAACCGGTGGCGTCTTGTCAATTTTGATCGTGACCGGAACTGAACTAGATAGTCCAGCTCCGTTTGTGGCCGAGCATGTCAACAATACGCCCGTGGTATCCGAGGTTAGTGTGGTCGCGGTGCAGCCTGAAGACGTGGCAATCCCGGATTCGGGATCGGTGACACTCCAGCTAACTGTCACGTTGCTTCTGTACCAGCCGTTATTTCCTGTCGTTCCGGAAATCTGCGGGACTATCAACGGGGGAGTCGCATCCCCGGTTACGCGTGTAGTTCCTTCGGCCAGACTCTTGGTGTTCTCGACATTGCCTACTAGGTCGCGGGCGATGCTGTAGAAAGTATATGTGTGGCCGGCAAGGCCAGTATAGGTCCCGAAGGTATTTGTTGTTTCCTTGAGCCACACTGCATATGGTCCACCGTTGTCTGAGACGTAAATGGTGAAGGTAGCGATACCGGAACCTACATCTGCCCCGGACCACTGGACGGCAAGAGATGGTGGGCTACTTGCAGGGAGCGGGAGTACGTGGCTTGAGGGTTTGGTGTTGTCAACAATGTTCGACCACTCGGGCGTCGAGATGGGAGCATTCAGGTCAAAAACGATAGAGGCCCTGTTTCGTACTTGCGAACCAGTTGAAATACCGTTCCTCGGCATGACGGTGAAAAGCACGCTTCCGCCTGCGCCTGGTGGTAGGAACCCTGCCAACGGGTCGATCGGCGGTAGCCCTGTGTCCGGGTCAAGCGATGTGAAGCGCCATGTTAGAAGCCCTGTCGCTTTACTGAGGTTTGCGCTAATTCTAACCATCAGATTCCTGGTCGGCCGAAGATCCACAATAGTCGCGTAACTAATCGTTCCCGTTGTTGGTTCGACTTGCGCACTCCCAAATGAGATCGGGCCGAGACTGAAGGTGTTGAGATCCATATTGAAAGCATCGAGCTGATCAGTAATTAGCACCTCCTGAGCTGGGGCACTGGCGGTGTCCTTGTTCTCAAAAAAAACGGCATACCGGAGCGGCTCCTCGCCCGCCACAAACTGCGAAGCACTGGAGCCTTTGGACCCTACTTTGTCGTTCGGATCGAGGGACGCGACAGGCTGAACCGTCAGCGTTTTTGGGTTTGGCGGAGGGGTGCCGCAGACCAGCCCCGCGTTTCCCGCCGCAGTCTGTAATTGCTGCAACACGTTTCCCAACGTAATCCAGCGGGGATCGTCAAATGGGAATATCGTGTCAGGTACATTGTTGAGATCCGTAATCTCTATCGACTTCCTTTTCGCCGCTACGGCGGCGATTACGCCACAGATCCCGAGCCCGGGAAGATGAGTACCGATTGACGCGATCGCGTCCGCTGGATCTAGGAAATATGGAAGTCCTTCGATAATCGCTATAGCGACCGGAGTGTCACTAATATAGTCTAGTGCCTGTGTCCAGCTTCCAAAGACTACGGTTGCCCGAACGGTGGCAGTATTATTTGTCGACTGAATCGACGGAAGCGAATCAGGAACCTCAATGCTCCAGGACTGTAGTTGGAATGGCCGGCTGTCGGGCGCTATTAGGGCGATTGGCATTACTCCATTTCCGCCAGGGGGAACTGTAAAAAGTTCTGAGGTTAGCAGGGTGTCGGTACCGATTTGAGTAGGCGGAATCAGCTGGGTTGGGCCGACTCTGTAACTGAGAAACTGTGGAAATCTTAGCCATAGTGGCGCATACCTGGCATCCACATTGCCCCGGTTGCCGTAAACGACGTAGTATGTCTGTTCTCGGCCAATCCGGGTTCGGTCTCGGCCGATTATGTCCAACCAAAGCTGTGGTGCGCCACCCTGCTCGACGGTGAAACCGCCTGGCAGAGACACTAAACTACTGTCAGGATTCGTGATGACAACGGTGCGCGGTCCGGGTGCGGCTCCAACCAGATTGAACGTCGTCGTCAGAAAAAATCCGCTCGGGATGATAGTGTGGCTGCCCAGGATATCCGGCCCCCCGCCAGTGAGCTTGACTGCCGCTCCGCTCTGAAACCCGCTACCGGAAATCTGCACAGTCACCGACCCCGCATTCCCGCCTGTGGCCGGGTGGATGCTCGGTACTGAACCGGGGATGACGGCCTTGACGATCTTGTTCCCCGTCCCCTCCGTAAACCACAGATTCCCGTCCGGACCAGTCGTTATCCCGGACGGCCTGCTGTTGGCAGTTGGGACCACAAACTCGGTGACCACGCCGGCGGGCGTAATTCTCACGATCTTATTCGCCGGCGTGTCCTCCGTGAACCACAGATTACCATCCGGGCCAGTGGTGATCTCAGCGGACGCCGTGGGGCTAGGAAACTCCGTGATCACCCCAGCGGGCGTGATCCTGCCGATCTTATTTGCAGTCACCTCTGTGAACCATAGATTGCCGTCCGGCCCCGAGGTGATCGAGTATGGAGTTGTGCCGCTGAGGAGCGGAAACTCCGTGAGTACTCCGGCAGGGGTAATTCTGCCGATCTTGTTCCCTGTCCCCCCGGCGAACCAGAGGTTTCCGTCCGGCCCGGCGGTGATCCCAAAGGGCTCGGTGACCCGGCGGAGGCCGGGAACTCAGTAATCACGCCGGCTGTTGTAATTCTCCCGATCTTATTTCCAAATCTTTCCGCGAACCAAAGATTTCCGTCGGGTCCGGCGGTGATCCCAAACGGATAGGCAGCGCCAGGAACCGGAAACTCCGTAATCACACCGGCGGGGGTAATTCTCCCGATCTTTTGCGCGAAATACTCGGCGAACCACAGGTTGCCGTCCGGTCCGGCTGTGATCCCTTGCGGACCGCAAGCGATGCTTGGGAGCACAAACTCCGTGATCACTCCGGCAGGCGTGATTCTCCCGATCGTGTTCCCACGATTTCCGAAGTTATTCGGATTTTGGCCTTCAGTAAACCACAGGTTGCCGTCCGGGCCCGAGGTGATCACTACCGGAAAGCCGCCGGGGGTCGGGACTGGATACTCGGTAAACGTGACTTGAGCCGAGCAAAGCACTGATCCCGCTAGCAGCATCCCGATCGCCGATATTTTAACTTTTGACATTTTGTTATTTCTCTTTTTCAGCCGAAGCTCAGAATGAGCACCGATTATATCGAAACCTACGCTCGTGCGATTTGAGAATACAAATCAGTTGCGAGGACTGACGTTACACCTGACCGCTGAATTCTGATTAGTTGCAAGGTCGGACCGGCGGGAACCGGTCTACACCATATTCAGCGTCTCGACTGTTTTTGGCGATGATGTTGAGGCCGCTGACGTTTGCGAACGCAGTGAACACTTGTACTTCCCGTCGCGCCTTTGCGTTGAGCTCAGTCATTACTGATTAGGCGACTAGGATCGTCGATGGCTGCCTGCTCGTTTCACCGGGGCTGGCTCTTCCGCCTCGGGCCGCTTCCGCTTGAACCAATCTGCAGCGTCTTGGTATCGCACGTCTTCATGCTGCTTCGCGCGAGTATAGGCGTAGTAGTTTTCCAGGGCATCGATCACGAGCGGGACATACTCTTCGGGCAGGTCGATTTTCACGCCTTGATTCTATCAACGCGTCGGCGGCTTTGCCCTCGGCAGCAGGTCCCGCTTGCTAGCGATTTCTTTCGGGCTTCCGCCGGAGCGGAGCCAGTCCTTAACCTTCGAGATGTGAATCGTGTGGACAGTGCGGGTGACGATCTCCACCTGCGCCTCGCCAACTAGATCACAGCCTTCGAGCAGATCGCCCTCCTCCAGTTCCTTCAGCGCTTGAGCGGCGGCGCGCATCAGGCTACTGGTGTGAACGCGGATCGTATGGGTGAAGCCCCGAAGGTCTTTGAATACCACATGGCATTCGCGCACGGTCCAAGGCGTCGGCGGGGGGCTAGACACGACCGCATTCTAGCATCTTCGCCTTCTGTTCGCCATGGTAGAATTATTGAACTGGCGCGTGCCATTTCTTGTAGTGGAGGTCGCTTCGCGTTCAGATGACCTACACTTGTTCTAATCCTTCGATGGAAGCTGATCGCAAGCTAATCGCCCGGAAGCTGTTCCGGCTCCGGGTTCATGAAGCAAAAGGCGTCGAGTATCAGCATCTGTTCGAAAAGGTAATGCAATATCGGTATCCGGATTTCATCCCAATCAAGCCGTACGGTAACATCGGAGACCGCAAGAATGATGGGTACATTCCGATTACGGGAACATACTTTCAAGTCTATGCTCCTGAAAACCCAGAATCGTCACGCAGTGAAACGAAAGCGGCGGCTAAAGTCGCAGAAGACTTTGAGGGCCTTCGGGCAAATTGGAGCCCAATCAAGGCGTTTCATTTCGTGTTCAACGATTCCTACCGAGGCAGCCCCCCTCCAGTTGAAGATGCCTTGGCGACGATCCGGGCGGATCATAAAATCGAAGCGAGTGTTTTCCTGGCTAAGGACTTGGAGCGAGAAGCATTGGACCTTGAGGAAGATCAGCTGAGCGACGTCATAAATACACCCATTCCCGAAGTGGGTCCGCTTCCTAATGTGGATTTTCAATGCCTCCGTGAGGTGATCAACCATGTGCTGCGCACTAAACCTCTGGCGTCTCCGACGTCCGGCCTCCAGGCACCGGACTTCGATGAGAAAATCGAATTTAATGGATTGACCCGGCAGGTGGGAAGTCTCCTTACCGCCGCGTCTTACCAGAACGAAGCGGTGGTCGATTACTTCTCTAAGAATTCCACCTTCGCGCGTCAGCAGGTTCGCGACCAACTCGCCGGTATGTACATCGAATCGAAAGTCAGATTGAATGGGGTTGCGGATTCCCTTGGGGCAGGGGCTGGCGACCTCGTCTTCTTCGATTTGCTCCAGAGAATTATCCCGGAGTCCGACGGCACCGCTTCCCACGCCCAGAGGGTTGCAGCACAAGAGGCGGCGATCGTCGTCATGGCGTTTTACTTTGAGGCGTGTGACATTTTTGAGGATCCTAATGCTGTTGCCTGACAAGCATGTTTCACTGGCGGATTCTCTGTTGGGCCTTGGCGCATTCATCCTCGATGAGCTTCGCCAGCCTCATTCCGTCGATTGGCTTCACGAGCGTGTCGGAATCGCTCGCGAGACTCGCACGCTACCAAGTTTTCATGATTTCGATTCATTAATACTCGCCGTTTTGTTCCTGTACTCTATTGGAGCGATCGAGATAACCGGGGACGGAGGCATTCGAAGATGCGCCTCCTGAGACTGGCTGCCAACAAATCAACTTTTCGCACAGTGACCTTTAGACGCGAGGGTCTTTCGCTCATTGTTGCAGAGCAGAAGTCGGACAAGTCAGCTCAGACAAGCACCTACAATGGAGTCGGCAAGACCCTGTCGCTTGAACTGGTGAACTACTGCCTGGGATCGAACAAGCGCAGCGGATTCGAAAAGCATCTTAAGGGTTGGGAATTCAGCCTGACCATCGACGTTGCGGGAACGGAGCACACGATAACAAGGAGTGCTGACAAGCCAGGCGACATCACGCTAGATCAAAAAGAGTTGACTGTCTCGAAACTCAAGGAGTTTCTGGAAGTTGCCGCCTTCGAGTCACCGCTCACTACCCCGCATCTCACCTTTCGTTCGATTGTCTCTCATTTCATCCGTTCGAATCGAAGTGCTTATGTGGACTTCCGCTACGCAATGGAAGGCGAATCCAAGGAGCCCTACGGCGCAATGCTGCGCACCGCCTTCTTGCTGGGGCTGGACCTAAAGCTCGCGCAAACGAAGCATGATCTGCGAAATCGGAAACAGAAGCTCAAGGAAACGCTGAAGCAACTTGAGCAGGAACCATTATTCGCAAAGCTCTTGGCGGAGGACACCGTTGATATCGAATTGACCGCCCTCAGAGAACAAGCGGTCACGCTGCATGAACACCTGACGGGTTTCCGTGTCGCCGAAGATTATCACGAAATCGAGACGGCCGCTAACCGGATAAAGTGGCAGCTTGACAGCTTTCGCAGAACGGAAATAAAAGTCAGCGAGGCTATAGCTCAGATAAACCGGAGCCTCGAAAACAAGGGCGATCTATCGCCTGATCGCGTCTTCCAGCTGTACGAGGAGGCGCAAGCTGCATTGCCCACTTCTGTCCAACGAACTATTGAGGAAGTCCTTTCGTTCCAGAAGGAGTTGCAGAATAAAAGAGCATACAGACTTTCTCGCGACCGCCAAACCCTTGAGAGAGAGCTTCGGGCTGCCCAGGAAGAGGTGAAGACCCTGTCTTTCCAGCTTGACGAGAAGCTCAGATATCTGAATCAACACCGCGCGCTCGATGAGTACATCGCCGTAAGCAACGAGTTGTCTGAGGTGAAGCAAAAGATCGCCAAGCTCGAAGAATCCAAGAGACTTCGTGATGAGGTTGATCACGAGCTAAAGAGAATCGATCTTGCTCTCGCGGCTGAAAATATCAAGGCAGACGAATACCTTCAGGACGACGCCCGCCCCCTGATAGTCGAGGCTAGCGACATGTTTCGGTCGTTCACGAAGGAGCTGTATGGGCAACGCCCAAGCGGCCTGTCGGTAGCTAACGACGATGGAGACAATCAACAGAGGTACCGAATCGATGCCCACATAACGGCGGATGCTGCCGAGGGAATCAACGAAGCCAAGATCTTCTGTGTGGATATGGTTTTGTTAAGCCTGCGCAGAGGCCATCGCATTCAGTTCCTCGCACACGACAGCACTCTCTTCGGCCCTGTTGACCCTCGGCAGAGACTGGCCCTTTTGCGTATCGCCGACCGCATGTGCCGCGAACTGAAAGTGCAATACATCGCGACCCTCAATCATCACGACGTTACATCAATCCGAGACCAAGTACCGGTTGAGGAATCTGAATGGGAGAGACTCTTTGGGGACTCCGCCGTCGTTATGCGGCTAACAGATCAAAAACCCGAAGAGAAGCTTCTTGGGATTGATGTAGACATGGACTACACCAAGTGAGAGGCTCTGAAGAGTAGACTAAAGGAGATTCTTCCAGGTTGGAATTTTGGGCTTTTGCCCAGGATCTGACGCAAGGATACGCACGAGAAACGGGCGGCCCTGGGCTTGAGTTTGGGCTACACGCCGCTTTGATTGTTAAGCCAGTCGGTAAGCTCTTTTGCCGAGACAGCAGCCCGAAGCCCGTCCAAAACAAAATCCAGTGCCTGACCAAGGGGTACATAAACGACATGCGGCAGGACCACCACGCCGATGATCGCGTTAAAACGTTGGAAGTCGTAATTATCCCCAACCGGCCTGGCTCGCACGAACTCGATGAGCTGCTTCCAATGATTCACGGCTTCCACGACCGCTTCTGCCTGATTCCTCACAACAGGAAAGTCCCCCGCATCATACTCAGCAGAATAGATCTTGCTCTTGCAGGATAGAAGTAGAAGAGAACCGTTCGACTCGCCAATCGCATCAATGTCCGTGAGGGTGTTACCGTCACAGCGAATCTCGCGACCGACGAAGTCTCGAAGATGCTCGCTCGGACGCCAGTGAGTATTATCGACCGCCAGCTGTACTCCCTCCTCAAAATGGTCAGCCCGCGCGTTGGCGATCTCCCCTGTTTCGCCGGGAAACTGGAGCTTGATCTGGAACTGCTGTGTCGCGGCATACAGGTCCAAACAGAGGAGTTCTCCCGCCGCGCGGATTGGAGGGCCAGCTCTTAGAGGCCACAAACTTCCCTGGTCTTGCTGCATCTCGTCCACCAACCGTTCTGGGCTGACAGGAAGAACGACGTCGGGGAAACTACGCATCGCTAAAGCGCAAGCGTCATTCCAATGATCCTGGGCAGCCTCAAGAAACTCCGATCGCTCGACTAAGTTATAGCCGAGCATCTGTATTATTGAGAATCCCAACCTACTTCTGAAAGCCAAGTCGAGTGCAATCCGCAGAAACATGGCTAGTGACGGAAGTTGGGGTTCCCACCACTGTCTTCGGATGCGGTGGTCTGAGTTGAGAGCGCCTACAGTCGAGAGCGAAAGGAAAGTTGGCGCAAAACACAATCGGCCTGTTGCCTTAGACTCTGGACGGTAGAACAAAGGGCCGATTTGTTCAGTCATCCTCTCGATGCTTAGTATGTTGTCAGGCCCAATTCCATCGGCGTCTGTTGCTGTGGTTCCCACGCGGCGAAAAAAAGAACCGTCATCGTCCGATCTCAAGTCGTACAGCTCCACGGCTCGTTCCAGGTCCGCTGTTGGTTCTGGCGCGCCGAGCACCGATTCATTGAAATTTATCGATGCTGATTTACCGGCCCAGCGAAGGTTCGAATGGATCTGGGAAAGTGCTCTGATCGCAAGACAATAGTCGATCAGGACTTCTACAACGTCATTCTTGACTCGAAATCCGACTCCTCCGTCCTGTGCCGTTCGAAATGTCGAAGACGCGCCGCTCCGTCCACTAACGCACTCGGCGAGCGTGGCATCATACGCCGATGTGCTGCGGTAGGCACCCTTAAACACGAATTGCGGAACGCGACGGAGATACCAAAGCCAACGGTAAGGAGAATAACGAGCCACGACTTTCTGCAATTCGGCCTCGATCAAGTGGCGCGTGGAGAGGAGGACTCTTCGAGCCTCGATCGGCCCTAGCGTACCAACAGGGCCGGTCGTCCCGAACGCCTGCCGTATTCGAAACTCCAATTGCGCGATCTTCGCTGGTAGTCCATTTCGCCAACGATCGGCGGTGAGCAGCGCATGAATTTCCTCAGTCGGACCGTCAACCACCCGTTGTTCTGAACTACTGGTTCGAGAAAGATTGTGCATCTAAATTTGACAAAGCAACCTAGGCAGCCCGCCAGGTATGCTTACTCCGGAACGTGGGAGTGTTTCCTTAGCATGGCCTGGACTCTGTGTTCTGCAGCGCGCTCGCGCAATTCCGCTCGCGTTATGCGGCCATTCTTCGGAGCGAACCTGTCGCAGCCCCCGCAAATGTGCGTCTGGATGTGATTGAAACGGTGGCAGAGTGGACAACGCCAGTCGGTATCGTGCGACCCGCCCGGACGGGGATAATGTGGACGCGGCCGAGAAGCACGCCAGGGTTCCACGCAGATCCCACGCTCTGCCGCGCACTCGCATAGAATCCTATGGAACCGTTTCAGCCGTCGAGTTTCACCGCTCCTGATTCCGCCGAGACGCGCACGCTCACGCATTTCGTCGGCATTTTTGGGGAGGTAGTTGGCCATGCCATATGATGCTCCAACTTCCGTTCCGCGTCCAGTTGAAGCGATACACCGTCATCATTAATAGAACAGCAGGCGGAGTGCATCCGGCGGCATTTTCTTGGCTGCCAAGCTCAGACACTGAAGCGCGCGGGTCCTCGGGGGGTGAAACATTAGCATGAATGGGCGGGAGCCTATTTCGGCGTGCGATCAAGTATGATAGCTGTCTTTGCCGACGGCGGTCGGCCGAAACCTCGCCAGACCCAGAGGGCCACGACTCCAATAAAGCCGACAAGCGCGTACGTCAAGAGTGGCGGAATGGCGACGATCGGAATAAGCAACCAACTTAGATGCCGATAGTACCCACTGAACGATCCCCAATCGCCATTTTCCCAAAGCATGCCAAGCGTGGCAAAATCTGCGAATCCTGAATTGAGGCCGAGTTTCAGATGACCAGTAGCCTCTTCAAGGCACGTTGTTAGAGAATCGTCCTTGCCAGCCGCGCTGGTTTCAGGAACGTAATGATCAATACAGTAGGCCCGACTCTCCTTGTTGTGAATCGCCAGTTCCCTGGTAGCCTCAACCGGGACAACATACAGGCAAAAAAGGGCCCAGCCAAAGGCTAGGACTACGAGACTTCGATTCAGCGCCCGGCCTAAATGAAAGGAGGGATGGAAACCGCGTAAAGTCCAGCGGCAGATAGCACTAAATCGCCACGCACATCCGTAGAGAATTGCAGGCAACACAACGATGAACGCCAGGAGCATCGGCCATTGCCGCCGATAGTAGCCTCTTGCCGGTGCCCACTGATCTAGCGCAGCCTCTTCTTCTTTAGTCGCGAACGAAAGGCAGTCTTCAAGATTGCCTTTATCCGCATGTTCCATCTGATTACAAGTGGACGTATCACTGAGATAAGTCGAATGGATCTGGTCGGTTTGCTGGATGGGATATATGGCGAGCAAGTACAGGGCCCAGCATGTAGCGAGGACCGCTGAGACTCGATTTCCCCCTCGCCTTAGATTCACCCGTTCCCCTCCCGTTCATTCGCGTGAGTTTTAGTATAGTCCGTTTTGGACTATTCTATTTTCGGCTTGTAGCCTGAGGTGGATGCGTTTCGGGCAGCTCGAAACGCAATGCAGAAGTCCATCCACTCGGCCCATTACGCCGTCTTCCTGAAGGTGCTGAAAACGGCACGTGAGGATGCGGGCCTCAGCCAGGTCCAGCTTGCCCGCAAGATCGGCGAGACTCAGACCTTTGTGAGCAAGTGCGAACGTGGCGAGCGACGAATCGACGTGATCGAGCTTCGGACGTTCTGTAGGGCATTTGGCGTGACATTGAAGCAGTTCGTTTCAGCCTTGGAGCGGGCGATCAGCCGCTAGCGAAGCCGATTCTTCCAAGCTGGAATCTTGGCGTTGATCCGTCGGACCGATTGTGTGTTCGAGTGTTATTGTGGAAGAGGAATACCGACGGACATGAAGGGTTCCCACCACGGCCCCGGCCAGTCGCCTCGCGAAAGAAGGCTGTCCGGGGCCTTCGTTTTACTCTTCTTGGCCCGCCGTCCCAGGCGGGAGAGGATGGCGGGCGGTTACTCTAATCATGGTTGCCTCCAAGTGATTCAATCATAAGGCTGATGAGATCAAGTGTCGATTAGGGTAAAGTGCGTGAAATGTGGGTTAACGCAGTAGTGGGAAAACAGTGGGGAAATAGTGGGGAAGTAGATCACTTCCACAATTTAGGCCGAGGGTCCGCTCGATGCTCTTCTGGCCGCTTGGCGCTTGTCAGCAATGCCCTGAAGGCCTTATCCGCTTTCGAGCCGTCTTTAAGTTCCCCACTGAGCCATCGAAGCCATTCTCGATAACGCTGTCTTACCGCCCAGCACAAATCCAGAATTGTTACCTTTTCTTGGAATCGATCTAGGTAAGCATCCCGGATGGATGCACGTTCTATTTTGCGCTGGTCTTTCGTCTTGATCGGCCGCGTTGTTATTTCCTTGGCCTTCAGGGCTTCGCTCTTCGCTTCTTCTTGGGTCGCAGCCAGCACCTTGTAGCTCTCGTTACGCCAGTAGAAAGCTTGGGTCTGAAGTGTCCTGGCGGGTTCTTGATTTCCCATAGGAGGACGAATCGGCAATCCGGTGTAATACGTCCAGGCTTCCTCTGTCCACTCCTGAAGCGATAGAAGAAAAGCGTTCTGTGTGTCGATGTTGTTGACTACTCGAAGATGAGGTCGCGTGATCGTGTCTAGCATCAACAGCGCACGTTCCAGCCGCTCTGGAGAGTTGGCTGATGGTTGATCCATTTTCCGGATCGCCTCCGTACCTTCGTAAACCTCAATTTGAGCAGTCGCCCATCCTGGCTGGCGTTGTAGTAACCCTCTGGCCGCTTTTAATTCCGCTGCACGTCGTGCAGCATACTGACGGTTACCAAAAAACAGTTCAGCACCAAATGGCATACACCTCTTGCGCGGGGCGCGAAGAGGGCCTACGATGGGGCTGTCACATCCTATCGGGAAGCCCCGGCCTCGCGCCGGGCTTTTCGTTTAAGGACCATTCTAGCGGCTTGCCAGCTTTGCGCAGACGGACATGCCCACGCCCGTCGAGAAGAAGGTTCAACTTGGTATCGACGCAACCAATGGCGTGTGACGCAACTTGTGACGTAACCCTCGCGGAATTCGAGACGGAGCCGCATTAATAAGGGCTGCTCATGAACGTGCATCGCTGATAACTATTCTGGCGACGGCCAGCGAAGCCTCTGACAATACAGAGGCTTGCTGGCTATCATGATCAGTGTGGATCAGTCACGCGCAACTGGCCGTGACATTTCACACGCAGGAGGTCGCAGGTTCGAGTCCTGCCGCGCCCACCATCTCTCATCTGAACTTTGCCTGCTCCTATCCTGACCGACACGCCTGGATGGACAAACGGCGCTCTA
>Ga0157378_10004059_pt1 | contig 12930 bp, 9 predicted proteins | sample M65metaG_FD_115309 | JGI IMG/M metagenome (GOLD analysis project Ga0157378, IMG submission 115309) | Miscanthus rhizosphere microbial communities from Kellogg Biological Station, Michigan, USA - M6-5 metaG | ecosystem: Host-associated > Plants > Roots > Rhizosphere > Soil | place: USA: Michigan...
CGCGGTCGCGTTCTATCAGACGCGCACCCATGGCGGGTGGGGCGCGGGGATCGAGGCGGAGCCCGCGCTAGATTGCTGGGCGCTCGGCCTTCCGGGTTTTCAGGGACTGCAGCTCGATCTTGGCGCCGCACCGCACATGAGCTATTCCGCCGCGGGATATGCCAACCGCGGATCGAATCGCTTTCATTTTCCGGATGGAAACGCCTCGATCGCGCGATTGCTGGTACGCAACCTGATTCCGGCGGCGGTTCCTGGCAATTCAGCGGAGGACGTGGTCACCGCAAATGTAGATTATGCGCGGCTGGATTCGCCGGAGTCACCGATTCGGATTCGGTTGAACAGCACCGTGGTGCGCGTACGAAACGTTGTCAAAGCGGGCGGCGCTTCGCGGCAAGCATCCGAAGTTGAAGTCTCCTATGCCAGCGGCACCGAGACTTTTTCAGTGCGTGCCGGCGCGTGCGTATTGGCCTGCTGGAACACGGCGATTCCGTATCTGTGTCCCGAGCTGCCGGAAAAACAAAAAGAGGCGCTGCACTATCTGGTGAAGGTTCCGCTGGTTTATGCCAGCGTGGGACTGCGCAACTGGAAGGCCTTTCAGAAGGCTGGCGTTTCGAACCTCCACTGCCCAGGCGCCTACTGGAATTCCGTCAGCCTGAACTGGGCAGTGAATATCGGCGAATATCGCAGCCCGCGTTCGCCGGAAGAGCCGATTCTGCTGCATCTCAGCCGGACTCCGTGTAAGCCCGGCCTTCCGGCGCGTGAACAACATAAAGCTGGACGGATGGAATTGCTGGCAACGACTTTCGCGGACTTCGAACGCAAGATTCGCGAGCAACTGGCGCGTATGCTGTCCGCTGCCGGTTTCGACGCGGCGCGTGACATCGAAGCGATTACCGTGAATCGCTGGCCGCACGGTTACGGCTACGAATACAATCCGCTTTTCGATCCGGATTGGCCCGAGGGTCAAGCGCCGCACATCATCGGCCGACAACGGTCTGGAAGAATTGCGATTGCGAACAGCGATTCCGGCGCAACGGCGTACACTGACGTCGCCATAGATCAAGCCTATCGGGCCGTGAGCGAGTTGCTTTCCGACTGACATTCGTTATTTCGGGAAACCCATGGCTCAAATTTCTGTTACCTGGAACCACCTCAAGTATCCTATGCTCTGACCGCTTCACCCAATCCGCGGCTGAGGTCCCCGCACATGCCGAGACTCCAGACTAGTGAAGACATTCGCCTCGAAGACAATCGCACGCGCAAGGAATATTGGAAACGTTGGGGGCCGTATCTTTCCGAACGGCAATGGGGGACGGTGCGAGAGGATTACAGCGCGAACGGGACCGCGTGGGAATTTTTTCCGCACGATCATGCACGTTCGCGCGCTTATCGCTGGGGCGAAGACGGAATCGCCGGGATCAGCGACCGGCACCAGATCATCTGTTTTGCGCTGGCATTGTGGAACGGGCGTGATCCGATTTTGAAAGAACGCATTTTCGGTTTGGCGGGCAATGAAGGCAATCACGGAGAGGATCCCAAGGAATATTACTTTTATCTGGATTCAACACCGACGCACAGCTACATGCGGATGCTCTACAAATATCCGCAGGCGGAATTTCCTTATGCGCAATTGGTGAAAGAAAACCGGCGGCGCGGCCGGAGCCAGCCGGAGTTTGAGCTGCACGATACCGGCGTTTTTGACGACAGCCGCTATTTCGATGTTTTTGTGGAGTATGCGAAAGGCAGCGACGAAGAAATTTTCATCCGGATCACGGCGTGGAATCGCGGTCCGGAGAACGCCGAGCTGCATTTGCTGCCAACTCTGTGGTTTCGCAACACGTGGTCGTGGGGCAAGGACCTGCGGCGGCCGACGATCCGCCGGGCAACTCCCCTGAATGGCATTCTCACCGCCGAGTTGCAGCACTGGCAATACGGAAAGCGCTGGCTGCTGGCTGAGGGGAAACCGGAGTTGCTGTTCAGCGAGAATGAGACGAACAACGCGCGGCTCTTTGGAACGCGCAATCGCTCGCCTTACGTGAAAGACGCTTTTCACGAATATCTGATTCATCAGAACAAAGCGTCTGTGAACCCGGACCAGAGCGGCACGAAGATGGCTGCGCACTATCAGCTGAACGTTGCTCCAGGCCAGTCGGCAACCCTGAAGCTGCGCCTGACCGACATCGAGCCGCTTGGCGGAATCGATCCCAACATCGGGCAAGTCGGCATCATTACTTCGCCAGGCCACCAGGAGCGGACACAGGAGGTTCCCGGTACAAACGATTTCGGCGCAGGCTTCGATCGGTTATTCGAATTGCGCAAGGCGGAAGCCGACGAATTTTTCGCGACGCGCATTCCGGGGTGCCTCTCGGATGATGCGAAGAATGTGACCCGCCAAGCGTATGCGGGCATGCTGTGGTCGAAGCAGTTCTATCACTACGATGTGAATGCGTGGCTGGAAGGTGATCCCGCAGGGCCGACACCGCCAAAAGAGCGCCTGCACGGCCGCAACAAAGACTGGACGCACCTCTACAATGACGACATCATCTCGATGCCGGACAAGTGGGAGTATCCGTGGTACGCGGCGTGGGATTTGGCGTTCCATACGATTCCGCTGGCGATTGTCGATCCCGATTTCGCGAAAGAGCAGCTCATCCTGCTGCTGCGCGAATGGTACATGCACCCGAACGGCCAGCTGCCCGCGTACGAGTGGGCTTTTGGCGACGTCAATCCGCCGGTGCACGCGTGGGCGGCGTGGCGCGTTTACAAGATTGAGCGGCGCATTCGCGGAGTCGCGGATCGCGCATTTTTGGAAAAAATCTTTCACAAGCTGCTGCTGAATTTTACCTGGTGGGTCAATCGCAAAGACCCCGACGGCGCGAACATTTTTCAAGGCGGTTTTCTCGGCCTCGACAACATTGGAGTCTTTGACCGCTCGGCGCCGCTTCCTACCGGTGGCCACCTGGAACAATCCGACGGCACCAGCTGGATGGGCATGTACTGCCTCAACATGATGGCGATGGCGCTGGAGCTGGCGAAGGACGATCCGGCGTACGAAGACGTGGCCAGCAAATTCTTTGAGCACTTCGTCTACATCGCGCGCGCCATGAACGACTTTGGTTCGGGCGGCGTTTCGCTGTGGGATGAAGAGGACGGATTTTATTACGACGTTTTGCATTTGCCGAACGGCGACGAGCATTTCCTGAAGATCCGTTCGATGGTCGGGCTCATTCCGTTGTTCGCGGTGGAAACGCTCGAGCCGGAGATTGTCGATCGCCTGCCGGGCTTCAAACGGCGGATGCAGTGGTTCATCGACAATCATCCGGAGGTGCCGGAACACATTGAGATGACGCAGCGATCGGCGCGCGGGGTGCGGCGGCTGCTTTCGCTGGTCAATCGCAAACAGCTCAAGCGCGTGCTGGCGCGGATGCTCGACGAAACTGAGTTCCTCTCGCCGTATGGGATTCGCGCGCTTTCCCGCTATCACCTCGACTATCCGTATGAAGTCTACGTGAACGGCACGACGAATCGCGTGGACTATGAGCCGGCCGAATCCACCACGGGACTCTTCGGCGGCAATTCGAACTGGCGCGGCCCCATCTGGATGCCGGTGAACTATCTGCTGATCGAATCGCTGCAGAAGTTTCATCACTACTATGGCGAAGACTTCAAGGTTCCCTGCCCTTCGCGTTCAAGAGCGGACTCAGATCTCTGGCAAGTCGCTGGCGAACTTTCCAGGCGCCTTTGTCGCATTTTTGTGCGCGGTAAAGACGGACGGCGCCCGGTCGCCGGCGCGTTGGAGTTCTTCCAGAACGATCCCCATTGGCGTGACCTGATTCTTTTCCACGAATATTTTCACGGCGACAACGGCGCTGGCATCGGCGCGAACCATCAGACGGGCTGGACCGGCCTGGTGGCCAAACTGCTCGAACAGAGCGGTGAATGAAGCCGAATGGCCGCTTCGCGCAAGCCCAAAAGCGGGAAGCAGGCACCGGCCTCGAACCCCACGGCCGCCAAAACGAAAACAAAAGTGTCCGCCGAGAACCCAGCGATTCGCTTGGGGTCCGAGTTATGCACCAACCTGGCCGCCGCCGAGCAGCGCGAATGGTTGGTCACGAATGGCATTGGCGGCTTCGCTTCCGGCACCGTGGCGGGCTCGGCGACGCGCCGTTACCACGGTTTGTTGATGGCGGCGCTCGATCCACCCGCCAAACGCACGCTTCTTGTCGGTGGAATTGATGAAATCGTCCGCCTCAGAGATCAACGGCTTGAACTCTCCACGCACCGCTGGCTCGGCGGCGCGGTTGCACCTCAGGGATACCGGCTCATCCGCGAATTTCGCCTGGAAGGCTCAGTTCCTACATGGACTTATCAAGCGGGAAGCACGCTGCTCGAGAAACGCCTTTGGATGCAACGCGGCGAAAACACGACCTTCGTTCGCTACACTCTTGTGGAGTCCCGAACGGCGATTGAACTTGAACTCAAGGTCCTCGTCAACTATCGCGACTTTCATGCAGCAACACACCTTGGCTCGCCCGCGAACGAATGGCGCATGCGTGTTGAGCCGATCGAGAACGCGCTTCGCATCACCGCATTCGACAAAGCGACGCCTTTCTACTTGAAATCAAGAGACGCGACCGCCGACTCGCCGCACATCTGGTATCGCGGCTTTTTCTTCCCGGCCGAACGTGAACGCGGACTTGACGACCACGAGGATCAGCTCTTCGCTGCAATCTTCCACGCTCTGCTGGAGGCGGGGAAGAGCATCACGCTCGTGTTTTCGACCAATCCAGACGCCGCACTCGATGGCGATGCCGCGCTCGCGGAAGAGCGAAATCGCGAGGCGGCGGTTCTCGCAGCGGCAAAGCCGGCGCTGGCATCGGCTGCGCCGGAGGCAAGGCCCCGACTCTCTCAACTCGCTCTCGCCGCGGATCAATTCGTCGCCTCGCGCCCGCTTCCCGGCCAGCCTGACGGAAAAACCATCATCGCCGGCTATCACTGGTTCGGCGACTGGGGCCGCGACACGATGATCGCCCTCCCGGGACTCACTCTGGCCACGGGCCGACCGGAAATCGCGAAACAGATTCTTCTGGCCTTCTCAAACTTCGTTGACCGCGGAATGTTGCCTAACAATTTTCCCGATGCCGGCGGCACGCCCGAATACAACACCCTCGACGCCACCCTCTGGTATTTCGAGGCTATCCGCCAATATTTCGCCGACACCAGCGATGTCGCGACGCTCCGAGAACTCTTTCCCGTACTTGCGGAAATCGTCGAAGTTCACGTGCGTGGCACGCGCTACAACATCCATGTTGATCCGGTCGACGGGTTGCTCTACGGCGGGGGGCCGGGTGCACAGCTCACCTGGATGGATGCCAAGATCGGCGACTGGGTGGTCACGCCACGCACCGGCAAGCCTGTCGAAATCAATGCACTGTGGATCAGCGCGCTCGAATCGATGATTGCCTTCGCGGCAGTACTGGGCGCATCCCCCGCCAGCTACACGCAGCTTCTGGCAAAGGCCAAATCCAGCTTCGCCAGATTCTGGAACCCTGAACGCAACTGCTGCTTCGACGTACTGGACTCGCCGGGCATCGGCAACGACGCGACGCTGCGGCCGAATCAGATCTTTGCCGTATCGCTCGGAGCGAACCTGTTAACCACCGAGCGGCAAAAGGCGGTCGTCAACCTTTGCGCCAAAGAGTTGCTCACTCCGTTCGGTTTGCGCAGCCTCGCGCCCTGCGAGCCCGGATATGCCGGCACCTACTCCGGCGGACCTCGCGAACGCGACGCTGCCTACCACCAGGGAACCGTGTGGGGATGGCTGCTCGGCCCTTTCGCGCTTGCCCACTATCTCGTCTATCAAGACCGCGACGCTGCAGCGGCTTTTCTCGATCCGCTTGCCCAATCCATCGATCGCTCTGGCCTCGGCACACTTGCCGAAATTTATGATGGCGACCCGCCGCATCACCCGCGGGGCTGTATCGCTCAAGCGTGGACGGTAGGCGAGGTCCTCCGCGCCTGGCACGTCCTCAGAAATTCGTAGCGGTTGTTTGCCAGCAGTTTAATAGATGGGAACACCGATCTTCTGCTCAGCGCGGCGGCTCGTACAACTCAATCAGAACTTTCGCGCCGCTCACTCCCCCGACAAGAAAAAAGTTCACTTGAGTCCCGTCGGCACCGGGGCGCTTCGATGAATAAACCGGTTCGACGCCGAAATCTTTCCGTAAAATGCACGCAGCGCGGTCCACATCCTCACAGCGGAACTCGACCTGTTGAACACCTTCGCCTTGTTTGGCGAGAAAGCGGGCGATCGCTCCCGCTCCCTCAGGCTCGCGCGTGGTCAGTACATCGAGAGCGACGCCGGGAAAATGCAGTTCGAACTCGCTGGCATCCTGCTCAGGCGGAACCTCCGCAAGGCGCGGCCAGGCGTTCGCCTCGCGAATCCTGGCAAACGTAAGTGGCCGAACCGCGAGCCCTACTGTGGCGAACGGGTTGGTTCCGCAGAGCCTTGCCATTTCCGCGTTTTGCCACCAGGCTGCAACGGCCAGATCGGCTCGCCGGCTGCCCACACGGCAGATTTCCGCTGCAGCTCTGGCGCGCTCGTCCGCGTTCCGGCTGGCAAGATCCTCAATCCAGTCCAGTTTGATTTCGCTCATAGGCCCAGCATCTGTTCAGGAACGCGGCGACTCAACCTCGACAACTTTCTTCGGCTTCAAAAGCAGCGAAGCAATCACCGCTGTGGCAAGCATTCCCATCACGACTCCGAGCGAGACGCCCACCGAAATGTGCAGCCACGGCTCCACAATCATCTTGCCACCGATAAAGACCAGCACCAGCGCCAACGCAATCTTAAGGTAAGCGAATTTATCGAGCACTCCGGCGAGCAGGAAGTACAGCGCCCGCAAACCCAAGATAGCAAAAACGTTCGACGTGAAGACGATGAAGGGATCGCGGGTGATGCCGAAAATTGCGGGAATGGAGTCCACTGCGAACGTAACGTCGGTGATCTCGACCACCAGCAGCACAAGGAATAACGGTGTGGCAAACCGCTTGCCGTTTTCGCGAACGAAAAACCGGTCTTCACGATAATCGCGGGTCAACGGGATGTGTTTGCTGACATAGCGGACCAGGAAGTTATTCTCCGGGTGGCTTTCGGCTTCGCGGGCGACCAGCATATGCAGCCCGGCGTAAATGATGAAAGCACCGAAAAGATACATCACCCATTCGAAGCGCTCGACCAGGGCCGCGCCGGCGGCAATCATGATCCCGCGCATCAGAAGAGCGCCGACGATGCCGTAAGCCAGCACGCTGTGCTGGTATTCCTCTTTCACCGCGAAGACGCGGAAAATCACAAGGAAGACGAAGAGGTTGTCCACACTCAGCGACTTTTCAATGATGTAACCGGTGAAGAATTCGAGTGCGTGCTGGCGCCCGTAGCCGTTAAGAATCCACAAACCAAACGCGATGGCCAGCGTGATCCAGACCATGCTCCAGGCCAGCGATTCCTTTATGGATATTTTGTGAGCCTTGCGATGAAAAACGCCGAGGTCCAGTGCGACGGCAATGAGTACGAATGCAATGAAGGCGATCCAGTGAAGCGGTGTATCCATCTCCCCGTCAGTTCTGCCAGATCATCTTGTATGCGGGCTGGACCGGAACACCGCAAAGCCGGGTCACTTGGCCACGCGAATCACCGTGAAGATAGATTGTCGGTCGCGTTCAGGTTCGTCAACTCAATTCGGAGGATCTGGCCGGCGGCGACTTTGACGGGCACGTCCCAGCGCAAGCGCGCATCACCCGCGGACGCCGAGAGCCCGAGAGTGCTGATCCAGTAGTTTCCCGGAGCCAATCCGGAGATGGAGGCGTGGCCGTCCAGGTCCGTATCGATCTTGGCAGCCAGGTATTTCGTTTGCGCTTCGGCCGGAGCCAGTTGCTGCACGCGCCGACGATGGGTGTTCTGCGCTTCCGCCCATTTGCGGGCGGGATTGACACCGTCGAGTTCCAATTCCATGCCGGACATGGTTTCCGGCCGCCCCATTATGAATTTCCTGAGGGCGCTCAGATATTCCTGGTGCTGCTTTTCGTAATGGGCCGGATTCTCTGTCTTATCAGCCTCTTTAAATTTTGGAACAGGAATGCCATTCGTTACGCCACCGCTGTTGGAACGCTGGTAGGCAAGCAAAAATTCGGGTACGTGCAACACATCGTCGGGTGTGAAGAGCTTGTCCACGCCGGGCAACGTAAGGTCGATCACGTCGTGTTTCTGCAGCCAAGCGCGGAGTTCCGGAGAAATCTTCAACCCGTCTATGAATTTTTCGCGAGCCGGAGGGCCGTCGCGTTCGTCGATTTCTTTCACGATGTCGTCGTAGCTCTTGGTCAGGACATAGAACGTAAAATCGCGGACCGGCTCGGGTTTTGCAGCCGTGGGACTGACGCGCGCAGTGAAATCCAGAGTGCCGTTCACGTTCTGAGCGGGGCTCTGCCCACCTAGAACAAGGAAAGCGGCCGCAACCAGGAAACTTTTCTTCATGGGGTCATCGTAGCAGACGGCTCTATCAGCGCCGGGGGTTCATTTCTCGGAGAACGCGTAACGTCCACCCCCGTCAACGCGAACGACCGGCGGCCGGTGATGCTTTGCGAAGAAATCAAAGCCTTCCTTGAGATTCGCCCAGAACCCAACCAAATCGGCTTGATTTCGGTGAGTGGAGGCGAGTTGGTCCAGTCCGGCGGTGGTCAGGCCCGCAGGAAAGATCTCGATGGGAATGTGCGCCTGCCCCGCATCTCGAGCGAGGACGGCGAGCCAGTAAATTTCCTTGATGCCATCGTCGGTGATCGGAATACAGCCGATGGTGACGCAGTTGCCGTGCAGGAAAATGTCGCCGCCCAGGTTTTGTTTCGAGCCGAGGATGCGGTCGGCAGCGTTTGCATAGCTGACATGAAGGCTCAGATAGAAATTGCTCTGCGGATTGAACCAATCGAGTTCATAGAAGCACTCGGGAACTTGTACATCGCCGAAGCGGCGTTTCGGGCCGAGAACCCCGGAGGTCGCGTAAATGGAATATTTCTTGACGAGGACGTAGGTTCCCGCGGGGTTTTCGGCCCATAGCTCCAGTTCACCTTCCTTCTTGAAGGCCCGGAGCAAAATTGCTTTCGGCGGATGCTGAGGCCATGGCTCCCTAGCACTTGCCTCAACGTCTCGTCTTTCTCTTTGGCTGCAGTTCGAACCCGCGGGAATTTCCACTGTTGGTCGCGAAAAGAGTCACCAGCCGGCGCCGCGAGAGGGAGGCAGGCCGCTACCAGCAGGACCAGGCGAATGCGCGTGTACTGCATCGGCGTCGTGTGCTTTAGCGTTCGTCAGAACAGCCGAAAGACGGTTTCGACTTTGATCCAGGATGCGACGGGATGTTGGGACGCGTCTTTGGCCGGAATGAACTGCCAGCTTCGCACCGCTTTTGTGGCGTTTTCGTCGAGGCCCATGCCTAGACTGCTGATGACACGAATTTCTTTAGCGCGGCCGTCTCGACCGACCAGCACGCTGAGTATCACCGAGCCTTGCACTTTGCCCTTGCGCGCTTCGTCGGAGTAGAGCGGATCAGGGCAGACGCGGCACAAGACTTGTGAGGCGACAGGACCGAATGGCCCGATTTCTGAACCTATGCCAGAACCATCACCGGGACCGCCACCCATGCCGTGTTGCCGTCCGTCTCCAACGCCGTAGAGGCCCTGACCCTCCGAGCCATTCCTGGTAGGCATCCAGGGAAGGCCTAAATCGTTAGGGCTGCGAACAAATTCCGGCGCGTCCACATTGGCAATGGTCACTTGAACTGCGAGGGGGTGCGGACGCGAATCCGACAGATGCAGCCGAATCAGCGCAAATCGTGATTCGGGCGCGAGTTGCCCGGCAGTGGGCGGCAGCGTATCGCGCCCGCCGCTTTTGCCTCGCCTGCCGAGAAGATCTGTCTCGGACCTGAGCAAAGACTTCGGAATCGTCGGCAGAGAGTGCCACCCGTGTCCGGGCTGGTCCGGTCCGGGTGTCGGCGGATCCGGTAGCGGACGGGCGACGGACCACAGGAGCGCGGCACAAACAGAGACGTGCAAGAGCGTGGAACCGATTTGAGATGCAGAGGGAGAGCAGGAGCGACGGCGTTCGTCGAGCAAGCGGATGGGCGCGTGGGCAGCCGGCAAAGCCACCCAGGGCAGCCTCCACACGCTTTGCAGGTTTTCGCGGATTCGTTTCAGGAAGGAACCACCGTCCAAGAGCGAAGTGTTCAGGCCCAGGGCTGGCTCGCGCACCATGCACCTCCGCCGCCGCTTCGCACCAAAAAAAAGCGGCTCCCGACGCGTATGGGAACCGCGAAAACGGCAAAAGGTTGCTTGGCTATCGAATCAGAATAGCCGGAAGGTTACTTCGATCGGCACCTGCGCCGCCACGGCCTTGCCACCGGGCCCGACCGCCGGACGGAACTTCCACTGGCGAACGGCTTCGACCGCCTTTTCATCGAGCCCGAGGCCAGGGCTCTTGACAACTTGGATGTTGGTGGCGCGTCCGTCGAGTGTGATGACCACCATCAGCACGACCACGCCCATATATTTGGCCTTGCGCGCTTCATCGGAATACTGCGGGTCGGGGCAGTAGATGCAGCTGGGCATGCCGACACCGTTTACTCCAGCGCGGAACGCCCCGCCACCCGTGCCGCCGCCTTCGCCCGGACCGAGACCGCCGCCGGAGCCGCTTCCGATTCCGGTGCCGTTGCCGTGGCCGAGCGACTCGCTCACTCCATTCGCCAGCGGATCACCAAATGTCGGCGCCTGAATATTGGACACGCGCAGGTCGGGCGGGCCAAGGAGCGATGGATCCATCGGAAGCTTGGGAGCCGGGTTCTGGATCTTGACTTGCGGCGGAGTGAACTGCGTCCACTGGAATTTTGGCAGTTTGCCGCGATTCACCGGAGCCGTAGTGTGGTCGTTCGCGCCACCGCCCCCGCCCGCCGGCTTGGCACCTGAAGGCAGCTTCGGCGTATAAGGCGAGATATCGAGCGGCGTGGAGTTTATACTCTTGTTCATAGCCTCAGTCGGAGGCGGAAGGACGTGAGTGAACAACGGCACAACGATCAGACCGATCAGCACCACGTGGAGGCTGACGGAAATCACCTGGGTCCAGCCGAAGTTTTCGTCCTTGGTCCAGATGTCCTTGACGCGGACTGGCTTCACTTCAAACGGCAGTGGAGCCTGTTTTGTGGGCGAGAAAAATTCCTTGATGCGCGAGCCGAATCCGCCAAAGCCTTCGACCCAGCCTGTGGATAGCCGGCTGTTCCCAGGGCCTTTGGGCACCGGGCGACCGCTGAAGAATTCGCTTACATTGCCCCAGAAGCCGCTACCATACTGCGATGGCATCAGCGCGGATTTCACGTCGCCGCGAATCTTTACGGGTCGCTCGAACAGGAACTGTTTCAGATTCGACCAGAAGTTGTCCGGCATGAGCATCGGCGGACGGCCGAATCGCGGTACTCCAGGGGACTGAGACGAGTGCTGCCCGGATGTCTTGTTTTCCGGGCTACGCGGCGGCCCCAAGTTGAGAAGTGTTCCTGGCACGTTTATCCGCCCTAATTGGTTAGACGCAGTCCAACCCTTTCGGATGCACCTTCCGGTACGATTCGGGGCAGCCTGGAAAGGTTGCTATCGTTAATCCTGCCCCATCCGGGCGCACCAGCCCGCTTCTGCTATTGTAACAACCGCCGGAGGAAGAATCCACGGCAGAAGCCAAAGGTACAACGTGGTAGACTTTGCGTCCCGCTTCGTCTGCGACACCTCCCGTCCTCCCCGGAGAAATTCCTCATGGAAGATCAGCAAAAACAAGCGAAACAGCAGGCTATTGTCATGGCAGCGGCCATCTTTGCCGCGCGCAGTTTGAGCGATTGGGACGGCGGCCGATCACCGCGGGCCGTCGCAGCCGCAAGCGACGCGATCAGCAAGGCCAAATTCCTGGTCGAGGAGATCGAGCGAAAGTTGCGATGAAAACGATCGGGCCCTCCGGTCAGCACCATGTGGCGCTCGCCGGAGGGCCGCGAATTCAGCGCGCGAAACGCGCCTGCCAAAAATTGGCCAGGCAGGGGTTCCGTTGTAAAATCTTCGGTTACACTTCCCCAAGTTTTCCCGCCAGTCTTCCGGCGAAAAACCAGGGTTGAGAAGGGATTACGACGCGGCATCCATGTCCGAACCACTCGCACTCAAGACGACGCTGAACCTGCCAAAAACGGACTTCCCGATGAAGGCAGGGCTGCCACAGAACGAACCGAAACAGCTCGAAGCCTGGCAGGCGGCGAATCTCTACGAGCAGATTCTGGATGCACGCCAGGGTAAACCGCTTTTCGTACTGCATGACGGGCCACCGTACCCCACGGGAACGATTCACCTCGGCACCGGTCTCAACAAGATCCTGAAAGATCTGATCGTCAAAACTAAGAGCATGGCCGGCCACTATGCGCCCTACGTGCCGGGATGGGATTGCCACGGATTGCCCATTGAAACGCAGGTCGAAAAAGAGCTAGGCGGCAAAGGCAAGGTTCCGCCGGCGGAATTTCGCAAGCTCTGCCGGGAATTTGCGGCGCGGTATGTCGAGCAGCACAAGAAAGACTTCAAGCGGCTCGGCGTTTTCGGGCGCTGGAACGATCCCTACCTCACCATGAGCTTCGATTACGAAGCGACCATCGCTGGCGCGTTTCTGGAATTCATGGAAAAGGGCTACGTCTATCGCGGACGCAAGCCGGTCTACTGGTGCATTTACGATTCGACCGCGCTCGCAGAAGCCGAAGTCGAATATGAGGATCACGTTAGTCCGTCCATCTGGGTGAAGTTCGCTGTAGTCGGCGGTGGTGGGGGCGAAGTCGCAAAAATTGGGAGCGATGTGTCGGCGGTGATCTGGACGACAAC
>Ga0157378_10004060_pt1 | contig 12929 bp, 13 predicted proteins | sample M65metaG_FD_115309 | JGI IMG/M metagenome (GOLD analysis project Ga0157378, IMG submission 115309) | Miscanthus rhizosphere microbial communities from Kellogg Biological Station, Michigan, USA - M6-5 metaG | ecosystem: Host-associated > Plants > Roots > Rhizosphere > Soil | place: USA: Michigan...
CAAGACCGGCGCGATCATTCGCGCGTCGGCGGTCAGCGGCGCGGTGATGGCCGGCGCGTCCGAGGACGCGGTGACGGCCATCGATCGGTTCGCCACCGACATCGGCCTCGCGTTTCAGATCGTCGACGACATCCTCGACGTCGAAGGCAGCGCGGCGGAGCTTGGCAAGACGGCCGGCAAGGACGCCGCGAGCACCAAGCCCACCTATCCGGCGCTGTTCGGCCTCGAGAAATCCCGCGCGCTCGCCGCGGACTGCCTCGACCGCGCGCGAGCGACGCTTCGCGCGGCGTCGCTCGACGAGGGGTGGCTGGTGCCGATTGCCGAGTGGGTCGTGAACCGCCGATCGTGAAGAAACAACGGCTCGACGTCGCGCTCGTCGAACGCGGGCTCGCGGCGTCGCGCGAGCGGGCGCAGGCGCTCATCATGGCCGGACAGGTGCGCGTGGACGGCCAGGTCGTGTCGAAGGCGAGCGTCAACGTCACGGTCGACGCGCAGGTCGCGCTCGACGTCCCCGATCACCCGTACGTCGGCCGCGGCGGCGTGAAACTCGCCCACGCGCTCGACGACTTCGCGGTCGATCCCGCCGGCAGACGCGCGCTCGACGTCGGCGCGTCGACCGGCGGCTTCACCGACGTCCTGCTGCAGCGCGGCGCGGCGAGTGTCATCGCCCTCGACGTCGGGCACGGACAACTCGACTGGAAGATCCGCAACGATCCGCGTGTCGACGTGCACGAAGGCGTGAACGCGCGGTCGCTGACGTCCGCGGACGTTCCGCATCCGGTCGATCTCGTCGTCATCGACGTCTCGTTCATCTCGCTCGGCCACATCCTGCCGGCGCTGCCGCCGTTCATGAAGGACGGCGCCGAGGTCGTCGCGCTCGTCAAACCGCAATTCGAAGCCGGCCGGGACGAAGTCGGCAAGCACGGCCTCGTCACCGATCCGGCCGTGCACGAGGCGGTGATCGCGCGCGTCACGGCGCAGGCCGAGGCGGCCGGATTTGCACGCCTCGGCATGGTCGCGTCGGCGATCACCGGGGCGACCGGAAATCAGGAATTCTTCCTTCATCTCAAAAAGCGATAATTACAGCGTGATTACCCGGGTCGGAGTCGTCGCCAAGTCGCGCCTGCAGGCGGCAACGCCGTCGCTGGTCGACGTCGAGACGTGGCTCCCCGCGCACGGCGTCGAGGCCGTCTTCGAGACGGCGACCGCTGCGCTGATGCCGGCGAGCCCCAAGCGGCGGGTCGCCGACAAACAGGCGCTCGTCGGCGAGGTCGGCCTGGTCCTCGTGCTCGGCGGCGACGGGACGCTCCTCAGCATGGCCGACTGCATCGGCCGCGCCGGCGTGAACGTCCCGATCCTCGGCGTCAACTTCGGCAGCCTCGGCTTCCTCACGGAAGTCACGCTCCCGGAACTCTATCCGGCGCTCGAAGCCGCGCTGGCGGGGAACGCCCACATCGAAGAACGGCTGACGCTGCACGCGGCCATCACGCGCCCCAACGCCGAGGCGACCAGCGACATCGCCGTCAACGACGTCGTCATCAACAAGGGCGCGCGGTCGCGGCTGATCGATCTCTCTATTTCGATTGAAGCCGGGCTGGTGACGACGGTGCGCGCGGACGGCCTGATTATCGCGACCCCGACGGGATCGACGGCCTACAACCTCGCGGCCGGCGGCCCGATCGTCCAGCCGAGCGTCGACGCGCTCGTGCTGACGCCGATTGCGCCCCACACGCTGACCAACCGGCCGATCGTCATCCCCGCGTCTTCGACCGTGCGCGTGAAGCCGATGATGGACGAGCGCGACGAGGTCTTCGTCACGTTCGACGGCCAGGCCGGGTGCGAGCTGCATGCGGGCGACGAGATCAGCGTCTGCCGCGCCCGGCAGCCGATGCGTCTCGTCCGTCCGGCGACGCGAAGCTACTTCGAAGTTCTCCGCGAGAAGCTGAATTGGGGGAAGCGGTAAGTGGCAAAGACGCCGCACGGCGGCAAGGTGCCGAAGCCGAGGAAGCCGATCAAGCGCGCCACGACGAAAGACGTGCTGATCATCGACGACATCGACGACGCGCTGCGCCGCATCTGGCAGAGGAAGAAACTGAAGAAACCGGCCGGACGCTAGCGCCGGCCCCTGCCTGCCCGTCCTCCCCGTCCCGCCTTGAAGAAGTCGACCTGATAGCGCTTCACGTTCTTCGCATGCTCCGCGAGCGTGCCCGCAAACACGTGCGAGCCGTCATTCTTGCTGACGAAGTACAGATAGTTCGTGTCGGCAGGATGGACAACGGCCTCGAGCGATGCCTTGCCGGGTGACGCGATCGGCCCGGGCGGCAATCCCGGATAGCGATACGTGTTGTACGGCGAGTCGAAGGCCAGATCGTCGCGGCGGATGTTGCCGTCGTAGCGGCCGGCGAGTTCGAGCGCGTAAATCACCGTGGGGTCGCACTGCAGCGCCATGCCGATGCGCAGCCGGTTCTCGTAGACCGAGGCCACGAGCGGCCGCTCGGCCGGGTTGCCGGTTTCCTTCTCGACGATCGACGCCAGCGTGACCAGTTGCTTCTCGGTCAGGCCGCGGTCCTGCGCGGCCGCGCGAAGTTCCGGCGTCAACGCATGCTCGAACGCCTCATTCATGATCTTCACGAGCTTCGGCGCGTCGACGTGGCGCGACAACGCGTAGGTGTCGGGAAAGAGGTACCCCTCCAGCGGCCGGCCGGCGTCGACGAACGCCTGCGCGGGACCGAAGCCTTTCGTCTCGAAAATCTTCGACATCTCCATGACGTTGAGGCCTTCGGGGAACGTGACGGGGACGACGAACACGTCGCCGCGCTTCAGCTTGTCGATGGCCTCGAGCGGCGTCATCGGCTCCGCAAACCGGTACTCGCCCGCTTTCAGCCGCGTGGTCGATCCGACGGCCCACATCGCCGCGCGAAACGTCAGCTGATCGCGAACCACGCCCGCGCCGACGAGCCGGTCGCCGATGGCGCGCGTGCCGAGGCCGGACGGGATGTCCACGAACTGCTCCGGCGCCGCGTACCCGCGGAACGGACGGCGGACGCCCTGATAAATCCATGCGGCCGCCGCACCGGCAGCCACCAGCCCGAGAAGCACCACGACGGCGAGGAATTTTTTCATCAGGCCTGCTGGTCCAGAAAATCCTGAAGGATCACGGCCGCCGCGGCCGCGTCCAGTTTCTTCCTGCGCTCGCGCCAGTCCTTGAACCGGCCGGCCAGGCGGCTCTCCGCCTCGACGCTCGACAGCCGTTCGTCGGCCGCGACGATCGGGATCTCGGTCAGCTGCTTGAGCGACGCGATGAATTCGTGGACGCGCGCCGTCTGATCGTTCGGCGTGCCGTCGAGGCGCGTCGGCAGACCGACCACGATCGTCGTCAGGCTGTCGTCTTCGGCGGCGAGCGCGCGCGCGTGATCGGCGACGCGCCGGACGCCCTCGTCCGCGCTCGCGATCGCTATCGTCGTGAGCGGACGCGCGAGCGTACGCGTCCGGTCGCTGATCGCCAGTCCGATACGCCGGGTCCCGACGTCGATGCCCATCGCACGCACGATGTTATAATCGCACCCTTCCCCGACAAGACTTGCTCGTGAAATATCTAAGTGGACAACGCGCGTTTTTTGTCGTCGCTCTTTCAATATTGGTGAGCGCGTGCGCCGGCGAGCGCTCGCCACGATATCACCAGAAGCTCATCATCCTCGGCGTGGACGGCCTCGATCCGGATCTGGTCAGCCAGTTCATGGACGCGGGCCGGCTGCCGAACATGCAGAAGCTCGCGAAGCGCGGCTCGCTGCAGCGGCTCGAGACGACGCCGTCGCCCGGCACGCCGGCGTGGGCGTCGTTCGCCACGGGCACCAATCCCGGCAAGCACGGCGTCTTCGGCGAGGAGTTCCGCCCGCAGCGCCGCGGCGCCGCCTTCTGGTCGCTCGCCGGACAGGCGGGCGTCAGAAGCTCGATTCTCGCCGTGCCCGTGACCTTTCCTCCTGAAGACGTGCCGAACGGCGAACTGCTCGCCGGCTGGCCCGCGCCCGATCTCCGCGACACGCCGGGCATCTACACGTACTTCTCGACCGACATGGCCCAGAAAGACGACGGTGCGACGATCGAGGGCGGCGTGCGGCATCGCCTGAAGTTCGAGGACAACGTCGCGCAGAGCACGATTCCAGGGCCCCTCGGCGACCGGCTGCCGGTCTCGTTCTTCTGGAACAAGGAAGACAAGGCCGCGACGGTCGACATCGACGGCACGTCGATCCGGCTCGCGCAGGGCGAGTGGAGCAAGTGGATCCCCATCGACTTCCATCGCCGGTGGTTCGAGCGCACGCGCGGGATGATCGAGCTGTGTCTCGTCAACGCCGGCGCGTCCTTCGCGCTCTACGCGTCGCCGATCCACTGGAAGGCCGATCATCCGCCCGCGCCGCTCTCCTCGCCCGGCGGCCTGTCGTCCGACCTCTACGAACGCATCGGCCCGTACCGCACGCTCGGCTGGCCGGAGGCGACCACGGCGTTCGACGTGGGCCTGCTCGACGAGAACACGTTCATGGACGACGTCAACCGCGCGTTCGACGATCGCGCGCAGATCATCCTGCAGCGGATCGACACGAAGAAGTGGGACCTGCTCGTCGGCGAGATCGACGCGCTCGATCACGTCGAGCACGTCATGTGGCGGCTGATGGATCCCGCGCATCCGGCCCACGATCGGGCCGCCGCGGCGAAGCACGGCGCCGCCATCGGCCGGATGTACGAGCGCGTCGACGGTCTGCTCGGCGAAATCATGACGCACGCCGACGCCGAGACTACCGTCCTCGTGCTGTCGACGTACGGCGAGCACGGCGTGACGCAGACCTTCGATCTCAATCGCTGGCTGGCCGACGAGAAGCTGCCCGGCACGGCGTCGGCGACGACCGCCGGCGGCGTCACGCTGAACGCCGAGGCCCGCGCGTCCCAGGACCATCTCATCGCGCGGCTGACGGCCGTGCTGGATCCGGTCACGAAGACGCCGGTCGTCAGCGCGGTCTACAGACGCGAGGCCATGTACGCGGGCCCGTTTGTCGCGAGCGCGCCCGACCTGCAGGTGGGGTTCGTCCCGGGATACGGCGTCACCGCCGCGCCCGCGCTCTTCGCGCCGAACAAGCGGCGCTGGTCGGCCGATCACGCGGCCACCGACTACAAAAGCGTGCCCGGCACGCTCATCTCCAGCCGGCCGACGACCAGCGACAGCCCCCGGGTCATCGACATCGCCCCGACGGTGTTGAGATATTTCGGCGTGCCGATACCTAGTGAGATAGATGGATCGCCGCTGTTCTGATAAACCGCCTCATATCCTCCTATCCTCCCTGGTGGCGAGCGTGTTCTGCGTCCTCGTCACGGCCCAGCAGCCGACGGAACGCGCGCGCACCGAGGCGCTCTCGCGCCGCGCCTCCGAGCGCCTGCAGTCGCTGCAGCGCGAGGCGGACCGGCTCACCTCCGACGAGAAGACGCTCCTCAACGACCTGCGCAAGCTCGAGGTCGATCGCGAAATCAAAGCCGAAGAACTGCGGCAGCTGGCCACCGAGGGCGCGCGCCTCGCCGAAGAGCTGATGGCGAACGAAGGACGGACCCGCGAGCTCGAAGAACAGGAAGCCACCAGCCGCCCCGAACTGCGCTCGCGGCTCGTGGATGTCTACAAGCTCGGCCAGGGCCGCTACCTCCGGCTGCTGCTCTCGACTTCGAACGTCCGCCAGGTCGGCCAGGCGTCGCGCACGCTCGCGGCGCTGGCCAAGATCGATCACGATCGCGTCGTCTCGCGGCAGCGCACGCTGACTGAACTGAAGCTTGCGCGCACGTCGCTCGAAAATCGGCGGCGCCAGCTGAACGTCCTGCGAACGAACGCCGAACGCGCCGAAGCGGCGCTGGCCCAGGCCGCCAGAGCCCGCAACGATCTCATTCGCGACATCGACAGCCGTCGCGACCTCAACGCGCAGCTCGCCGCCGAACTGCAGACGGCGCACGCGAAACTCCAGACGACGATTCGAGAGATCGCCTCGGGCGAGTCGCCTGACGCGGCGTCGCTGCCGATCCGTCCGTTCCGCGGCGACCTCGACTGGCCGGTGGCCTCGTCCGCCGCCCGCCGCGCGGCGCGCTCGGGTACTTCGCCGACATCGACCGGCATCGACATCACCGCGCCCGAAGGCATGCCCGTCTCCGCGGTGCACGACGGCCTCGTCGCCTTCGCCGGGTCGTTCGGTGGTTTCGGCAACCTGGTCATCGTCGACCACGGCGGCCAGAACTTCAGCCTGTACGGCAACCTGCTTGAAATGTCTGTGACAAAAGGTGACCGTGTGGAGCGTGGACAGCCCATCGGCGGCGTCGGTTTAGCGCCGGCCGGCTCATCCGAGCTGCATTTCGAACTGCGCATCGACGGCCAGTCCGTCGATCCACTACAATGGCTGAAGAAACGGCCATGAGCTCACGTACTCGTGCGATCGTCCTTTCCGTCACCGCGCCGGTCATTCTGTTCGCGCTCGTCGGCGGCGTCCTCGGACGCGCGATGGGCCGTGAAGAGACCTATCAGCACCTCAAGATTTTCGACGACGTGGTGAGCCTGATTTCGAGCAACTACGTCGAGCCGGCCAACCTCGACAAGGTGATGAAGGGCGCGATGAGCGGCCTCGTCGACTCGCTCGACGCCGACAGCGCGTACCTCACGCCGGAACAGGTGAAGCAGTTCGAATCGACCGCGTCGCAGCCGCCGGCGGAGACCGGGCTGGAGATTACGCGGCAGTATTACCTGCGCGTGATCGCGGCGCGCGACAACTCTCCCGCCGCCAAAGCCGGGCTGCGCCCGGGCGACTACATCCGCTCTATTAATGATGTCCCGACGCGCGACATGAGCGTCTGGGAAGGCGCGCGCGCGCTTCGCGGCGCCGCGGGCAGCAAGGTCAAGCTGACCGTCTTCCGCAACAACCAGGCGGATCCGCACGACGTCGAGCTGACGCGCGAGGTGACGCCGGCGGGCGGCGTCAGCGCGCGCATCGCCGCGCCCGGTGTCGGTTACGTGCGCGTGCCGTCGATCGGCGCGCGGACGACCGATGAGGTCAAGACGCAGATCGCGACGGTGACCAAAGAAGGCGCGACGCGCCTCATCGTCGACGTCCGGAAGACGGCGACGGGCACATACGACCAGGGGCTCGCGCTGGCGCGGCTGTTCGTCGGCAACGCCACGCTCGCGCAGCGCGACGTCAAGGGCGCGCCGGCAAAGGACATGATTCTCTCGAACACCAGCGACGGCAGCGTCTCGCTGCCGCTCGTGGTGCTCATCGACAGCGGCACGGCCGGCGCCTCGGAGCTCTTCGCGTCGGCCATCGTCGGCAACAAACGCGCTGAACTCGTCGGAGAACACACCATCGGCCGCGCCGGGGTCCAGAAGCTGATCAAGCTCCCCGACGGCAGCGCGCTGTGGCTGACGACGTCCCGCTATCTGACGCCGGCGGGCGCCCCGCTCCACGAAAAAGGCCTCGAACCGACCGTCGTTGTCGACCTGCCTGACGTCGAGTTTGGCCAGCCGGCCCCGGCCGGCGATCCGGTTCTGGACAAAGCGCTCGAGCGCCTCGCCGAAAAGAAAGCCGCGTAGCGATCCTGAATCGGGAAATCTAGTGATCTGGCGATCTGGTGATTGTCGATCCAGAGCCTGTCATGAACGGCCGAACAACTGACACCGCCCTCCGGAAACTCGCTGGACGCTGGGAAACCGACAAGCGTGACAGCGCAGCAGTATTTGAAATCGCAGTCGTTGCCGGAAAGCCAACCGTCAAAGCCTTTGATTCGAGCGACGGTGAGCGCGCGAGAGTTTCCAGGCTCAAATGGGACGGCAAAACTCTCAGCTTTGCGACCTACTGGCCCTCTACCGATTGGCGAGCCAAACACAGATTTATGCCTGTCAGCGCCGGATCGGCCCGCCACGAACTGACGCTGGTGGAGCGGTGGAAACGGATCCCGCTGCGGCGTTCGCCAAATCGCCGAACCACTCGATAGCGCAATATCTGTCTGCTATACTGAAGGTTCGTCTAAGCCGTTGCGTTTGCAGACGTATAGGCGCGTAGCTCAGGGGTTAGAGCGCCTGCTTGACACGCAGGAGGTCAGTGGTTCGATTCCACTCGTGCCTACCAACCTTCGCTCATGCCAACACGAGCTTCGGTTGGCAAGCCAAGCGAAGGTTGTCCTCCGTAGCGCTGCAGGCGCGAAAGAGGACCTCACAGTTTCATGAGTCAGATCAACGTCACGCTTCCGGATGGCACCAGCCGCGAACTCGCGGCGGGTGCGCCCGTCCGCGCCGTGGCGGAAGCGATCTCGCCGGGACTCGCGAGGGCGGCGCTGGCGGCGATTGTCGACGGGAAGTTCGTCGACCTCGCCTTTCCGCTTGAACACGACGCGAAGGTGACGATCGTCACCGACCGCAACCCGGAAGCCCTGGGGCTCCTCCGCCACAGCACGGCGCATCTGCTCGCGGCAGCCGTCACGAACCTGTTCCCCGGCGCGCAGTGCGGCATCGGTCCGGCCACCGACGAAGGCTTCTTCTACGACTTCGTCGTCCCGCGTCCGTTCGTGCCGGAAGACCTCGAGAGGATCGAAGCGAAGATGCGCGAGCTCGCCGGCCAGGATCTGGTCTACGAGCGGCAGATGTGGCCGCGCGAGGACGCGAAGAAGTTCTTCGAGCAGCGCGGCGAGCCGCTGAAGGTCCAGCTGATCGAGGAAAAGACCGAAGGCCAGAAGGAAGTCTCCTGCTACACGATCAAGGACAAGGAGACGTTCATCGACTTCTGCGTCGGCCCGCACGTGCCGACGACCGCCAAGCTCAAGGCGTTCAAGCTGCTCAGCACCTCGAACGCGTACTGGAAGGGCGACGCGCGCAACCAGCCGATGCAGCGCGTGTACGGCACGGCGTTCCTGAGCGAAAAAGATCTCAAGGCGCACCTGCAGCAGGTCGAGGAAGCGAAGAAGCGCGATCACCGCAGGCTCGGCAAGGAACTCGGCCTCTTCACCTTCCACCCGTGGGCGCCCGGCGCCGCGTTCTGGGAGTCGAAAGGCACGACCCTGTACAACACGCTCGCGAACTACATGCGCGACGTGCTGCTGCCGAACGGCTACGTCGAAGTGAAGACGCCGCTCGTCTACAACAAGGCGCTCTGGGAAACCTCTGGGCACTGGGCGCACTACCGGCAGAACATGTTTCAGATCCAGGGATCTGAAGATGAAGTCATGGCCATGAAGGCCATGAACTGTCCCGGTCACTTCCTGCTGTACTCGACTGACGTCCACAGCTATCGCGAGTTGCCGATCCGTTTCCACGAGCAGACGCCGCTGCACCGCAACGAGCTCGCCGGCGTGCTCGGCGGCCTCACCCGTGTCCGCCAGTTCTCGCAGGACGACGGGCACTGCTTCGTCATGCAGGAGCAGATCGGCGACGAGGTCGAGCGGATGCTGCGGCTGATCAGCCGCGTGTACGACGATCTCGGCCTGAGCTACGAGGCGAAGTTCTCGACGCGCCCGGACGAATTCCTGGGCGACGTCGCGACCTGGGATCAGGCGGAAGCGCACCTGCGCGCGGCGCTCGATCGCGCCGGCATGAAGTACACGCTGAACGAGAAGGACGGCGCGTTCTACGGCCCGAAGATCGACTTCGACGTGACGGATGCGATCGGCCGCAAGTGGCAGTGCGCGACGATCCAGCTCGACTACATGATGCCGGAGCGCTTCGATCTCAAGTACATCGGCGCCGACAACACCGAGCACCGCGTGGTCGTGATCCACCGCGCGATCTTCGGCAGCTTCGAGCGCTTCATCGCCATCCTCATCGAGCACTACACGGGCGCCTTCCCGCTGTGGCTCGCGCCCGTCCAGGCGGTCGTCCTGCCCATCTCGGATCGGCACATGGACTACGCGAAGACGGTGCGGGATCGGCTGAAAGCGGCCGGTTTACGCGTGGAACTGGACGAGCGGCAGGAAAAGATCGGCTACAAGATTCGAGAGGCCCAGCTCCAGAAGATTCCGTATATGCTGGTGGTGGGCGACCGCGAAAGCGCAGAAGGCACGGTGTCGGTGCGCACACGGTCCGGCGGCGATCAAGGTGCACGCCCGATTGACGCATTCGTCGCGTCGGCGCGAGAAGAAATCGCGGACAAGGGCAAGACCGTGGCTACTGCGTAGGAGGCTTTATCGCATTCGACAGAGGACCCCGCCGCGACGATCGCGTGCGGGTGAACGAGCGAATCCGCGTCCGTGAAATCCGCGTGATCGACGACACCGGCCAGCAGCTGGGCATCATGCCGCCGCCACAGGCGCTGGCGATCGCCAAGACCAAGGGGCTCGACCTGGTGGAAATTTCGCCGACGGCCGTCCCGCCGGTCTGCCGGATCATGGACTTCGGGAAGTACCAGTACCAGGAGCAGAAACGGGCGCGCGAAGCGCGCAAGCACCAGAAAGTGATCGAGGTCAAGGAGATCAAGTTCCGCCCGAAGGTCGACGAGCACGACTACCAGTTCAAGAAGAAGCACATCGAGCGCTTCCTCGAGGACGGCGACAAGGTGAAGGCGACGATCTTCTTCCGCGGCCGCGAGATGGCGCATCCGGAGATCGGCCGGCGCATTCTCGAGCGGCTGGTCGACGAGCTTGCCGACGTCGCGATCGCCGAGACGATGCCGCGGCTCGAAGGCAACCAGATGCACACGATCCTGAGCCGGAAGCCGTCGAGCGGCGGCCGGGCCAAACCCGCCGCGTCGGCCGCGGCGAAGAGCTGAGTACAGGAACCTTATGGGCAAAGTGAAGAAGATCAAGCTGAAGACACACCGCGGCGCGGCGAAGCGCTTCAAGCGGACCAAGAACGGGAAGTTTCTGCGGGGGAAGGCGTTCAAGCAGCACATCCTCAGCAGCAAGACGACGAAGCGCAAGCGGGGGCTTCGCGGAACAACGACGGTGGCGGACGTGGACGCGCGGAAGCTCGCGCGGATGCTTCCCTACGCATAGAAACGCAGTGTCCGCCGTCAGGCGGACCAGGAGTTCTGAATGCCGCGTGTAAAACGAGGAACGGTTCGCCGCGCCAAGCGCAAGAAGCTGCTCGGGCTGGCGAAAGGGTATTACGCCAACAAGAGCAAACTCTATCGGGCCGCGAAAGAGTCGGTCGACACCGCGCTCAAGTACGCGTTCGTCGGCCGCCGCCGCAAGAAGCGCGACTTCCGCACGCTGTGGATCGTCCGCATCAACGCCGCCGCGCGCGAGAACGGCCTGACCTACGGACAGCTGATGCACGGGCTGAAGAAGGCCGGCGTCACGCTCGATCGCAAGAGCCTGTCGGAGCTCGCCATCGCGAGCCCGGCGGCGTTCGCCAAGCTCGCGCAGCAGGCGAAGTCGGCGAAGCCGCCCGCGGCAAAGCCGGCCGCCCGCGCGTAAGTCCTCCGGACTTTCCGCTACACTAGTGCCCCGGGCGCCTGCACATACCGCAGGCGCCCTTTCTACATGCCCGCACCGAACCTGACGACCGTTGAGGGCGTCCTCGCCCGCTTCCATGCGGATCTGTACGCGGCGAAGACCGCGCACGAGCAGCAGGCGGTCCGCGATCGGTATCTCGGCAGAAAGAACAGCGTCGTCGCCGAGTGGATGGAGCGGCTCGCCGCCGCGCCGCCCGCCGAAAAGAAGACGCTCGGACAGCAGACCAACGCGCTCAAGCGCGAGCTCGAAGCGCGATGGACGACGTTCGCCGAGTCGCAGCAGGCAAGCGCCGCGCCGGCCGACGCCGTCGATGTCACGCTGCCCGGCCGCGCCGTGCGGCTGGGACATCGGCATCCGCTGACGCTCGTGCGGAACACGCTCGAGGAGATCTTCGCGCGGATGGGATTCGCGGCCGTCGAAGGGCCGGAGGCCGAGGACGAATGGCACTGCTTCGACGCGCTCAACATGCCGGCGGAACATCCGGCGCGCGACATGCAGGACACGCTGTACCTCGCATCGCCGCTGGCCGGTGACGGAGGCGACGTCAGGACGCTGCTTCGCACGCACACCTCGTCGATGCAAATCCGGTACATGCAGGCGCACAAGCCGCCGATTCGCATCGTCGTGCCGGGACGCGTGTACCGGCGCGACGATCTGGATCTCACGCACTCGCCCGCGTTCGGCCAGATTGAAGGCCTCGCGGTCGGCGAAGGGCTGTCGCTCTGCGATCTGAAGGGCACGCTGCTCGCGTTCGCGCAGCAGACGTTCTCCCCCACGACGCGCGTCCGCTTCCGCCCGAGCTTCTTCCCGTACACCGAGCCGAGCGCCGAGATCGACCTGAGCTGCTGGCAGTGCGACGGCAAGGGCTGCGCGATGTGCAAGAAGACCGGGTGGATCGAGCTCGGCGGCTGCGGCATGGTCCATCCCGCGGTGTTCGAGGCCGTCGGGTACGATCCGGAGCGCTACACCGGCTTCGCGTTCGGCATCGGCATCGAGCGCATCGCGATCCTCAAATATCAGGTCGAGGACATCCGGCTGTTCTACGAGAACGACCTGAGATTTCTTGAACAATTTCCGTACTGATGGCCATGGCCTGCTCATCACGAAGGCACGAAGTGCACACGAAGAACACGAATCATCTTTCTTGTACAAGAGAGTTGCTCGTGACCTCCGTGGATCCTTCGTGCCGTCGTGATATGCGAGCGTCCGAGTAAGCCATGCGGCTCGTCATCAGCTGGCTCCGCGATTTCGTGGACGTCAAGGCGTCGGCCGAGCAGATTGCCGAGAAGATAGGGCTGCGCGGATTCGAGGTCGCCTCAGTCGAAGACGAGGTGATCGATTTCGAAGTCACCGCGAACCGGCCGGACTGCCTGAGCGTCATCGGCCTGGCGCGCGAAGTCGCGACCGCGTTCGACATCCCGTTCGCCCCGACGCCGGCGACGAGCTCGGCCTCAGTCGCGTCCGGCGAAAAC
>Ga0157378_10004062_pt1 | contig 12927 bp, 8 predicted proteins | sample M65metaG_FD_115309 | JGI IMG/M metagenome (GOLD analysis project Ga0157378, IMG submission 115309) | Miscanthus rhizosphere microbial communities from Kellogg Biological Station, Michigan, USA - M6-5 metaG | ecosystem: Host-associated > Plants > Roots > Rhizosphere > Soil | place: USA: Michigan...
AATCCGTGGCTGATAGCAATTGCTGTAATGCTGGCGACGTTTATGGAAGTGCTCGACACTTCTGTCGCCAACGTAGCTCTACCTCACATCGCCGGTAACCTCTCAGCCTCAACCGAAGAATCAACGTGGGTGTTGACCAGTTATCTGGTCTCGAATGCGATCATTCTTCCTGCAACAAATTGGCTGGGGCGCTATTTTGGTCGCAAGCGCTTCCTGATCATCTGCATCATTATCTTTACTGCTTCGTCTGCGCTTTGCGGGGCTGCAGCAAGTTTGGGCTTGTTGATTGTTGCTCGCATCCTTCAGGGAGCAGGAGGTGGAGCCTTGCAACCGATCGCGCAATCAGTCTTGATGGAAAGCTTTCCACCTGAGAAACGCGGTTCGGCCATGGCTGTATTTGGTATGGGTGTTGTTGTTGCACCGATCATTGGTCCAACACTTGGAGGTTGGATCACAGACAACTATTCCTGGCGTTGGATTTTCTACATCAATATTCCCATCGGCATTCTCGCTGTGTTCATGGCAAACATGTTCATCGAGGATCCGCCGTATATCCGCAATCAACGGCCTGGCAGAATCGACAGGCTGGGCTTTGCGCTCATGGCGATTGGCCTGGGGACTTTGCAACTTGTCCTCGACAAGGGCCAGGAAGAAGACTGGTTTGCTTCATCATTAATCACAGCAGCCTCGATCTTTGCAGTTGTAACTTTGGTAACCTTTGTAATTTGGGAGTTGAGCACGAAAGAACCGATTGTGGATCTTCGTGTCTTGAAGAATCGTAACTTCAGTGTCGGGACAAGCCTCATGACTATATTGGGTGTCGTTCTTTACGGGACAATTGCCCTGTTGCCTCTATTCCTACAGACCTTGCTTGGTTATCCGGCATTGCAGAGTGGGATGGCGGTAAGTCCACGTGGTTTTGGCTCCATCGCCTCGATGATTCTGGTAGGACGCTTAATCGGGAAGGTTGACGGGCGATACCTGGTGACGTTTGGATTCGTGGTGCTTGGCTATGCGACGTTGATGTTTAGTGATATCAACCTGACCATCTCTTCGAGCAGTATTGTTTGGCCTGGCATTATCAGCGGGTTTGCGATGGGCTTCATCTTCGTTCCACTCACAACGATGGCGATGGGAACATTACCCAACGAACAGATGGGAAACGCTTCGGGCGTGTTCAATTTGATGCGCAATACCGGCGGCAGTCTGGGAATTGCAGCGATGACGACAATGCTTTCCCGGGGCGGTCAAATTCATCAGGCGAACCTGGTGCAAAACGTGAATCCTTACAATCCGGTATTGCAGGAGAGGTTGCAGGGATTGGCGCAAGCTGGAGCGGCTCAGAATCAACAGGGCCTCGCTGCCATCTATGGAATGGTTACCAAGCAAGCGATGGTTTTGTCTTACATCGACAATTTTCGTCTGCTCGCGTTTCTGAGTTTTTTGTGTATACCTGCCGTGTTTCTGTTCAAACGCGTGAAGGCGAAGAAAGGTGCGGTCGCGATGCATTAGGATTATTATCCGAATCCCACCAACTACCTGGTGGGATTTAGAAACTCTTCACCTCGCTGCCTGTAGGTTGGATTTGCCGCGCTACGAGCTTGACCAAGCTTCCTTAGTTAATCTTCCTTCGTAAGTCCGCGAAGGAAATCACTGAGCAACAAAATCTCGTTTAGATCTTTTTCCGCTCGCGAAGCCAGTTCTGCATCGATAACTCTCGGCTGCTGAAACAATGGATTCTCAACAAAGCTCATGACTGCTTTATCCAGCATAAGTAGACCCGGAGACAACGTCACGTGATATGAAGTTTCCGAGGCCTTCACTTCAGGTATGGCAAGGTCGAGTCTCAGTCGTTTAGCGATTTTCTTGATTTCGCCGAGACTGGATCTAACCTCCTTCTGAGTGATTTCCTGCGTGGCGAATGAAGAGCGAACAAACATTCGCGTCATTAAATCATTGTTCACTTTCTGCAACTTGCGGAAGTCGTCTCGAACCGAAAGTTGGATTTGCTGGTTCTGGCGCGAATCGAGATTGATATTCCGCCGGACATTTGAAACGAGCAACTCTAGATTTCGAACCTGTTCCTGACTGGTGTGTCGCTCAACCGGGTTCTGACCATGGGCGGTGGAGAACAAGATTAGCATTAGCGGGGTACAGAAAAGTTGCGCGAAGAGCTGGGGAGCAAAGCGTCGCACGTGACCTCCTCTCGATAGATCAGGCGTTGATAAGTTTTCAGAAGGAGCAAAATTCGATGGGATAACCGCTTGAAGCGGGCGCAGTATATGCCCGAAGGTTAGGCGAGGCAACAAAATTTTGAACAGTAATCCAGAAAATCAGAGGCGACCGTCGTTGAGATGCCGTCAACCCAGTTGTCAGTGGGAAGGAACACTGTCTCGGCTGACATCTTCTATTCATTAGATTGAAACGAACCAACACCAAGTACAAACATCCACTTATCTGATCACCCTAATCTTCGTCACAGGGTGAATTTCCCAGGCAGTTGCGCGCCAGTTTGACGGATTGTCAGGAGCAGTGTTCTCGGACTCTTCGGCATGACCGACGTCGAAGTATAACCAGCCTTCGAATTCACACCAGTGGCCTACTAACTGCGCTTGTAGCGTTTGTTCAGACCAATCGCTTCCTCGCTCCGTCGCCCACTCTCTTACATTTGGCGTCACCTCCAACACGACATACTCGTTCTTTAGCGCACCTTTTCGGTTTGCTAGCAGAATATGGATATCACGACGACAGGGACTGAAACAGTTCGTTGCTTCTGGCCGCGCATAGGCGACGTCGATCACCTCACCCTGAATTCTGGCGGCATGATCTGTTGACCACCTATTGCTGTCGTCAGCCGGTTGAAGGAGTGCCTCAAGCGTGATTCCCGGATCGAAATCAGACAATTGCGGAAGGGCCGATCTATTTTTCAAGCGGTGAAGATTTCGCGCATTACTGGTAAATGCTATGCCGGCATTCGGACAATTCCAGGCAAGCACCAACCACAACACGATGAGAACCGCGCTGACAACAGCGACTATTAATAATGTCCGCTTCTTAGTCGGCATGAACAACACTCCAACCGACTGAATCAAAACTAGAAATACCCCTCCACAGATACGCAGATTACACAGATTCACTTTAAAACGGTTGAGTTAGTAGCTCTTTGCGCGGAAAAAAATCTGCGTAATCTGCGTAATCTGTGGATAGTCGTTCCTTGGTTTGACTTCAGAAACCCTTTCCGTTCTAATCCGGTCAGACTCCCTTCCGGATCCTAACTCTTTAGACAGAATCTAATAGTGCTCCATTTTGTCAGTCACCATCTGTGGTTGATCGCTGCCGGTGGCGGAGTCAGCGTAGCTGGACGCTACCTCCAAGCGCGCATTCGCCAGGCACATCGCATCTTCTTTCCAGATCCAGGCATAGAGCTTCTCCGGCTTCAACAACTATACGGATACAACGCACACGCTCTGGTTGGTATTGCGCCGGAGACGCGCATATGGTCCTGTCCGGAAACCCAGGGGGCAGTGAGCTACCACGAATTTGGCAAAGTGTGGTTGGTGACGGGTGACCCGCTCGCAAGCGCGGAGAATGTTGAGGATGTAGCTGATTCCTTTTTGCAGGCTAGTCGTGCACATGGCCGAGTTGTTGGATTCATGCCGGCAACCCAGCGGTTTGCACGACTCAGTAAACGAGTAGGGCTGCGTGCAATCAAGGTCGGAGCGGCACCCTATTTTGACCTTGCGACGTGGGCTCCCCGTGGTGACCGTGCGAAGAAAGCGCGCGCGGGCGTTAACCAGGCGCGTCGTGCTGGTGTACGAGTAACGATAGTAGACAAAGTCGATGAAAAGTTGATCAGAGAAACGAGGAACCTTTGCAAGAGTTGGCTGACGACGCGTCGCAGCGCGCTCAAATTCGGATGGCTCTTCTCAGTCGACCTCTTCCAGCACAAAGATAGAAAAAGATATTTCACTGCGCGGGATGCGAGCGGAAAACTTGTCGGCTTCCTTGCGGCTAGTCCCATTCCGGCGCGCGATGGCTGGTACCTCGAGGATGTGCTGCGACGGCCTGACGCCCCAAATGGGACCGCTGACCTTCTCGTTGTCGAAGTGCTCGAGTTGCTCAGACGCGACGGCGCCACGCTTGCCACGCTAGGCACCGCGCCGATGGCGAAAGAAGGTCCTATCGATCCGGACGTGGACGGCAGCCTGTTGCTTTCGACATCGGTACGGATCGTTGCCGCTTGCTTCTCGATCTTCTACAACTTCGACGGAGTGCGACGCTTTAAAGCCAAATTCGCACCAAGCTGGTGGGAAAGCGAGTACATCCTCCTATCACAAAACCTCACAGCGCCTCCTCGCGTCCTCAGTGCTTTCGTCAAGGCGATTGTGCCCGCCGGCCCATCGGCCTTGATCGCTCGACAGATCAGCAGAGGGTGGCAACGCATGACCTCAGCAAAGGATCCGTTGCGCGATATTGTGAAAACGCCTTCTGTGATCGAACAACAAGATGGAAATCAAAATGTATCGGTTCTTCTTCCGTCGAACCCTGAGCAACATTCTTACCAAAGAAAAACTGTTTCAGTGGATGGCCTTAGGCTGAACTATGTGAGCGCAGGTTCAGGTCGGCCTGTAGTTTTGATTCATGGGAATCCTGGTTCACATCAGGATTACACAGTCGCAGTGGTTGGCAAACTAGCTGAATCAAACCATGTGATCGCCATCGATCGTCCCGGTCACGGTTACAGTGAGCGTCATGACTCCATCGAGACCACTGTTGAAGTTCAGGCTCGTATTATTCGAGATGCCTTGCGGAAACTCGGTGTCGAGAAACCGGTGCTGGTAGGACACTCCTGGGGTGGTTCACTTGTACTTGCAGCGGCAGTCGCTAATCAAGACGAGTTTTCGTCGATTGTTTTGTTGGCGCCGGCCGCATACCCGAGTACCAACGCCGAATGGTGGTCTCTTCTTCCACACTTGCCCGTATTAGGACCGTTTGTTGTTAATACATTGACGCCATTACTCGGACGTGCGCTGGTGAAGAGTAGTTTGCAGGAGGCCTACCATCCTCAAGCGGTGAACGAAGACTATGTACAGCGGTCCGCAGAGATGTGGACACGGCCCGGTCAAGTTAGGGCCTGTGCTTATGATGAAAGGACTCTTGCTGCGAGTCTCAGGCTTTTGAGTCCACACTATTCTGGGATAAAGATTCCCGTGGTGATTGTCACTGGCGCTGACGATCTAATCCTCGATCCCGAGAGCCATGCCTACACACTTCACAGAGCGATCCCGAATTCAAAACTTGTCGTGTTACAGATGACGGGCCACCAACTTCCTCAGGCTCGACCCGACGCTGTCATCGAAGCGATTGGAGCAGCGTGGCGGGCAGTGGAAGAGTGGGACGATCATCAAGTCAAGTTAGATCGTTCCAGCCAACTCTTTCCAGATCAGATCACTCACTAATCTAAGAACAATTCAAATGTTTGATGGTGGCTGAAGTCGCGAGAGAGGTTGTAAACTCCGCGTTTATGAAGACTCCATTTTCACGCCGTAACTTTTTAAAAGCCTCCACACTCGCCGCCGGTGCTGGTCTTACTTTGCCGAAGATGGTCGAGAGTGTCATAGCCAGCACGCCATTAACTCCTGAAAGTTCGACAGCGCCGGGAACAGTGTCCCTTCAATTGCTTGACGGGAAACCGCTGGAACTCGATTCAGGCGTGAGTTTTGGTGTTCCGTGGCCACAAGGCTCCGTCCAACGCAGCGAAACTTTCGCCTTAACATCGAACGGGCAACAGTTGCCTTTGCAGTCCTGGCCACTCGCATATTGGCCGGACGGCTCGCTCAAGTGGATCGGATTTGCAACGGTCGTACCTGCTGGACTGTCAAACTCTTTGACTTTGTCCGCTGGTCGCTCCCCTGTCTCTGGTTCAGTTAAGGTCACAAAAAATGGCAATGACCTTACGATTGATACCGGTTCACTCAAATGCGTGATCCCAGCTACCGGAAGTGTGAATCTTATCGAGTCGATGACTGTAGAAGGTCGATCCGTCGTCGGGGCTGGACAGCTTGTTTGCATTTTGCAGAACGGACCTCAGACGAATCCTGAGGACTCACCTTCTCGCGAAAAGTTTCTTAGTCGAGTGAAGAAAGTAACTGTGGAGCAGTCTGGGCCGGTACGTGCAGTGGTGAAGGTTGAAGGAGTTCATAGAGGAGCGACGTCCGGACGTGAGTGGCTACCGTTCATCGTGCGTTTCTATTTCTACAGTGGTCAGACAGCAGTGCGGATGGTTCACACGATAACTTTCGATGGCGATCAGGAAAAAGATTTCGTGCGCGGACTCGGTGTGCAGTTCGGAGTACCGCTTCGCGAGGAAGCAAGGAATCGCACGGTGCGATTCGTTGGTGCTGATGGTGGTGTGTGGTCTGAACCGCTTCAACCTGGAGGTGGGAGTGTCGCGCAGGAGACGGGTCAACCTTTCACCGGTCGTGGAGAGTTTGGACAAAACGCGATTTGGGACGACTTCAAACTGACGCAGACGACTCCCGAAGGATTCACGATTGTGAAACGAACGAATCCGAAAAGCACCTGGCTCTCGTCCGCAGCGGGCAAGCGTGCTTCAGGGCTTGCCTTTGTTGGAGACCTCACAGGCGGACTTGCTTTGAGTGTAAAGAATTTCTGGCAATCCTATCCGGCTAGTCTCGAAGTTCGACATGCCAGCAGTCCTGCTGCCGATCTCACGGCTTGGCTTTGGTCTCCCGATGGTCCACAAATGGACATGCGTCATTACGATCTGGTCGCGCACGGTCTCGCTGCTTCGTACGAAGATGTTCAACCCGGCATGAGCACTGCCTATGGTGTGTCACGTACGAGCGAGCTCACGCTTTACCCGAGCACCTCATCGTTGCCTCCACGAACGACAGCGGTCGCTCAGGCTCAAGCAGGCAGTATGTTGCCGCTGTTAACCCCAACACCCGCTTACATTCATTCGACCGGCATCTTCGGCGTGTGGAGTTTGCCTGATCGATCTACTCCTTTTAAGAAAGCCATCGAGGACGGCCTCGATGAAGTGCTCGCTTATTACTCGAAACAAGTCGACTCGCGTCACTGGTATGGGTTCTGGCAGTTCGGCGATTTCATGCACTCTTACTCAGCTCCACGTCATGTTTGGCATTACGACTGGGGTGGTCACGCGTGGGACAACACAGAGTTGGGAACTCCGCTCTGGCTTTGGTACAGCTTTCTGCGTACAGGTCGGGGGGATGTTTTCCGTCTTGCTGAAGCCCACACGCGCAACACGAGCGAAACAAACGTTTATTCCATTGGGCCAATGGCTGGATTAGGTTCGCGTCACAATGTGGTCAAGTGGGGTTGTGGTTCCAAAGAAGCGCGCATCAGCCAGGCGGCACACTGGCGGCCCTACTACTATTTGACAACCGATGAACGAATTGGCGACATCATGCGGCTGACGGTGCATACAGACGAGGCCATCGCGAGATTTGATCCAATGCGCATCGCGTCACCGCAGATTCCGGGCGAGCCCCAGTTTGCCGTGCGAATGCGCATCGGTCCTGACTGGTTCGCGCTTGCTGGAAACTGGATGACAGAGTGGGAGCGCACTGCAGATACAAAGTGGCAAGATCGTATTCTCGCGGGCGTTGACTCGATTATGGCCATGGCGTTCTGGCTCCAAACCGGACAACGAAGCGGTCTCAATCCTGATATTCCGGGGGGAGCAGTTGGTCCACTGCGTGGCGGCGGTGGTGCGCAGGTTGTCGGTTACGACATGGCGACAGGCAAGCTGACCGCTATCCGCGACCCACTAACAAAAGCTGCCGTGCCAGCCAGCTATAACCTGGCGACAATTATGGGCGGCGGAGAAGTAATGTTCGAACTCGTGCCTTTGTTAGGTCGGAAAGACTTTGCGACCGCGTGGTTGCAGTATTGCCGGCTCGGCGGCGCACCCGCGGAAGTGCTGACACTCGATCAGAAGACAGGCACAGAAGGCGGAGATGGGCGTTACGTACTGAGTGAACAGAGCGGACCACGACTGGCGGCTTATGCCTACGCGCATACTAAAAACCCAGCGTTTGCTCAGAAGGCTGTCGAGGGCATACTCAGCCGCGGGGGTGGTTACGCAAAACCAAAGCTGCTAACTGGCCCAGATGTCTTAAACCCCGCCGAAGAAGCGCTGGAGGTTAATACTAACGAAGCCGCGCAAACGGGGTTAACGACGATCGAGGTTCTGGAGCTATGCAAAGATCAGTTGCCGATTGAAGCACCTGTTAGGAAACCGCGCGAGCGCCGTGCCGGGTGACCAGATCTCAAATATCGGACATTCTGAGATCTCAAGTCTGAGATCTGAGATCACTATTTAGGGGATATTTCTCGCCGGACGTAGAAGAGCAAATCAGTTGACGGCGGATCGATCCCCAGTTGACGAATCATTCCGACAACCTGTCCGCGATGGAGCGTTGCGTGATTCACGACATGCTGCATTTGGTGGACGAGCTGCATAGAACTGGCATCGCCGCTGAGCAGCTTGAATCCCAATTCACTCGCCAGTTTCGACTCGTCCAGCTGTGAAACATACTTCGAACGACCGTCGACAACACTTCTCCAACGCTCTTTCAACGTGGCAAGGTCGACACACGATTCGGTAGACCACTGAGACCAGGCCTCTTCTTTTAGAGGAGACCTGCCATTCCACCGTTCTAACCAGATCCATTCAGCGCCTGCCATATGCACCAACGTTCCAAATATTGATTTGTGACTAATGCCCACTTCGCGGCGCAGATTTTCGTCGGATAGTTTGTTAGCTGCGTCCATCGCCAGTTCGTTGGCCCACTCCGTGTAGTTGAAGAGATGTGTGATGTCTTTGAGATCCATGTTTAGCTCCTTGGAGTGCGGTGCCCCTGCACCGCTTTGGCAAGACTCTCGGAATTCTGAAACCCCTCTGTCACTTATGGTAGTTTCGATTGGCAAAGCGGCGCAGGGGCGCCGCACTCCAAAAGTGGACAAAGTCCAACCTTACATTTAGATTTCTAATGATACGAGAAATGATACGAAAACATCTGATGTGGCAGACAGTCGCGTTCATTGTTCTGGCTTTACTGGCTCACGCTACGATCTCAGCGAGTGCGACGCTTCACATGCACGACTCCGTGATTGGACATAGAGACGCTGAGCAAACCTCACAACAAGACCGTGACGAGGCTACTTACCGGGTTTGGTACGAAGCAAACGCTACGAATGATTTGCCTGCAGCATTTGAATTGGGAAAGAAGTACCTCAAAGAATTTCCCCATGGCAAGTACGCTGCGTATCTAAACAAATGGCTGCCTGCGACCCGTGCCAGACTATTCAACATCGCATACCGTGAACAAAACACTCAGGCTATGATCAGTCTTGGGAACGAGGCGCTGCTTGAAGAGCCGGACAATCTTAACTACGTGATCACACTCGCCTTGCATTTAATCACGAATGAGTTGAACGCGAACCCCCCGAACTACACGCACGCGACCGAAGCAGAAGCATTTATCCGGCGAGCTGTTAAGCTAATTGAGTCTGGCAAGAAACCAGCTAATGATCCGCAATGGAACCGGAACCAGTCGCTAATTTACTTCTACCAGGTTTTGGGGGCCATTGAAGAACGAAATAAGAATCCTGCTAAAGCCCTTGAGTATTACGAGAAGGCCTGCAGAACCGACCCTGAGAATGCTCTTAGTTTTTTCTACAGCGGCAGGATCTATCAGTACAAATATCTGAAAGCAGTCGAGAGGTATCGGGCAATTCCGGAGGCTGAAAGAAATGCTCCTGTGCCACGTTCTCAAGTGAAAGCGGTGCTGGAAGAATTGACTGACGCTGCAGACGCGACGATTGATCGCTGGGTGAAGTTCCTCAAGCTGACAGCGATTAACAACACTTACGGAGCTACTCGTCCGCAAGTCGAAAAAACAGTAGCCGAGTTATACAAGTATCGTCATCCAGATTCGCCCGAAGGTTACCAGGAATTAATTAAACCGTAGTTGTATGAGGTCGTATGTCCAATAGCATCAAGCCGGGCGTTGTCATCTTTACTGGAGACCACAAGCGTTTGGCAAAATTCTACGAAGGGATGACTGGACTGGCTGTTTCCTTCGCAGATGACCATATCACCGTGCTGGGTTCCGATACTCTCGAACTCGTTATCCATTCGATCAAGGGCGAGCCGGCAGTGAGCAATCCGCCGCGCGTTCGCGAGGACGGTTACATTAAGCCATTCTTTCCGGTGTCAAGTTTGTCTGAGGCGCGGGAAAAAGCTGCGACCTTGGGAGGTCAATTACGTCCGCAGAGCGCAGAGTGGACAGGCCGTGGTTTCCGCGCATGTGAAGCGACTGATCCCGACGGCAATGTCATTCAGTTTCGTGAAGAGGATATTTTGTAAAGGTGGCACTCCGGGGCCACCCCCGCGATCGATGAATTTCAGAAGTCTTCAATCTCGCCGCGGGCGGCCACGGAGTGCCGCCCCTACAGTGTCTGTCCTGTTGCGATCTTTGAAGTTCACGTATGATTTGACTCGTCCCTTTACTCCACCACCACATGTTGAAAGAAACAACGTCCGCTTGCAGGAGTCACAAAAATGAGCGACCGCAAGTATCGTCACCGCGGCTACATGGATAGCGATCGCGAGTCGCCAAGATCCAAACCGCAATTGCCGCAATCAAAGTCCCAGTCACAACCCCGGGATCGTGAAGGGCCGCGTTCGCCGCGGATGATGGCTTTCAACGAGACCGTGAAGTGCGCCGCGTGCGGAGCAAAGGCTCCCGCGCAAATTGCCTTTGACAGTACTTGTGAAAAATGCAGAGTTGAACTTCACAACTGCCGTCAGTGCAACTATTTCGATCCCGGCGCACGTTTCGAATGTAGTAAAACAATTCCTAAACGAATAGTGAACAAGAACGCACGCAACACGTGCGAACTGTTTGCACCGCGCACAGTGGTCGAGCGGGAAACTTCTTCAGGCGCTCCAACTGATGCCCGTCAGGCATTCGCGAATCTGTTTAAGAAGTGAGTGCCTAGAAACGACCTCAAGAAACTAGCTAAGGTTCAAACAACATTCAAATCGAACAGGTCAGGAGGCTGGTTTACCCCCGCTGGTCTAACCCAACTGCAAAATAGGGCGAACCAGATCGGAGTAGGACAGCGGGGGTAAACCACCCTTCCTAACTTGTTCAATTTGAGTTTCAATTATTACCTGCAAACCTCATCTGTACCGATAGAGCTTGATGCGTTGGATTCCGAACCTGCCAGCCGGCAAACGCAGATGGCGACCTTGGTGTGTCTGGTCACCGTTCAATCTTCTACCTTGAATCCATTGACCATTCGCATACTGACCTTCATCAGCCGCAAGTATGCCCACTATAGGATCGCCCGGAGTATCGACTTCAAACGTCACAGTTAGACCGGTGCCCGCAAATACGAATTCGTTTGGGCCAGTCGCAATTACCAGTCCTCCTGAGAGGATATTTGCGGACTGAGAACCTGCAGATGTTGGTACGCCGGGATTCTGTGGACCTGTCGGTTGTGTAAGCTGACGTTCAAAAGTCACGTTCAAAACGTAATCACCTAGTCGCAGTTGTTGTGGCAGGCGTTGCTCGGGACCTTCGGGTAGCAAACCTGCCATCTCACCTTTGCCCTGGTGTTCGAGAATAAGCGGAGTGAGTTGTGTTAGCAGATCATAACTCTGCTTGAGCGAGTCGCTCGTCACTTCATCAAGAGACTCAACACTGAACGGGCTGAACCCGATCGCATCGTGTTGACCGATCGCGTAGAGAGCGTTGACCGAATCGATCGGGCCGGGCAGTGCTTCCGGAATGAAAAGAGGATTGCCGGATTTTTGATATTTGCGCACCCACTCAGCAAAGTTCTGGAAATAGATATCAGGGCTGAGGAAATCAATCTTTGGAGCGCCTGCGCGCCAGATGTCCATTAAGTGAGGCAGTGGACCCGCGCTTGGATACTGCCCCGGTTGATAACCAGGACGGATTAGCGCCGCGTTCACAAACATTGGCAGTGCGTATTCACTTTTACCTGCATCGGTGACACGGTTTACAAAACGAGCAAAATACCAGGCCATAAAAATCTCATTTGTTGCCGCACCTTTGCCAAAAAGTTCTTCCCATGTGCCTCGACTCTGGAAACCATTCGTGGCCCATAGTGCTCGAAACTCGGGATTGAGTTGTTCCTTGTGCGCTTGCAAATAGTCCATCAACTCAACAGGCACTGCTTGAGCGAAGAGTGTGTTTGCTTCAGCACTACGATCACGAGAATCCGGGATCATTCCGATCTCGTTCTCGACCTGGATCATGATGACGGTGTGTTCGGCTCCATCCACTTCCCGCAAATGACGCATGAACGCAGCAAACGCGCGAGCATCAGCGTCGACGTTTTCCTTGCTGAACGGCGAAAGGATTTCCAAGCCGTTTCCGTTTCTGTCCTGCGAACGAGGGAAGCGTCGTTGATTTGTTTTTACCCAGGCAGGGGCATAGCTCGACATGCTGTTCTTCCAGGACGCAAACCATAAAGGCACGAGCCGAAGTTTTTGTTTGCGCGCGTCCTGGATCAGCCCGTCGACCAAAGTGAAATCGAATTTTCCTTCAGTTGGCTCGATGAGTTCCCAATAAACAGGCATGAGTACGGTGTTGAGATTTAGCCCGGCGAGTTTGGGCCAGAAAGGACGCATGTTCTCAACGCTTGATGAACTTGAGTTGCCCAATTCTCCTGCGAGAACGAGAAAGGGTTTGCCGTCAACAACGAGCTGTGTGGCGGTTCCTTGCTTGCGAAGGTGTGGCAGTGAGTTTTGCTGTGCGAATAGGTAAGACGGGCCAAGTGTAATCAAAGTGGCAAGAGTGAACGAGAGAGTTTTTATTTTTATCTTCATTCGTTGAAGTC
>Ga0157378_10004064_pt1 | contig 12922 bp, 14 predicted proteins | sample M65metaG_FD_115309 | JGI IMG/M metagenome (GOLD analysis project Ga0157378, IMG submission 115309) | Miscanthus rhizosphere microbial communities from Kellogg Biological Station, Michigan, USA - M6-5 metaG | ecosystem: Host-associated > Plants > Roots > Rhizosphere > Soil | place: USA: Michigan...
AGCAAACAAGTCAACCGAACAACAGTCCCGGGCCAATTAGCACCATCGTTTTTATTCCCTTTCTGGTATATAGCCCAAAAAGGGGAATAATTTAGACATCCGAGTATTCTCCCGAGCGCGAGCAACCACGCACAAAAACCACCCAGCAAGGTATAATGCAATGTATGCAAGAACTCATCCGCGCGCTCGAAGCGCTCGAAACCGCCATAAACACCGCCATGGCCAAGCTCGGCATCGCGGCCGACCAAAAACAGGCAGACGCTTTGCGCGCCGAAACCACGGATCCTGATTTTTGGTCGGATCCAGCGGCCGCCAGCAGTGTATCCAAAAAACTGGCCAGCCTCGACCGCCACATAAGTTCCTGGACCGCCCTCCAAAAAGACATCACCGAAGCCCTCGAGCTCGCCAAACTCGAGCAGGGCAGCGACGACGCCGAATCCACCGAGCAAATCCGCGCGCTCTACCAGACCGCCCAAGCCGAATTTTCGCGCCGAGAGTTTGAGCTCAAGCTTTCCGGCCCCCACGACCGCTCGAGTGCCATCGTCGAAATCCACGCCGGCACTGGCGGCACCGATGCCCAAGATTGGGCCGCCATGCTCCAGCGCATGTATCTGCGCTGGGCCGAGCGCGCTGGCTTTACCGCCGAAATCGACTCCACCAGCCCCGGCGAAGAAGCCGGCATCAAAAGCGTCACCTTTGAGGTCGACGGGCCCTACGCTTACGGCAAGCTCAAAGGCGAAGGCGGAGTACACCGGCTCGTACGCCTGAGCCCCTTCAACTCCGACAACCTGCGCCAGACCTCATTCGCACTCGTGGAAGTATTGCCCCAAATCGAAACCGGGCCCGAGCTCGAAATCGACCCCAAAGACCTCCGCATCGATGTCTACCGTTCCGGCGGCCACGGTGGTCAATCCGTCAACACCACCGACTCCGCGGTGCGCATCACGCACCTACCCACCGGCCTAGTCGTGGCCATCCAAAACGAACGGTCTCAGCTCCAAAACAAAGAAAAAGCCATGGCCATCCTAAAATCCCGTCTGGCCACCTTGCTCGAGGCTCAAAACAAGGCCGAGCTCACCGACCTCAGAGCCAGCGACAAATCAGCCGAATGGGGCAACCAGATTCGCAACTACGTCCTTCACCCTTACACCAAGGTCAAAGATGTCCGCACCGGCGCCGAAACAAACGACGCCCAAGGCGTCCTCGATGGCGACCTCGAACCATTCATTGACGCCTACCTATCGACACAAATAAAAGCATAATTCTTCTCACCCTTTGAGCCGTTTGCATATTGCAAGCCATCCGCCTGGATGATATAAGAATCTTGGCTGCCCAATCAGCCGAATTCGAAGCCATACGCGCAGCACATTGCGCCCGTCCGAAAGGCCAATCATGGCGCTCGATTCCACGAGTACCGAGACCATCGCCGCGTACAAAGGAAGACTAGGCCGACTAAACTCCGCTCTCACGGCTCTCAAAGCGCTTTTCGGCGCAGTGGAAGAGCCGACCTTCAATCCCTCCCAGACCTGGGAGAAGTACGGCATAACTGCCACGTTCGAAACCGGAGAAGGTCGCGGAATCAAGGTAAAGATCCGCGTTCCGGATTACCGAGACGCGCGATGCATCTACGCGGCCCTCGGCCTCACCAGGCCTCATCCCGATCCAGAACCCAAGACCATTGTGGTCGAACTGTAGGGAACGGCCATCCCACGGCCCGAGCCCCATTCGCCGGGGCTCGGGCCGTCGCCCAGAAGCCCTCAAAACCACCAAACGTTATTTCAGCTCTTTATACGCCAAACGCGCATACGACATTAAGGCACCCAAAAAAGCCAACGCCATCGCAAGAGACAGCAAATCATTGCCGGTCTCTACAAACAAAATTCCAGCCGCATAAGCAACAATTATCGCTACAAGCCCGCCAATAGCGCCGCGTTTCACGTTTGTCGCCGCCCGCCGCCGCACAACTTGCACCACCAACACAATAGCCAAAACCACCAGCGCAAGTGCGTTCAATACATGAAACAAAATAAATCCAAACTGGTGATACACATCATACCGAGCTGCGCCGTCAGGCACTTCCTGATACAAGTTCGCAAGCATTCCCAGCACAAACTGAAGGCCCAAAAGTCCCAAAATTACGTGCGGCAATTTTCTCGAAACCATAAGCAAATTTCTCCTTAAGGCCATACTACCAGCAACCGCCCTCAGACAAAATCCACTATGATACACTAAGTACAAATGATTCTCTTCGACCGTGTCACGAAAGTATATCCGAATCAGATGATTGCCCTCAGTGGGCTCAACCTGCACATCCAGCCAAAGGAATTCGTAACCATCGTGGGTTCGAGTGGAGCGGGTAAATCCACCCTCATCAAACTCCTCACGCGGGAAGAAGTGCATTCCTCGGGCAAATTAATCGTGGGCGGCCTCGATTACGACACCATCACCGCCCGCGACGTGCCCCTGGTGCGGCGTCGCATCGGTGTGGTATTCCAAGATTTCAAACTCCTGCCCAACCGCCGAGTAGGGGAGAACGTCGCATTTGCGCTCGAAGTCTCCGGCGCCCGCGGCCGCGAGATTAAACGCGCCGTCCCCAAGATGCTCCAGCTCGTGGGCCTCGCGTCCAAGGAAGCAGCTTATCCGCACGAGCTATCCGGCGGCGAGCGCCAACGCGTCGCCATCGCCCGCGCCCTCATCCGCCAGCCCAAGATTCTAATCGCCGACGAGCCCACCGGCAACCTCGACCCCAAAAACGCCTGGGAAATCATTGAGCTCCTCCTCAAAATCAACCGTTTCGGTACCACGGTACTCCTCACCACCCACAACAAAGAGATCGTCAACGCCCTCAAACGCCGGGTGATCACCATCAACCGCGGCCGCATCATCAAAGACGAAGAGCAAGGCCGCTACACGCTCGAAGGGGGCAAATAAATGTTGCAACTTTGGCGTGTACTTGTAGCCGGCGCCCGCAACTTCTTCCGCAATGCGTGGCTGTCCACCGCCGCCACCGCCGTCATGACGGTGACCCTCACAATCATCGTGGTGTCGTTCATCTCGAATTCGGCCCTCACCGACACCATCAAGGGCCTCACCGACAAAATCGTACTGTCCGTATACCTGCAAGACGGCATCACTGATGAGCAAAAGGCACTCATCCAGAATCGGCTCAAGGCTACTGGCGATGTCCAGCAAATCGTTTACGTTACGAAAGATCAAGCCATATCCCGCTACAAAGAGAAAAACAAAAATAACCCAGTCAACCTCGAAGCTCTTGAACTGTCAGGCAATAACTTGCCAGCCTCATATGAAGTGCATCTCACCGATCGCAATAAGCTAAATGACGTTATCAAAGCAGCCAGTAGCCCCGACCTCAAGCCGTTGCTAGACCAAAAAAACCCAATCAGTATTTCCGGATCTCTCAAAGAAGGTGTCCAAAAAATTATTCATGGCTCAGACTTCGTAATTCGTCTTGGACTCATTGCAAGCGTTATCTTTCTCATAATATCGACGCTCATCATCTTTAATACCATCCGTATGGCAATTTTTACACGCCGCGATGAAATTGAAATCATGAAACTCGTAGGCGCTACAAAATGGTTCATACGAGGACCTTTCCTGTTTGAGGCCACGCTTTATGGAACAGTCGGCGCCATCATCGCCACGGCCCTCGCATATATGCTGCTATTGGGTGGCGGGCCCCAACTGCGAGATTACATCGACGTCCAAGCCACCACGACATTTTTCACCTCCTACCCGATCCTAATCATCGGTGCGGAAATTTTGATCGGCATGTGCATCGGCATTTTTTCCAGCCTTCTGGCAATGAGCCGATATTTAAAGCTATAAGTCAATAGCCACAACCAGTTTGACAGATAAGATACAGTTCAGTAGTATGAAGCTACCTTGGAGGGGCAAGACTTTTGCGTAGTGTTCCAAAATTTATAGCGGCCAAAAAAGCCTTCACGAGCATCGGTGCAGTGTTGGTTTTATTTATGTCCACCGGCGCCGCCTACGCCGATCAGTTCGACGAGCAAATTGCCGCCGCCAAGCAACAAGCCGCCGACGCCGCCGCCCAGGCTGCCACCTATCACGACCAGGCCAACAGCGCCCAAGATAAGCTCAATCAGCTCAATTCCCAAATTCGCGCGCTCCAGACGCAGATTAATCTCAATGAGGCTCAGTCCAACAAGCTCAATGCAGAAATCGCCGACGCTCAGGCCAAATTAGCTCACCAAAAAACAATTCTCGCAGACATCGTCAAAACCATGTATTTCGACTCCAGTATTTCCCCGATTGAGATGCTAGCCTCAAGCAACAACATCAGCGAGTTCCTCGACGCCGAACAATACCGCGAAAGCATCAAGAACAAGATCCAAGAGGCTATGGACGAGATCCAAAAGCTCAAGAAATCACTCGAAGGTCAACAGGCCGCACTCACCAAACTGCTCGAGGACCAAAAAGGCCAGCAAACCGCCTTGAACAACACGCGCGCTGAAGCCGCCCAGCTGCTCGCCCTAGCGAGCCAAAACGCCGCCGCCGCCGACCAGCAGGTGAAAGATTCCAACGCTCAGGTCACCAAACTCCGCGCCCAGCAAGCCGCCGCCATCGCCGCCGCCTCGCACCACATCGGCGGCGGATCGGGCTGCGGCGGTTACCCGGCCATCTGGTGCAACGCCGGCCAAGACACCATGGCCGACTCCTGGGGCATGTACAACCGCGAATGCGTCAGCTACGCCGCCTGGGCCACCGCCGAACGCTTCGGCCACTACATGCCATACTGGGGCGGCCGCGGCAACGCCAATCAGTGGCCCGGCAACGCCCGTGCCGCCGGCATCCCGGTAGACAACACCCCGCACGTCGGCGACGTCGCCATCTGGATGGGCGGCACATTCGGACACGCCATGATCGTCGAGGACGTAAAGAACTCCACCGTGATTGTATCGAGCTTCAACGCTGACAATACCGGCCACTATTCGGTCGATGAATGGCAAACCAGCTCGCTTTACTTCATCCATTTCCGCTAAAATCCATAACTAAACGAAAGGCCGTTGATTTGAAAAAAATCGAAGTTAATCCGCTTGTCTTGGGTGGCGCAGCCATCGTTCTTATTGTTAGCTCGCTTTACACCGGAGACGCCCTCAGCGGCATGCTGCCCAATCCGTTTCTCAAACCTACCCAAAAAGTCGACTTTTCGAGCCTAAACACCATCTACGGACTTATGCAGCGTAATTTCGACGGCAAAATCGACAGCCAAAAGGCCCTCGACGGCGCCAAAGCCGGCCTCGTAGCTGCCGGCGGCGACCCTTACACCGTTTACATGGACGCGAAATCCGCCAAGGACCTCTCAGACAACCTCAACGGCAAACTCTCGGGCATTGGCGCCGAAATCGGCATCAAAAACAATATCCTCACTATAATCTCGCCGATCGACGACACGCCGGCCGCTGCCGCCGGTCTCAAATCCGGTGACCTCATCGCCAAAATCAACAACGAGGACACCTCGGGCATGAGTGTCGATACCGCTGTTTCGAAAATTCGTGGCACCGCCGGCACCAAAGTTACCCTCAAAATCGTCCGCAGTGGTCAAGATCCCATGGACGTCACTATTACCCGCGCCGAGATTACCGTAAAGAGCGTGAAATGGAGCATGAAGAACGGCAATGTCGCCTACATCGACATCAGTCGTTTCGGTTCCGACACCGCCAGCCTCGTCGACCAGGCCGCTGCAGAGCTCAAGAGCCAAGGCGCCACCAAAGTCATTCTCGACCTCCGCAACGATGGCGGCGGCTACCTGGACGCCGGCGTATCCGTAGCCAGTCAGTTCCTCGACTCCGGCAAGACCGTAGTATCCGAGCGCACCGACGGCAAAACCACCAACACCCTTACCGCCGCCGCTGGTGGCAAACTTATCGGCCTGCCGACCATCGTGCTCATCAACGGCGGATCGGCCAGCGCCTCCGAAATCGTCGCCGGCGCCCTCCACGACAACAAAGTCGCCAAGCTCGAAGGCGAAAAGAGCTTCGGGAAAGGCAGCGTCCAAGAAATCAAAGACCTGCCCGGCGGCGCCCAACTCAAAGTCACTGTCGCCCACTGGTACACACCCGGCGGCATCAACATCAACAAAGAGGGAATTAAGCCCGACGTCGAGGTCAAGCTCACCACCGAGAATTACAACGCCAGTCAGGATCCCCAGCTCGATAAGGCTCTCGAGCTACTCAAGTAGGCGCATCGCATGCCACGACGAAAACATCCTTTGCGCACCGGCTTCCAACGTCTCCAAACAACGCTCAAGCGCGAATGGCTCATCGTGCTCGATCTCGACCGCACCCTCTTTGATACCGCCCGCTTCTACCAAGACTTCCTGGCGGCCCTAGCGCACACTTGGAACACCGAGCTTGCCACGACCATGATGAACGTTGAGCGTACGGGTGAGCATCTCGATCCCTTCGAGTATCTCCAAGACAAGCACGGCATCACCTACGAAGAGGTTATTAACGCTTTTAAGAGCTTTACGGAAGCTAAGTATCCAAATGGCACCAACTACCTCTTCGAAGGCGCACCAGAGCTCGTAGAGTACCTCAGAAAGCGCCCGCGCACCCAAGTATTGATCATGACTACCGGCACGAAGCAGTCCCAGGAGTTCAAAATTGCCCTTTGCCCCGAACTTGCCAGCCTCAACCATGAAATCATATCGGAAAATAAGGGCAAAGTGCTGCAAGATAAGTTCGAGGAAACCGGCAGCATTACCTTACGCGGCCGCCATTTCCACCATTTTGTACTCGTAGACGACAAAGCCAGCGCGCTCATGCCCATCTCTGCCCACAAACGGCGCATTCTCATCCACATATTGCGTGAGGATGCAAAATTCCAAGAGCACACCGGCCGCAGCGACATACGCGAAGTGAGCGCGTTGAAACAAGTGATCGATCTTCTGCGCTAAAGCATAAAGATTTTACTTGCTCTCGGGGGACGTCTCAGGTATCATCGTTACCAATTGGTGTTACCAATGAAACGAGTGTGTTGGAAAGGAGACGTGTGGCAACCAAAAGCCAGACTAAGTTTATATTTGTAACAGGGGGCGTCCTTTCCGGACTCGGCAAAGGCATCACCGCAGCTTCTTTAGGCACCATCCTTAAAAGCCGCGGTTTTTCTGTAAACATCCAAAAGTGCGACCCCTATCTCAATACCGATGCCGGCACTATGAACCCGGCCGAGCACGGCGAAGTATTTGTTACCAAAGACGGCGCCGAGACCGATCTCGACCTCGGACATTACGAGCGCTTCCTAGACGAGGAGCTTAGCCGCTCCAGTTCGCTCATGAACGGCCGGGTCTACGCCAACGTCATTGCCGATGAACGCGCCGGCAAATACCTCGGCAAAACTGTCCAAATCATTCCCCATGTCACCAACGAAATCCAGCAACAAATCATTGATGCCGGCAAAGGCTTCGACTTCCACATTGTCGAAATCGGCGGCACCGTCGGCGACTATGAATCGCTAGCCTTCCTGGAAGCCATCCGCCAGCTCCGCCGCAAAGTCGGCGCCGAAAACACGCTGTATGTACACGTCGTGTACCTACCATATCTCGAGGCCTCTCATGAAATCAAAACCAAGCCGGCCCAAAACGCCGTCCGCGACCTTCGTGAAGCCGGCATCCAGCCGGACGTCATCATGGCCCGCGCCGAGCGCCCGGTGCCAGACGCCATCGTCCGCAAGCTCAGCCTGTTTTGCGATGTCGAAGAAGCCGGTATCGTCCCCATGCCTACCGTAAAAACCGTCTATGAAGTACCGCTCTTGCTCGAAGCCGCCGGCATTGGTAACTACATTACCGGCAAGCTCGGCCTCAAAAGCCGCAAAGCCAAGCTCGACGACTGGCGCCGCCTCGTAGAGCTCATCAAACACCCAGACCACCGCACCCTGCGCGTCGGTGTAGTCGCCAAATACATGGGCAACGAAGATACCTATTTGTGTGTGTTTGAAGCTGTAAAGGCCGCCGGCTGGGCCAACCACATCAGTCCCGAAATCTGCTGGATCGACGCCGAAAAGGTCGAGCACGATCCCAGCCTGCTCGAAGGCTACGACGGCCTCATCGTGCCGGGCGGCTTCGGCAGCCGCGGTATCGAAGGCAAAATCGCCGCCGCCACCTACGCGCAAGAGCACGGCGTGCCGTATCTGGGCCTGTGCTATGGCCTGCACATGGCCGTCATCGCGCTGGCCCGTCGTGCCGGGCTCAACCGCGCCAATACCACTGAGGTTGACGAAAATACCCCCCATCCAGTAATCGCCCTCATGGCCGATCAAAAAGACGTCCAAAACAAGGGCGGCACCATGCGCCTTGGCAATTACCCGTGCGTCATCACCAAGGGCACCAAAACCGCCGCCGCCTACGGCCAAAAACAAATCCTCGAACGCCATCGTCATCGCTGGGAAGTAAACAATGACTACCGTGAGCGCCTCGAAGCCGCCGGCCTCGTGATTGCCGGCCTCTCGCCCGACGGTCGTTTGGTTGAGATTATCGAAATCGACAAGCATCCTTTCTTTGTAGCCAGCCAGTTTCATCCCGAATTTAAATCCCGCCCCAGCCGGCCACACCCGCTTTTCAATGGTTTCATTCAAGCCGCCTATAAACACCGGCAACAATCCGCCCAAACAACCGACAAAAGTAGTATAGTTGGCTTATGAGCGACCAAAAACCTCGTATTTTACTCGTTGAAGACGATCTCGCTTTAGCGACCGCCTACCGTGTCCGCATGGAAGCCGAAGGGTTCGACGTGAAGCATTGTCCAAACGGGGAAGAGGCCATGCAGGAGGCCCTGGAATACCGCCCCGATCTCATTCTGCTAGACATCATGATGCCAAAAATATCCGGTTTTGATGTCCTCGACATCCTGCGCAATACCAAGGAAACCGCCCACACCAAGATCATCATTCTCACCGCGCTTTCTCAACCCTCAGACCGGCAGCGAGCCAAAGATCTCGGAGCCGATGAATTCCTCGTAAAATCTCAAGCCATCATTGCCGACGTCATGAAGCGAATTCGCTTTCACCTCGGCCTCAAAGACCCAAGCTAGTCATCGAGCGCCGCATCCAGCTTATGAATAAAACGGTGCATGCCTGGATCAAGCTCATCTATATCCATGTCTAAAACAGCCTCGAAACTCATCCACCGATGCCCAGAAAATTCACGGGGATCAGGATCAATCCACATCCTCTCATCACCAAAACACACGTACCACAAGCTCACATCGGTATGCGCGCCCTGCCCGTTGGTCACATTCGCCGTCACAAACAGGGGAGTCGCACCCACGCTCACCACCAGTGCCGCTCTCGTACCCAGCTCTTCCTGCAGCTCTCGCACCACCGTTTCATGCGGATCCTCATCCGGCTCCACATGCCCACCCGTCGGCAGCCACAGCCCCGACAGACGATGGTCCATAAGCAAAACCGACCGCCGCACCCGGTCCACGAGCACGAAATACGACACTAAGTGCTTTGGCGGCACGTTCGGCTTTGCTCGCCGATAAAGCCCTTCATCGCCGTCAATCCAAACCAAAATCGAAGCTACATCGTCCCGCTCCAAAGCATCAAAAGGAACAATGTGCTCAATAATTGTATGAATATTTGTTCGGCTTATGTTCATATTTCTATGATAACAGTCTCATACGAGCATGCAACTATGCTTCGTGCAAAACCCCCAAAGGATCAAGCGAGGGCGGCGTTTTAGCTGTGATCTAGGACTATCACGAACGGGTCTCGATGGTATATCATTCAAACCAGTCGACGAGTTGTCATAAAAACTCGCATATTGCCCTGTAAACATTGGTTTTCTCTCTTTACGCAGTTTCTTCTTTTACGACCAGCTCAGTCCGAAAGAAAAACAGCCCGAGAACCTTTAGCAATAGTTAAAACATGAGGACATAGGCATGAATCTGGCGAAGATTGCCATTATTAGTGAACTCGATTCACCCCTAATTACTTCCTGCACAGCAGGCGTAGGAGGCCGCCAAATCGCAGTAGCGGCCCTGGCCCAACACGTTTCCCGGCTCGGTTACGAACTCGACGTTTTCACCCATTGGAACGACAAGAGTCTCCCGCAAGTAATGCCCTGGATCGAGGGCGTACGCATCGTGCACATCGATGCCGGTGTTCCGGAGAATGCTCGCGTCGACGATTTCGCAAACAACCTTCCCGTTTTCACACAAGGCGTTATCCAATTTATGAAGCAGGGGAGCGTTACATACGAATCCGTCCACGCCCACCACTGGATATCCGGTGCCACCGCTCTCGAAATTAAGAAACAGCTAAAAATTCCCTTTGCCATCACATTCCACACCCTAGGAAAATTGCGCGAAATGCATCACGATCCCGGCGAACGTTTTCCCGCCCAGCGTGTCGGCATCGAAGAGCGTCTGGTGCACGAAGCCGACCGACTCATCGCTCTGTGCCCCCAGGACCAAGCCGACCTCATTGAGCACTATGGCGCCGACGAACGCAAAACCACCCTCATCCCCAACGGTATCGATACCGAAGTATTCTCGCCGGTGGACCGCACAGAAGCTCGGCGCATACTTGGTTTCCATCCTACCGAGCACGTCATTTTGCAAATCTGCCGGATCGTCCCAAACAAAGGCATCGAAAACATCATTCGCGCACAAGCCCAGCTCGCACACAAATACAAGAATCCCACCCGTCTCGTGATCGTCGGGGGCGAGCCGATCAGTAAAATCGACCCTACCAAAACACCTGAGACCGACCGCCTCAAAAAATTAGCCAGACGCTTACGCATCGACCATTTAGTGACCTTCATTGGCCAGCAGCCTCAGGAAAAATTGCGCTACTACTACGCCGCCACCAACATTTTCGTAACCACTCCTTGGTACGAGCCGTTTGGCATTACACCGCTTGAAGCAATGGCCTGTGGCACCCCGGTGATCGGCGCCAATGTCGGCGGCATCAAATATTCTGTAATTCCCGACCGCAACGGCTTCCTCGTGCCACCAGAAGACCCTCAGACCCTCGCGTTTTTCCTCGACAAAATGCTCGCCAGCCCCGCCATTCGCCGGCGGCTCGGAGCCGGGGGACTACGTCACGTGCGCAACAATTTCACCTGGGAAAAGGTCGCCAAACTCACCGGCACGCTCTACACTACCCTGGCGCTTAAGCAAACTGGTCGCCGCACCCCGCGCCGGCCCCGCATCACCCCGATCGCCGTCTTCGAAAGCGAGCTACAGCAAAAACTTTTGGCGCCAAAAAAATACCCTGCTGCTCCTAGCCGGTAAACGGCGGCGCGCACAGGGTATTTTTTTAAAAAAGTAACTTACTTGCCGTCGACAACCGAAACAAACGTACGACGAACCTTGGTGCCAGTAAACTTCTGAACCTTCTTCACTGAAAACTTCACGATTCCGTCGGCCAGAGCGAATAGCGTGTGGTCTTTACCAACGCCCACGCCTACGCCAGCTTCCATGCGAGTACCGCGCTGACGGACAACAATGTTGCCAGCCCGTACAAACTGGTCGCCAAACATCTTAACACCCAGGCGCTTGGATTGACTGTCGCGGCCTGTCTTGACTGAACCACCGGCTTTTGTATGTGACATAGCTTAATTCTTCCTCAGTAACAATAATTGCCGCCCGACCACTTGATCATCTCTTGCATAAAGCAGGGGAGTCTGGGCAGCGCGAAAACTCTTCAGAGTGTATCCTAAACTAGCCAATTCGTCAACCAGCCCCAGATAGTGCCAGACTTTGCCAACTCGCCAGGCCGGCACGCATATGCTTATCTGAGCACCAGCCGGTAGCTGTTTAGCCCAATTTCGAAAACAATCCCTATACAAAGCCAAAAGTTCAGATTTTATCGTACCCAGCGCGGGCAAGGCGGGGGAATGCGACAGATTCGGTCCCAGGTAACCCTCGCTCACTATACTTACGTCCGGCTCCAAAACTACTGCCCGGGCGTCAGCTAAATTGGCGGCCCACGCAGGCAATGCGCGACTCACCTGACCATCGAGCCAAACCATATTGGTGCGCGTCGCATCTACCATCTCACCCGAAAGATCCGAACCAGCCGCCTCACGGCCCAGCAAGCGCGCCTCCTGAAGCACCACACCCGTACCGCAAAACGGATCCACTACCTTACTGGCACTGGTCGTATTTACGAGTACCTGCGCCAATTTCGGCGGCAACATGCCAACTTTGGCACTCCGAGCCGGCCGGTCATAGTCTCGCTTGGAATACCAATCAATATCTTGGACACCAAGCGTTTTTGCCACCACCATTTCGCCGTTTGCCACCACTACTACGAGCTCAAAGCCATCCCGCACCACCGCATTGTGCCGCAGCTCCGCCGCCGACAACGCCAGCCCGCGGGCCGGCAGCACCAGCCGCACTGAACCACGCACCTTAAGCTGCGTTTTGAGCTCAAGGCCGGCAGCAGCAAGCATTTTTGGCGTATCTCGCAGACCATATGCGCTTATCCCAAACGACGTTTTACTCTCATTCACAGGCAGGCTAGCCACATCCACAGGCAGATCTCGAAGCGGCGTTACCGGTCCGCGATACAAAACTTGAGCAAACTTCAACACGCCACCGAGCCGGTCTACGTCGAGCTCAGCACCTACCAACGCCGCCTGCCGTCCAAAAATCTGGACACCTTTGGCGCCCACCAACGATTCAAGCTCTACGAGACCGAGTTCCGGCTGGCGTCCCAATATCGCAATGTAATTTAATGACGACATAATTTATTAATTATATCAAGGTTTGATTGACATGCCAAATGAGTTCTCGATAACATACGAATATGAAGAGCGTGCCGACAATTCAGGTCAGGCCTTTAGACCTACCAACGTCAATCGCTCTAGCATGATCCGAACCGCCTAATTCCGGGCGGTTTTTGAAAACCCGTAGTGAGGAGCAGTATGCTA
>Ga0157378_10004065_pt1 | contig 12922 bp, 10 predicted proteins | sample M65metaG_FD_115309 | JGI IMG/M metagenome (GOLD analysis project Ga0157378, IMG submission 115309) | Miscanthus rhizosphere microbial communities from Kellogg Biological Station, Michigan, USA - M6-5 metaG | ecosystem: Host-associated > Plants > Roots > Rhizosphere > Soil | place: USA: Michigan...
ATGACCCATGGGTCGCGAAGCCGCGGAATCGGGTGTGAGCGACCAGTAAGGCTCTGTTCGCCACTTCCCATTCTGCCAGACTCCAACGTGACCCGGGGCGAGCGGAGTTACGCCGCGAATGGCGGACCACGGCGGAGGAATATGGCCAAGCTGCAGGAACGCACGCAATCCCGCCGGATCAAGTTGCCGGGGCATGAGACCCGAAGCAAGAAGCGTTTTAAGTTCCGAAGCGAAAACCAGCCGACCGTCGGAATCGTACAGATACAGCGGCTTGATGCCCAGACGATCGCGCGCGAGCACAAGTTTTCGTTCGCGAAGATCCCAAATGGCAAATGCAAACATGCCCCGAAGTTTGTCGACACAGCGCTCGCCAAATTCCTGATACAGGTGAAGGACTACTTCGGTGTCGGAGGTGGTACGGAAGGCGTGACCACGCTGCTCGAGCTCTATACGCAACTCGGCTGCGTTATACGTTTCGCCGTTGTAGGTAATCCATACCTGGCCGTCCGGGCTGGACATGGGCATGCGCCCGCGATCACTCAAATCAATGATGGAAAGTCGCGCATTAACAAGAAGACACGACGGAAATTCTTCGACGCCCTGACTGTCAGGACCGCGATGTTTCATGGAGACCGCCATGCGGTCCGCGGCCGCGCGCAATGACTGATCAGGGCGTGTGGTGGCAATGCCTGCTATGCCGCACACGGCCTACTTTCCAAGCAGCGCGAGCCGCCAGCGGGGCACGCCGCGAAGGTGTCTGGGGATGGGAATGGGCTGTGGCATTTCCGCGAGCTTGGGCAGGCGATACAACACGCCAGCCAGAAGCCACAAATACGCGTTATTCACAAAGTTCTGGTAAAACTGAATACCGAAATACATCAGTAAAACGAGGGCCACAACTCCATACCACCAGATTGCAAAACCCAGCGGAAAATACACAGTTTCTCTAAGTTTTCGAACGATTTTCCATCCATACCACAGAAACACGCTGACCCAGAAAAGCCAAAGTAGCAGTCCAAAGACCCCCATTTCCACGAGGAGAGACCCGTAACCGCTTTCCACGCCAAAAATGGGCATCGGTTGATTCAAGAACCTGGACACATATTGCATTCCGAGAGAAGACATGCCCGTGCCATGACCCGTAAGCAAATTTCCTTCTCCAACGGCACCCATAAAATTCTGCACCGGGTAATCCCACATTCGACCAACGAGCTCAGAGCCCTGGCCGCCAATCGAGAGGGTCTCCGTAAAGAAAGACCAGTTTCCGCCGATGACCGTTGGGAACACCTCAACCATCAGAATGAGGCCAAGTCCTCCAATCAGGAACCCTCGGCGAAGTGCCTTCACCATGCGATGCCCCTGTCCCCATCGCCAGGGAGCGCCCCAGAGAAACGCAGCCGTCATCACAAAAGCGCTGCCAATCACGAAAACGAACGGGGTTCGAGTTCCGGTAATCATGACGGCCACGGTAACGACTCCGATGCCCAGGAAGCCGTATTTCGCGAACGTCTTTCGAGCGAGCAGAAAGTAACCCTGTGCCCCCATCGCCAGGACCCAGAGCAGAATCAGATAGAACGAAAAGCGGCCTGCGCTGACGAACACAGAACTGGGAGCGAACACTTCCTTGTGGGTGATCGGGGAATACCTTACCAGGTGAGACAGTTCATAGAGCTCCGCCTCAGTATTCTCTGGGGTCAGAAAGCTTACTCCGAGCACGGATTGGGCAATTCCTAATCCGGAAATCACGATGCCTGCTAACAAGCTCACTTTCAGAAGGCGATCCAGATCCGCTGGGCGCTTAAGCATCGCGAAACCGAGAAACAACAGGGGAGCGTAGTAAAAATACAACTTCAGCCCCAGCAATCCGTACATGATATTCGGAGAAAAAGTGTTGAAGACTTCGACGAACGCAAACGTGGCGAATATGCCCAGCGGAATGAGGAAAGGGGGTTTGAAAACTTCTATTTCTCCCCTGCGTTTTGCGAAATAGAACGAAAGGTACGTCACGCCAACCAGGAAGTCCTTGGCAAAATAAACGATCAAGCTGTTGCCCAAATACTTGCGGGCCAGATCCTCAAACAATAGCCAGATCAAAAAGACCAGAACGCCGCTGCGCCAATCGTTCAGGATATGAACAACAAGTGCGACCACAATCAGGGTCAAGCCGAACATGATTAAGTTTTTGTCAGACCCTGCGACGATCCAGGCGGCTAATTCCCAAATAATGGCCAGAACCACCAAGCCCATGATGGCGGCCTTGACCTGCCTGTTTCCGCTTACTGCTCCTGTGGTTGTAAGTTGCATTTAGATTCAAGCCCCGGTAAGTATGCCATTCCCAAAGTGGGCTGCAAAGTCTAAACCTTGCACTGTTGCTGCGACGGTTCACGTTCGGGTCAGGTGCGCGTTTCGCTTTCCAGCGCAACTCTCGGCCGTAATAGCCAGCGCCTCACACTGTCGGTGCGCGCTTCTGTAAAGTGCGCCAGCGCGTACGCGTAGCTCAACATCAATAGAGCGATTCCAACGGCATAGACCAAGTGCAGCGCATCCGGTTGCCAGTTGCCTTGCGGATCAAACAGAGCACGCAAAAGAATTAATGCCGGTAGATGAGTCAAATACAAGGTATAGGAAAAGCCGGCCAGTTTTTTGGCCACAAAAGCGTAGGCTGGCGAGAAATCTTCGCGAGATCCAAGAAGTAACGTGTACAGCCAGAGCGAAAAACAGAAGCCAACCACATAATCGGTGAGCAGATCCGTAGAAAGACGGTGAGTGCGACTCCAGGCAAGCGAGCCAAAGAAGATCAAACCCGCTGACACAGACAACATCGCGGACGAAGTCTTGAAATTCGTAAGTCTCCGCAGGCGGCCGACCAGCACGCCCGCCAGCCAGATCAAAAAATAAGAACTGATGAGCGGTCCGATAAACCACAAGACGACCAGAGCAAGTGCCGCGTAGATGACGCGCATGCGCATTCCAGCCCACGCGGTGGCCGCCAGAGCCAAAAATGGGAATACAAGGTAATACCAGAATTCATAGCTCAGGCTCCAAAGAGGGGTATTGGAACCGAACACGGGTGACACGATACTTTGCAGAAAGAAGAGATTTCCAAGAAATACTTGAGCAGTGGAACGCAGCGCCACGCTGGGCTCATAAAATTTATATAGAGCATCGTAGTATATGGCTGTCGCTTGAGGAATTCTCATTCCGATTCTATCCCATACGCCTCCCAGCACTAGCGCAGGAAATAACACCAACTGAAGCCTCGTTACGCGGCTCACCAGATATTTTTTCCAGGACCACTCCTGCTTGCCAACGGAGTCCATCACGCTGGTACCGATGAAATATCCGCTGAGAACAAAGAAAATCATCACTGCCTGGTGCCCGTAGCCGGTGACCGCGTAGATCGCAATATTCAGCCACGACTTTTTTGCAAGGAACGGGAAGTCCACGAAAAACACGCCTCGCAAGTGGTACAACATCACAGCCAGCGCCGAAACGCCGCGGATCACGTCCAGGTGGACCGATGTACGTTTCGCCAATCGAAAATCTTTCGGCAAGGGCACCTTTCGAATAAATCCTGAGCGTAAGCTCAGGGGACAATGCTGCTTTTTCCAGCTGCCTGTAACGCTCGCGCGACGCTTTCCGCGTATTCACGTGGCGACCATGTTTCCATGCGCTTTCTCGAGGCCGTTCCCATGCGCGCTCTCTTTTCCGGATCCGATAAAATCTCCCGGAGCACTGCCGCGAGCTCTTCCACATTTCCGGCAGGAAACACATAGCCGTTCTCGCCGGGCCGAACCAGATCGAATCTTGCTCCGACGCGGTCGCTGACCGCAACTGGCAAGCCGCACAACATGGCTTCATTGACCACCAGCCCGAACGGTTCGAATAACGATGGCAGGACGAACACGTCCGAGGCGCAGTAGGCGGCCGGGAGTTGCGACTGGTTCAAGAAACCAAGAAATCGCACCCGCTCCGATAGTCCCAACTCCGAGGTCCGCCGTTCGAGACTGCTTCGTTCCGGCCCGTCTCCCGCGAAGACGAGATAGGAAGTCGAAATATCGGCCCGCGCAAAGGCTTCCAGCAGTTCCAACGGGCCTTTCCAGCGCTGAAGCTTGGCGCAGAATAGCACTGCTATTGCGTCGGCCGGGATTTTCCAGGCCTCGCGCGTGGCGTTGCGGTCAACCTTTGCCGCTTGCTCGGTCCACCATGCATTGTCGACGGCGGAGGGAACCAAAAAAATTCGATCGCTCGAAAATCCAAGCGACTTCATATACTCCACGCCTCCGGACGATGAAACGAGGATGGCCCGCGCCATCGAATAAATCCATTGAACGAGCAGCTTCTTACATCGCAGTTTCCATGTCGATTGCGTAGCCCAACTGCGGAGGCTGTGCGAATCGGTGACGAACATAACGGGAGTGCCATGAAATTTCGCCGCGACAAGCGCAATCCAGGCGCTTGCGTAGAAATATCCAGTGAGCAACACGGCGTCGAATTTTCCATCCCGGATCAGCGTCCACAAGCCCGGGTTCCACAACCCGAAAAATCGGCCGAGGCCAGGCTGCGAGGCCTGGTTCGGAACATTCGTCCATGGATAGCCATCGAGCAAGGGACGATCCCACGAGACGTGCACGCCGAAATCCGGATCCACGCCGGCTTCCGCCCCTTGCATGCTGCAGTACGCCACCAGCGGATCGATGCGCGAATCCAAAACCAGTTGCCGAAAATTGGGAGAGGAATACTGAATGACGTGCGAGTTGATAATCAGGAGGCGGCGTCGAGGGCTTGCATCGGATAGCATCGGAAGAATTACGTCCACTCCGCTGGCGATGCGACCACCTCGTCGGTGGCGTCGGGCGGGCGCGCATCCAAGGATGCCAGGCGGTACCTCCATTTCGTCAGTAATTCCGTGCACGCGCTGTGAATTTCCCGCCCATGCGTAGCCAGAAAAATCTTGGGCCTGAATTGTTGCACCACATTCGCGGCGCCGAGCAGGCATTCATACTCTGCTCCTTCGATATCGATTTTCATGAGGTTCGGGGGACGCATCGCCCCTTCCTCGACGAGGCTGTCCAGTTTCAAAGTCCGCACGCGAAGTGTGCCTGCCGCTGCAAGATGTCCGGTGCAACGATCACCCGAAGGATCAAATGCAGCTTCCCCGTCGACGGAGCTTACTGCGGCATCGATCACGGTGCAGTTTTCAACGTGGTTCAATTTGAGATGCCTGTTCAATTCCCGCAAATTGTCCGGGAAAGGCTCGAAAGAGTATACGTGGCCGGCATCGCCCACCAGAACGCTGGCTAAAAGAGAGTAAAAACCCACGTTGGCGCCGATATCGTAAACCACATCTCCGGTCTTTAACGCATGCTGTAGCGCCCGCTGCTTATGATACTCATAACTTCCTAACCAGCACCCATGCGTGGCGGAACCTGCCGTCCATTTCTTGCCGCGAAGCGCGCCTTGCAGAATAGGAAGGACCATTGTGCGGGGGATTAGACGCAAGGGCATCCTCAATAGCCTGCCCATGAAATTCTCGTTCGAAATGCCGGAGAGATTGGCCATGAGATAGGGCCTTTTCAGGCGACTCGCATCGCCCCTGATTGCTTGCTCTTCAAATCATGTTCGCTTTCGACTGGAATCTGGCCCAGCGTCGACGCAAATCGTTCTGTAATCGCGCTCCAGGAAAAATATTTTTCCTGCGCGTGGCGACTGCGTTCGGCCAGAGAATTTCTGAATGCGGCGTCTTCGAGCACGGTTTCCAGCGCGCCTGCCAGAGCCTCGCGGTCGCCCATAGGTACGGCGACAATTCCCGCTTCCGTGACAGGCCACGCCGTTTCCGATCCCGCATAGCAGATGACCGGCAAGCCGCAGGCAATTCCCGCGATCGCGCTTCCGCGCCGTGTCGAAATTTGCCCGCGCACAAATAGAAGTACATCGGCACCGGCGAGAGCTCGACTGACCTGTTCCGGCGTCACGAGTCCCAGGGACTCGATTTCCAGCTCTACGCCGTTCAATTGAGACCGGAGTGCAGGCTCAGCTTCCCGAGAACCGCGGCCAAACAGGACCAAACGAAGCGGACCGACTTTGTGGCCCGCGCGTCTCAGAGCGTTCGCGATATCGGCTACCTCGATCGATGTGCGATTGCCTCCGGTAATGCTGTACACCGCAACGGTCTTGATCGGATGAGGGTCATGGCGAACGGAGGGGTTCATCTCCGGGCAATTCGCTCCGACCGGAATGAACACCGCTTTTTGTCTGCTCTGGGGCAGCCACGATATCTGATTTAGAGAAACCGTGAATATGGCCACATCTGAACGCGCATACAGTTGGCGCAGCACGCGCAAGTGACAGTATTCACGGGCTTGGCCCACGATTCCTTTGCCCGCCAGTGGCAGGAAATCATGAAACACCACACCGGGTTTAGCGCCGCATTGCCTGAGAACATCGAGAATGCGAGGCGCACCAAGAGGAAATCCGTGGCGCGACCACGCCAGCGTCGTGAACTGTAAAAGGACGGAGCGACCCTGCCAACCAGCGGCGGCTCTGCGTAATTCCGACAGCGACGCACCCCAGCCTTTTTCCGCCCAGCCGACTTGAACGGGCTCGAACGCGAGACCACGCCGGTGGCCGGCTTCGCGCAGATTTTCGCAATAATCCGCCACGCCGTCGGTGGGTTCGTCCCGGCGTCCCAGCAACAAAATCACTTTCTCGGCACTCACTTTTCCACCAGATACGAACCGATGACCAGCGCGTCCATTCCGGAACTGAAAAACGTGCGGATCGCGTCAGTCGGCGTATTCACGATCGCTTCGCCGCGCAAGTTGAACGAGGTGTTCATCAGCACCGGAACGCCAGTTCGCTTGCCGAATTCGTTAATCAGGTTCCAGTACAGCGGATTGATTTCTTTCTCCACCGTTTGCGGGCGCGCGCTTCCGTCCACGTGCGTGACCGAAGGAATGACGTCGCGCTTTTCGGGTCGCACCGGATTGGTGAGAATCATGAACGGGGAATCGCAAGCGTGTTCGAGATATTCTCCAGCTACTTCTTTCAGCATAGAGGGCGCAAACGGGCGCCACCATTCACGGAATTTTACCGCGTTATTCACCTTGGCGTTCATTTCCGGATCGCGCGGATCGGCCAGGATGGAGCGGTGCCCGAGCGCGCGCGGGCCAAATTCCATCCGGCCCTGGAACCAGCCGATGATTTTTCCATTGGCCAGAAGCTCCGCCGTCGTACTTGCAACATCCGCAAGCTTCGACGCGCGCAGTTTGTACGTCACCAGCGCTTTCTCGATTTCCGCGTCGCAGTATTCGGGCCCGAGATATGCGTGGCGCATCGGTTTCATAGGCAGGCTTCCGCCGCCATCCAGATACGGGGCAAACACCGCGCCGAGTGCGACTCCGTCATCGGAAGCCGCGGGCTGCACAAAAATATTGTCGACCATGCCCGACGCCTGGATTTTTCCGTTCGCTTTGGAGTTCAGCGCTACGCCACCCGCCAGGCAGACATTGCGGCATCCGGTCTTCTCGATCGCGAGCTTGACGAGCGTCAGCATGGCGGCTTCGCAAGCATCCTGCACGGCAAAGGCGATATTTTTGAAACTGTCGTCAATTTCACTTTCCGGCGTCCGCTCCGGCCCAAGCCGCCTGGCGATGGCCGACGTGCCGTTATTGCGATCAAACAGCAGCGGCGCATTGACGCGGTATATCTCTTCATCCAGCGAAATAAATTCGGCTAGATTTACGCCGGGACTTCCGTAAGGCGCAAGTCCCATCACTTTCCATTCATCGCTGTTGGGAACAAATCCGAGGTACTGCGTGAACTGCGCGTAGAAAAGTCCCAGCGAATTCGGCCACGGAATGGTGAGGACATGATCGAGCCGTCCATCGTGTCCGTACCAGATGGAACTCGCTTCCCAGGCGCCGCGCCCGTCCATCACGACAACCGCGGCTTCGTCGAAACCGCCGTATGAATACGCGCTGATAGCGTGTGCCAGATGGTGATCGACGAAGCGTATCCGGGCCTTGGTCGCACCGAAATAACGCGTGAAAAGGTTAAACCCCCCATTCTGGTGAGCCATGCTGGCATAAAGCCGCGCAGAATTCAGAGCGTTGGGATAGTTGAAGGGATACTCCCCGCGCAGAAAGCATTTTAAATCCGTGGAAAAAAGGGCGCCGGGAGTTGGCCATCCCTGGCAAATAAAATCGAGTTCATCGAGATGAACGTGCGCGAAGTCCAGGCAGGCGCGAATGGCCAGGCGCGGGAACCCGGCATCATGCTTGACGCGGCTGATTCTTTCTTCCGCCACGGCGAACAGAAGATCGCCGTCGCGAGCGATGCACGCGGAAGAATCGTGCATTTGCGAATAGTTGAATCCGAGCGTGATCACTGAGTTTTTTTCCCCGTTTTCAGGCCGCAACACCAGGTCATTGGAGTATGTTCTCCCGTCATTTCTTTCACCGCCGCTCCCGCGTTCTCAATCTTCTGACGGACTACGGTGACGTCCAGCGGGGCTCCCCGCCAACTCTTCCCCGCTATTTCCGGTGAGAGTCCCAACAAGGAAGCGATGCCACGGCTGGCGCGCCGAAATCCCAGCGCCCACGGAAAATCCACGATGTTCCATGCCAGGCGGCCTTTCCAGTTCATGGTCATCCGGGGGACGGAATTGAACTGAAACAAAAACATCCCGCCCGGCTTCAGCACTCGAAGAATCTCTTCAATATAACGCAGCGCAAGGGACGGCTCGGGCATGTGTTGGAGCACGATGTAGCTGAATACGAAATCCATCTGTTCATCGGGAATCGTCGCCAGGTCTTTGCCGTTGCCCAGGATCCACCGCACATTCGCGGCGTCGGGTAAGAGGGCTTTGGCGTGGGACAACATTTCCGCTGAGATGTCCACGGCTTGCACGTATGAAAAACGTTTCGCGAAGCTTCGTGTCATGCGGCCGGCGCCGCAGCCCAGCTCCAGTATGGTTTTGTCGTGCGTCTCCCAGGCGTATCGGTTCAAGACCGGAGCCACCAGCCTTTCGTAATCCTCTTCGCCGGACTGGAAGAACGAATCACTCGTCCAGTCCTTGCGCCACGAGGCGATAAAGTGAAACGCGTCCTTCCGCGCCCTTTCGTCCCAATCCTCCCGCATCAATTTATCTGTATCGACGCTCACTGGCACTCCCGCTGCGTGCGAAAGACCTGGATCGCACGCACGCAACCGTCAGAACAATCTTGGTGTGGTACTAGTTTGATCATGAACCTTTCGGCCCTGCTTTCACTGTCGCAGTCTGATTTCATCCCAGTTACGATATTCGTTTTAGCCAGATCGAGCTAAAGGTATTCGGCTGCTCTTCAACCGACTGGTAAATGGGGATTCTCTGCTTGAGAAACGGCTCGTCGAAGTGACGAAGCAGAGGAGTGGACAGCGAAATCTCGAAATTTTTGTTAAATGCCAGAAATGCCTGCAACACCATCGGCTCATTCCAGAACATGGGCCAGTCTTGCCCAAAGATCCACAGGTCCGCAGGATAGGGAGAATTGTAAGGATAGGGAATGTCATGGATGTGCGTCACCACGCCGACGTTAATTGCGGGCAGGACTTCCAGGTACAGGAACTGCACATCCCCGTCCACGCGCAAGATGTGGCTTGAATCGATGAACAAAACATCGTTCTCCTGTAATTTCTGAAACAACGCGATGTCGACGTCTTCGACCTTTTGCGCGTGCACCCGGATGCCCGGAATCGTAGACAATTTTTCGAACGGGTACGGCTCGATGCAGGTCATCTCCAGCGGATGCCCCTCACTCGCGTTCCGCTGGGCGGCCAGGCTGCAGTAATAGGTTGAAACGCCCGAGCCGACTTCAATATATCTCCGCGGCTTGAGGTGACGAATCATCATGTAGAGCGTCATGGCGTCCACGGCCGTATAGCCCGGCCCGAATCCCATTTTCTGCACCTGCTCGTAAGGCGGCAAAGCCAGGAACTCTTCGAGGTAGCAGTCGAGCAATCCAGAGAGCGTCGATTTCATTGCATCGATGTCATAATCCACGCCGCGTAAGGCGCTCGGCCGGGTCCATCGCGCGGCATTTGTTTTAAGGCAGGAAACTGATGGCAAGGGTGAATAATAATCAGCGTCTCGGGCCACCTGGTAGCCGGCTGCGTTCAGGGAATTTCGGAACGCCACTGAATTTCTGCGCCCATACCGGCGGAACACTCGCGCGTAAAAATTCTCCCTGGCGGACCCAAGTTTTCGCTTAGCGAGTTTGAAGCCATCCCTCAGGGGAGCCGGCACTGCTTGGCGAAGCATTTTTTTTAACATAGGCTACAAGAAACAATCGTCATACGCTGCCCAGTCGTCGCCCGGAGGCGATTGAAAATCGGCGGTTCCGCCGTCCCAGCTGCAAACTCAAAAATTCCTTTTTTGATCCGTCCGTTCTTTACCGAAATCGAGAATACATTTTCCAGCATTTACAGACAATAAGTCGAAAACTTCTTTTTCAAGCTATGCCGTTGCAAAGTATATACCGAGCCCTGCGACGCCGCCCTGTCCGATGCGGGCACGCGTGTTTCGCAAGTGCACGCGAACTCGCCGGCGCTGGTGAAATATTCGCGCGATAGGGTATATTCTGGCCTGCTACTTTTGCGGATGGCGCAGATTTTAGGCATGCGTTTAATATTTTTGATGGCGCCGCCGTTTTTTTTTGCGCGCTTCGACGGATGCGCTTTTGGAACGCAACGCATACTGAACTGGAAAGGAAGAACGATATGACGGCAACATCGGCAGGCGAAGGCGCGGCGGGAGCGAAAGCCGCACCGGTTTCCGATTCCGCCTGGAAGTGCCTGCAGGGAGCGTACGATTTGCAGGTCCATGTCGCCCCTGACGTTATCGAACGGCGCGTAGATGACCTTGACCTGGCGAAAGAATTTCTGGCGCGCGGTTTGCGCGGGTTCGTTCTCAAGTCCCACTACTTTCCAACGGCGGAACGCGCGAAGGTTGTCACGAAAGCCGTGCCGGGAATCGCCGCTTACGGCGCCATCACCCTGAACCATTCCGTGGGCGGCCTGAACCCCGTGGCCCTGGAGCTCGCAGGGCGCTCGGGCTGCAAGATTGTATGGTTTCCGACGGTGGACGCCATGAATGAAACTGCGGGACGCCTCGACGGGCCCAGCGTTAAGCTGCCGTTCTGGGCGAAAATTCAACGCGAACTCGCCGCAGCCGGAATTGCCCCTCCGCCTCTCACTGTAGTCGATTCGGAAGGCGCAATCACCGAAACGACTCGCCGCTGCATTGAATTGATTGCCAGACACAACATGATTCTGGCGACGGGACACCTGGGACGCGTGGAGATTTTTGAGCTGGTAAAAACAGCCCGGGAAATGGGAACGCAAAGGGTGCTCGTCACGCACGCGGAATTTCCATCGCAAAATCTGACCGCGGATGAGCAGAACCAGCTTGCGGATATGGGCGCCTTCATCGAACACTGTTTCACCACCATGCACACGGGAAAGGCTCCCTGGGATGCCGTGCTCGAAGCCATCCGGGTGGTTGGACCCGAACGCTGCGTGCTGTCGACCGACCTCGGCCAGACGATTAATCCGCCGGTCGCGGAAGGTTTTGCAATGTTTGCGCAGAAAATGCTGGATGGCGGATTCAGCGTGGAACAGATCCGGCGAATGACGGTCACGAATCCGGCCGCACTCGTTCAGTAGTGACTTTATATGGTACAGGCTTCAGCCTGCGGCCTTTTGTGCTTGCAAGCACGAAACCTCAACGGCTGAAGAGTCTGCGAAAATAATGTTTTTGTTCTGTCATTCTGAGCGAAGCGAAGAATCTTTCTTCGATTTAAGTATAAGAGAAAAAACAAAGAGAGATTGTTCGCTTCGCTCAGAATGACAGCGTTTTGATTTTGTCCGCATCCTGTGAACACTGTGGTACTTGGAACGACGGAGACTTTTCTCATGAAGCCAAGAATTGTCCGCAATATTGAGCGCCCTGATCCGGAAGTCACGCGCAAGCTGGGTGAATTTGGCACCGCGACCGTGCATGAAGCGCAAGGCCGCACAGGCTTGATGCTGCCATATATGCGGCCGATCTATCCGTCTGCCCGAATCGGAAGTCCGGCCGTCACGGTGTTATGCCATCCAGGCGATAACCTGATGTTTCATGCTGCCATTGAGGTATGCAAGCCGGGCGACGTACTGGTCGTGGCAACACACTCCGATTCCACGGACGGATTTTTCGGCGAATTGCTGGCTACTTCCTGCCAGGCGCATGGAATCAAGGGGCTGGTGATTCATGCCGGCGTCCGCGATGTGGCGGATTTGACCGCCATGCAATTCCCGGCATTCTCGCGGGCCATTTCCGCGCAGGGAACCGTGAAGGAAACGGCCGGCTACGTGAATATCGACATCGTGTGCGCGGGTGCTTTGGTTCACCCGGGCGATGTTATTGTCGGCGACGTCGACGGCGTGGTGGTTGTACCGCGACAGCAGGCGGAGGAGGTTGTCACGCTGTGCGAAGCGCGCCTTGCCAAGGAAGCGAAAAGTCGCGAGCGGCTGAAGGCCGGTGAGTTGGGTCTGGACATGTATGGGCTTCGCGAGAAGTTGAAAAACTTGGGAGTGGAGTGGGTTTAATCCGTGGAACAGACTTCCGTCTGTTTTTCCGAACATTCCGCTATCCGCAATTCTGTTGACCGTTGCCGGCACTAAAATCTAAACCACACAGACTGAAGTCTGCTCTACTGGTGGTGCTTGATCGTTTTCAGTTGGGCGGCCAGATCCGTGGAATTTTGCGCATTCTGAAAGAATCGAATTGCTGCAATTCCTGCGGCGCCAGCATCGAGGCAGGCACGCGAATTGCCTGGGTTGATGCCGCCGATAGCGAGGACGGGAATGCTGACCGCCGCGCAGACCTCGCGCAGCCGTTCGA
>Ga0157378_10004067_pt1 | contig 12920 bp, 12 predicted proteins | sample M65metaG_FD_115309 | JGI IMG/M metagenome (GOLD analysis project Ga0157378, IMG submission 115309) | Miscanthus rhizosphere microbial communities from Kellogg Biological Station, Michigan, USA - M6-5 metaG | ecosystem: Host-associated > Plants > Roots > Rhizosphere > Soil | place: USA: Michigan...
CGATTGAGATCAGCCGGCTCGCGACGCGAATCCGCCGCAGCTCGTCGAGCGGCCAGAGATCGATCAGGCGCGTGGCCTTGAGCGCGCCGGCGTTGAGCGCGACGTAGAGGTCCGTGCAGCCGGCCATCGGCGTCAACGGACCTTCACCGGCGAGCATCTTCAGCGCGTCGCGAAGCGAGCGCGGCGCGAGCAGACGGCGGTCAGCGACCGACCCGGGCATACTTTCCTGCGCGCGTGATCGAGTCGTAGATGGCGCCGTAGCCCGTGCAGCGGCAGATGTTGCCGGCCAGGCCCGTTTTCATCGCGGCGAGCGAGGGCTTCGGCCCGAGCGCGAGCGCCGCCAGGATCATCCCCGGCGTGCAGATGCCGCACTGCGCGCCGCCGAACTGCACGAACGCCTGCTGCAGCGGATGCCGGCCTCCGAGCCCTTCGATCGTCGTCACGCGCGTGCCGTCGGCGTGCGCCAGCGGCACGAGACACGAATTCACCGGCTGACCGTCGAGGAGCACCGTGCACGCGCCGCATTCGCCTTCGCCGCAGCCTTCCTTCGTGCCGGTGAGCCCGCACTCATGCCGGAGCGCGTCGAGCAACCGCGTCATCGGATGCGCGTCGACGCGAGTCTTCCTGCCGTTCAGCGTGAAGCGCATGTCATCAGGCTCTCCGGCGTCGCCGGAATGTGGCGCAAATCGAAACCGGCGTGCCGAAGCGCATTGATTACCGCGGGCGCCGGCCCGTCGATCGGCATCTCGCCGACGCCCTTCGCCCCGAACGGTCCATGCCTGTAGGGCCGTTCGAGCAGCACGATGTCCATCTCCGGCGTGTCCAGCGTCGTCGGCACGATGTAGTTGGTGAACGAGTTGTTCGCCATCCGGCCGTCGCGCATGACAACGTCCTCGATGAGCGCCCAGCCGAGTCCCTGAGCACTGCCGCCGGCGATCTGACCGGTGGCGAGCGTCGGATGAATCACCTTGCCGATTTCGTGGACCGTCGTGAACTTGACCGGCCGCACTTCCCAGGTCGCGCGATCGACCTCGAGCTCGACGACGTCGCAGGCCCAGCCGAAGCTGCCGTAGGCATCGCCTCGATAGAGCACGTCGTCCCAGATCATGCCCGCGGGCCGTTCGTACTGCGACGTGACGACGAGCGCGCCGTGCTTCCTGAAGTACTCCCGCGGCGAGCTGCGCCCCAGGGCCTTGCGCATTTCGCCGGCGGCGCGCTGCAGAATCCGGCCGACGATCATGCACGTGCGCGAGGCGACCGTGGGTCCGCTGTCGGGGACTTCCCCCGTGTCCGCGGCGTTGACCTCGACGTCGTCGTACGGAATGCCCAGCGAGTCCGCGACAATCTGCGCGAGCATCGTCCGCGTGCCCTGACCGATTTCGGTGCTCGCGACGAGGATGCGGACACCCGTCGCCGTCAGCGCCAGCGACGCCTTCGACGCGAGCTTCACTTCTCCGGCGCCGGTGAAGCCGGAGCCGTGGAAGAAGAGCGAGAGTCCGATCGCGCGATTGGTGCCGGCGAGCTGCTTGCGCCGCTGACGGAACTTCGTGCGCTTCACCGCCTCACGCAGAACCTCCCGCGCGCTGCAGTCGTCGCCGAGCGTCTGCCCGGTCGCCGTCGTGTCGCCGGGCCTGAGCGCGTTCGTGTCCCTCAACACGACGGGATCGATCTTCAGCTGTTCGGCGATCCGCTCCATGTGCACTTCGACGGCGAACTGCGTCTGCGGCGCGCCGAATCCCCTGAACGCGCCGTTCGGCGGCGTGTTCGTCATCGCCGCGCGCCCGCGGATCCGGACGTTGTCGCAGCGGTACGGCCCGGACGCGTGCAGCACGCCGCGCGAGAGGACGACGGCGCTGAGGGTCGCGTACGCGCCGCCGTCGAGCAGCACGTCGATGTCCATCGCCGTCAGCCGGCCGTCGCGCGTGACGCCGGTGCGGTGGCGGATGACGCCCGGATGCCGTTTCGGCGTCGCGAGCATGTCTTCGATGCGGTCGTAGATCAGCTTCACCGGCCGCCGCGCCTTGAGCGCGGCCAGCGCGGCATGGCCGGCGATCATCGACGGATAGTCCTCCTTGCCGCCGAAGCCGCCGCCGGTTTCCGTCTGGATGACGCGCACCCGCTCGTCGGTAAACCCGAGCAGCACCACGAGCGCGCGGTGCACGTAGTACGGGCACTGCATCGAACCGTAGACCGTGACGCCGCGGCCGTCGTCGTCGGGAACGGCGATCACGCCGTTCGGCTCGATGTACATCTGCTCCTGCGAGCCGACGCGATACTCGCCTTCGATGATGTGGTCGGCAAGCGCGAAGCCGCGATTGAGGTCGCCTTTGTCGATGGCGATCGACTTGAAGTGCGTCGTCGACGCGGCCGGATCGTAATTCGGCGTGGACGGCGTGGCGTCGATGCGGACCTCAGCCGCGAGGAGCGCGTCGCGGCTCTCGTGCGCGAGGATGAGGATCGGCTCGGCGACGTGCCGAATCGTCCGCTCGGCGAGACATGGCTGGTCCTCGTCGATCAGCGCGACGATGTTCTTGCCCGGGATGTCGCGGTAGTCGACGATCGTGAAGCCACCCGTACTCGACGCATCGAAGCCGAAGGAGATGTTCGCGATCTCGCCGGAGGGGATCGTCGATCGAATCGTGCGCGCGTGCAGCAGATTCGGAAACGACAGGTCGTCGATGTACCGCGCCGCGCCGGTCACCTTCTCGCGTCCTTCCTTGCGGAGCACGTTCCGGCCGACCGCCTTGCGCATGCGCTGGATTATAGGCCGATCGAGAATCGACAACTACGAGCCACGGAGCCACAGAGGATGGGACTCAGCTGCAAAGACGAGTGACACTGAGTACAAGAAGTACTGTTCTCTGTGCCCCTCGTCTCTGTGTCTTCCCTCTGTGTCTTCCCTCTGTGCCTCAGTGGCTCGTACGTGATCCGGTAATCAACCGGATGCGGCGCTGAAACGTGATGTAAGACCACGCCCACTCGCCGACAACCGCGATGCGGTTGCGGAAGCCGATGAGCCAGAAGATGTGCAGGAACAGCCAGAAGACCCACGCGAGCCAGCCCGACGCGCGCACCGGGCCGATATCGACGACGGCCGAGCCGCGGCCAATCGTGGCGACGTTGCCGTAGTTGACGTACCTGAACGGCAGCAGCGGCTGCCGCCGGAGCGCGCGCAGCACGTTGCGCGCGGCGTGCGCGCCCTGCTGCTTCGCCACCTGCGCGACGCCGGGCAGCTGTCGTCCGTCCTGCATGAAGGCGCAGATGTCGCCGGCGACGAAGATGTCCGGCTGGCCGGCGACCTGCAGCGTCGGCTCCGCGGCGACGCGGCCTGCACGATCGAGCGGCACGCCGAGCGACGCCGCCAGCGGCGACGCCGCGACGCCGGCGGCCCACAGAATCGTCTGCGCCGAAATCCGCTCGCCTGCGACGGTGACGCCGTCTTCGTCGACGGCGGTGACGACCGATCCGGTGCGCACGTCGACGCCGAGCTGCGTCAACGATCGACGCGCGGCTTCACGCAGCTTCTCCGGAAACGAGGCCAGCAGGTGCGGACTGCCTTCGAGGAGGACGATGCGCGCCGATTCGGGACGGATGTGGCGGAAGTCGTCGCGAAGGGTCTGCCGCGCGATCTCGGCAAGCGCGCCGGCGAGCTCGACGCCCGTCGGTCCGCCGCCGATGATGACGAACGTGAGCAGCCGCCGCTGCGCCGCCGGATCGCTTTCCCCTTCCGCGGCCTCGAATGCCAGCAGCACCCGCCGTCTCATCTCGAGCGCATCGTCCAGCGTCTTGAGACCCGGCGCGCGCGATTCCCATTCGGGGTGGCCGAAGTAGGCGTGCGCCGCGCCCGTGGCGACGATCAGGTAGTCGTACGAGAACGTCCGATGATCGGTGACGACGGTCTTCGACGCCGGATCGATGGAGCGGACATCCGCCAGCAGCACCTCGACGTTCTGCTGATGACGCAGGATCCAGCGGATGGGTGACGCGATGTCGCCGGGAGACAGCGCCGCCGTCGCAACCTGGTAGAGAAGCGGCTGGAAAACGTGATGGTTGCGCCGATCGAGCAGGGTGACCTGGACCGGTCCATTCGCCAGCGCGCGAGCCGCGTCCAGCCCGCCGAACCCCCCGCCAACGATGATGACGCGCGTCATTTCGCAGTGCTATCGTACTGTCGTGCGCGAGAAACCTGAACCCACCCTCGGCGGGCCGGCAACGGTCGTCGACACCGCCTGTCCGCTCGATTGTCCCGACGCCTGCAGTCTGTCGGTCACCGTGCAGCGCGGCAAGGTCATCAACATCGACGGCTCGTCGGCAAACCCCGTCACCAACGGATTCATCTGCGCCAAGGTCCGCAAGTTCGATCAGGTGGCGTACGGGCCCGATCGACTGCTCTACCCCGCCGTGCGAAGCGGCCGCAAGGGCGAGGGCAAGTTCAAGCGCGTCTCATGGGATCACGCGCTCGAGCTCGTCGCCAAGAAAATGCGTGAGGCCAAGGCCAAAGCCGGCGGCGCGTCGATTCTTCCCTACTCGTACGGAGGGTCGAATGGCCTGATGACGCAGGACAACTTCGACGCGCAGGTCTGGCGCCGCTTCGGCACGTCCCGGCTGGCGCGCACCGTGTGCGCCGCGCCGACCGGGGCCGCGAACATGGCGCTCTACGGAAAGATGGCCTCGGTCACGTATCAGGACTATCCGGAGGCGAAACTCATCGTCCTCTGGGGCGTCAATCCATCGGTCACCGGCATTCATCTCGTGCCGTACATCCGCGAAGCGCAGTCGCGCGGAGCGAAGCTCGTGGTCGTCGATCCCCGATCGACGCAGCTTGCCCGCGCGGCGGACATTCACCTCGCCGTGAAGCCGGGCACCGACGTCGCCGTCGCGCTGGCCATTCACCGGTTCCTGTTCGCGAACGGATTCGCCGACGAGGCCTTTCTGCGCGAACACACGACCGGCGCCGACAAGCTGCGCGAGCGCGCGGAGCCGTGGACGTTCGCCCGCGCGGCGGAGGTCGCCGGCATCGACGCCGCAACGCTCGAGCAGGCGGCGCGGCTCTACGCCGAGAGCTCGCCGGCGCTCATCCGCTGCGGCTGGGGCCTCGAGCGCAATCGCAACGGCGGCAACGCCGTCATGTCGGTGCTGTCGCTCCCGGCCGTCGGCGGCAAGTTCGGCGTCCGCGGCGGCGGGTACGCGATGAGCAACTCCGCGTCCTGGGACATCGAGCGCACGTGGATCGCGGCCAACGAGCCCGGCACGCGGCTCGTCAACATGAACCACCTCGGGCGCGCGCTGACCGAATACGACGATCCGCCGGTCGACGTGCTGTTCGTCTACAACGCCAACCCGGTCGCGACCGTCCCCGATCAGCACCGCATCATCCGCGGCATGCAGCGCGAGGATCTCTTCACCGTGGTCTTCGAGCAGGTGATGAACGACACGGCGATGTACGCGGACGTCGTCCTGCCGGCGACGACGTTTCTCGAGGGGTACGATTTCGCCAGGGCCTACGGGCCGATTCACATGACGCTCGGGCGTCCCGTGATCGACGCCTGCGGCGAGGCGCGCAGCAACGCCGACGTCTTCGGCGAGCTCGCGGCACGGCTGGATCTGCTCAAGGACACCGAGCCGACCGGCGAGCTCGATTTGCTGGTGACGGTGCTCAACTCGCTGCCCGGATCGGTCGGCGCCGACATGCGCGCGGACATTCCGCCGACCGCGCCCGGCGGGAACCGGCCGGTGCAGTTCGTCGACGTCTTTCCGAAGACGCCGAACAGAAAAGTGGACCTCTTCCCCGCGCCGTACGAGAAAGAAGCGCCGATGGGCCTCTATGCGTTCCAGCCGGATCCGGCCACCGGGACGTACCCGCTCGCGCTGATTTCTCCGTCGAGCGATCGCACGATCAACTCGACGCTCGGCCAGCTGCCGCGGCCCGACGTCAAGCTCGTGATGCATCCCGACGACGCGTCGGCGCGCGGTCTGGCGGATGGCGACATGGTCAGGATTTTCAACGACCTGGGCGAAGTGCACTGCGAGCTCGACGTCGACCCGCACATCCGGCCGGGCACGGCGAGTCTGCCGAAGGGACTGTGGCGGCGGAGCACTCGGAACGGCGTGACCGGCACGGCGCTCGTGCCGGATACGCTGACGGACATTGCGGGCGGGGCGTGCTTCAACGACGCGAGAGTGCAGGTCGCGTCGCTGCCCCAGGCGTAGCGTCCGGCTTCAGCCGGACGTTAGTGTTTGTGTTCCTGCTGCGGGACGTACTCGGGCGGTAGCGCCGTTCCTTCGTTGAAGAGGAACTCCTCCATGTGCTTCGCCATCAGGTCCTGCGCTTCTTTCTGCCAGGGCATCAGGCGATACTCGTTGAGGATCATCTTCATCCGGTCTTCCCACATCTTCCAGGCGGGCGCCGAGATGTTCTCGTAGATGCGCTGACCGAGCTCGCCCGGCCACGGTGGTTCCTCGAGCCCGGGCAATTCCTTGCCGAGCTTCTTGCACATCACTTTGCGTCCGCTGTCAGCCATGTTCGAATTCTATCAGGCTTCCCGCAGCGACCGTTCGACCTCTTCCGATGAACCGGCGGCGGCGTACAGGAAGCCCGCCGGCGTCTTCCGTGCGCCGGAGGCGTCGGTTTCGCGGCGCCAGCTGTCGGCCGCCTCGCCGAGGGAGTGACGCAGCAGCAGCTCCTCGTACGAAATCTTCGGCCCCTTGCCTTCCTTCTGGAAGCGGAGCGACTTCGCCCAGTCGCCGCCGAGCGGCCGCGGCGTGACGCCGAGGACGAACACGCCGCGATCGGTGACACGGCATTCGGCGTGGATGGGCCCGTGGCGCAAACCGGTCGCCGTAATCGCGCGCGATACCGCGTCGAGGATGTCCCACTGCATCGCCTCGGGTGCGAGCGACGGCGTCACCCAGATGGTGTCGTCGAAGCGCGGGCCCTCGAGGGCATCGGGCTTGTCGAACAGCGCGAACGCGTTGAGGACGCCGTGATGCACGACGCCCTCGAGCACGAATTCCCAGCCGTCGATATAGCCCTCGACGAGCGCGGTGCCGCGATCCTCGGGCGACTCGCCTTGCAACTCGTCCGACGCCAGAAACGCCTTGACCTCGCCGAACGCCCGCACGAACGACGCCGGATCGTCCGCGCGAATCACGCCGCTGACGTGACACGACACGATCGGCTTGAGGACGCACGGAAACTCCACCATCCCGGCAAGCGACGAGGCCGACGCCGTCACGGACGTCGGGAAGAACCACGGCACCAGCAGATCGCTGTCGCGCAGGCGCTCGCGGGTCAGCAGCTTGTTGCGGGACACCTCGGCCGACGAGGGGGAATGCCCGGGCAGCCCGAGCGATGCCGCGACGACCGCGGCAACGACCGACGATTGACTGTCGGCGGCGAGGTAGCCCTCGATGGCTTCCGATCGCGCGAAGGCGACGGCGGCATTCGGCGAGCCCGTCGTCTCGAAAGGGACGAGTTGCACGCCGAGACGCATGGCCGCGTCCTCGAAGCGGTGGATCTCGTGTCGGAGGGTCTGCAGGAACAGGACGCGGCGCGGCATCGAGTGTCCAACATTCTGTCATACCGCTCGCGAGACGTTGTAAGCTCGCTCCGCCATGAAACATCCGAAGGGGCTCTACGTTCTGTTCTTCACCGAGTTGTGGGAGCGCTACAGCTTCTACTCGATGATGGCGATTCTCGCCCTCTACATGAACGAGGCCCTGCATTTCGACGTCGCGCACGTGGGCCAGGTGTACGGCCTCTATCAGGCCGGCGTTTACCTCATGCCCGTCGCCGGCGGCCTCATCGCGGATCGCTGGCTCGGCTTCAGCAAGGCCATCATCGTCGGCGGCGCATTGATGATGCTGGGGCACCTCGTGCTCGGTGTCGAAGCGTTGCCGTTCTTCTACAGCGGCCTCGTCCTGCTGGCGTCAGGCAGCGGGCTGCTCAAGCCGAACGTCTCCACGCTCGTCGGCAACCTCTATCGCGACCGGCCGCAGCTGCGCGACCAGGGCTTCAACATCTATTACATGGGCGTGAACATCGGCGCGTTCGTGTCACCCCTGTCGGTGGCCTGGCTGCGGGCGCACTACGGCTGGAGCGTCGCGTTCATGTCGGCGGCGGTCGCGATGGTCTTCTCGCTGATCACGTTCATCAGCTTCAAGCACCACCTCGCCGAAGCCGGCGTGAAGGTGGAAGACGGAGCCGCCGGCGCGGCGCTGCCGCCGGGCGAGGTCCGCTCCCGAGTCGTCACGCTGCTCGCGATCTTCGGCATCTCGCTCGTCTTCTGGATTGCGTTCTACCAGATCTTCTTCACGTTCACGTTCTGGGCCCGCGACAGCACGGCGACGTCATGGTCGCCGGAGACCTTCCAGGTGTTCGAGCCGATGGGCGTGATCCTGTTGTCGCCCGTGCTCGTCGCGATCTGGGCGTTCCTGCAGCGGCAGGGCCGCGAGCCATCGACGCCGGTCAAGATGCTCCTCGGCGTCGTCTTCGTCGGGACCGCGTTCGCGGCGCTCGGCTACGCCGGCACGATCGGCGGCGACGCCGGACGTGTCTCGCCCGCGTGGCTGATCTCCGCGAACATCCTCATCGCGATCGGCGAGATCGCGCTCAGCCCGATGGGCATGTCGCTCGTCAACCGTCTCTCGCCGCCGAAGCTGCGCGGCCTGATGATGGGCGGCTGGTTCGCCAGCCTCGGCATCGGCGGGTATCTCTCCGGATCCATCGGTCGCTACTGGGACACCCTGCCCCACAGCCGGTTCTTCTTCATGGTCGTCGCCATCCTCGTCGTCGTCGCCGTCCCGCTCAGCTTGCTGACGCCGCAGATCAAACGCACCATGGCGCGCGCGGAAGCCTAAGCAAATTGCAGGATGCCAGAAAGGCAGAATGGCAGGATTGATTGCAGAATCAATTCTGCGATCCTGCCATCCTGCAATTCATCTAAGATTTCAGAATGGCCCTCGAGGAATATCGCCGCAAGCGCGACTTCAAGAACAGCCCGGAACCTCAAGGCAAGGTGGTCCCCGAAAAGAAGAAGTCGAAGTCGAAGCTCTTCTTCTGCGTCCAGAAGCACCTCGCCAGCCACCTCCATTACGACCTCCGCCTGGAACACGACGGCGTGCTGATGTCGTGGGCCGTGCCGAAGGGACCGTCGCTCGATCCGAAGACCAAGCGGCTGGCGATGCACGTCGAGGATCATCCGATCGAGTACGGCAGCTTCGAAGGGGTGATTCCGGAAGGCTACGGCGCCGGCATCGTGATGCTGTGGGACGAAGGCACGTGGACGCCGGAGTCGGACGACGTCGACGCCGCGCTCAAGAAGGGCGACCTCAAGTTCACGCTCGACGGCTACAAGCTGAAGGGCTCGTGGGTGCTCGTGCGCACGCGCGGCTGGGGCGGCAGCAAAAGCAGCGCGAAAGACGACGGCCGGAGCTGGCTGCTGATCAAGCATCGCGACGACTGGGCCGGCGAGGTCGACATCACCGAGTTCGCGCCGAAGAGCGTGAAGAGCGAAGGCGACTTCGAGGACATCCTCGCCGCCGACACGCCGGACATCTGGATCTCGAAGGGCCCTACCAAAGGCGGCGAAGCCAGTAAGATGCTCGCCGGCATCATCGAGAAGGCCGCGAAGCTGAAGGCGTCGAAGGGACAGAAAACCGTGCGCAAGAAAGTCGTCGGACGGTCCAAGCCGTGACCATTACCCGCCGAGAGTTCCTCTATTCGGGCGCCGCCGTGTTCGCCGTCGGCGACGCCCCGGGTCTCAAGGCGCTCGTCTTCGACACCTTCGGCACCGTCGTAGACTCCCGGAGCAGCATCATCGCGGAGGGCCAGGCGCTCGGCCGCGCGAAACATCTGACGGTCGACTGGGAGAAGTTCGCCGACGCGTGGCGCGCGGCATACGGACCCGCGTTGAACCGTGTCCGCACCGGCCAGCTGCCGTGGACGCCGCTCGACGCGCTCCACCGCATGATGCTCGACAACGTGCTGGCGGACTTCGGCGTGAAGGGCTTGAGCGAAGCCGACATCGACGAGCTCAATCACGTCTGGCACCGCCTGACGCCGTGGCCCGACGCCGTCAGCGGGCTCACGCGGCTCAAGAAGAAGTTCATCATCGCGCCGCTCTCCAACGGCAACGTCAGGTTGATGACGGACATGGCGAAGCACGCCGGGCTGCCATGGGACCTCATCCTCGGCGCCGAGCTCGCCCGTCACTACAAGCCGGACAAAGAGGTCTACCTGACGGCCGCGGCGCTGCTCAACCTGAAGCCGCAGGAAATGATGATGGTCGCCGCGCATCAGGACGACCTGCGCGCCGCCAAGGCGCTGGGATTCAAAACGGCGTTCGTGAAGCGACCGAAGGAAGGCCCGAACGGCGAACACCGTCCGGTCGAACCGATCTGGGACTACGTCGTGGACGACTTCAACGAGCTGGCGGCACGGCTGGGAACCTGATCACGTACGTTCAACGCAGAGATCGCTGAGATCGCAGAGTACGTTTGCAAACAGCATGCGGAGTACAGGCCCAGTCGTTGTCACAGCGGCAATAGCACTGTTGTCTGCGGTAGCGTGCAACTCTCGGGATGCTGACACTGACCACAAAGACGAGTCTGGATTGATCGCCTTCGTGGGGCGTCGGCTCAGCGTCCAACCCGCCAAAGTCGAATTGAAGCGAAACGAAATCCCATTCGATGGGAAGTACCTGGTGCGCGCCGAAGTTCTCGAGCTCGTGTTTGGGCACTACGCAGGAAAAGAGATGGAATTCGAGTCGTACGTACACACAGGTGAACCCGCGTTCGGGAAGCATGAATTTGGATTGGTGTACGTTTCAAAACACGATGGGAGCCTTATCCACGAGAAATACCTGTTCCAACCCGTCCATCGGACGAGCGACGGTCGGTGGGCCAGCTGTGGCGATCCTTACGAGGGGATGGATGTTCATCGACACGGCGTGAAAGCCGTGCCCATTGCATTCAATCCTCCTGTCGAATTCGACGTTCGAAAGGGGGCGGAAGCGAACGGCTTTCGCTCATTCCAGTCCCCATTCTTCAGGATTGAGGGCAATACGGCTACCTGTCTCATGGGCAATTACCCGCGCGAACTTTTTCAAGTAATGGCCGAAGGATTCCTCGAAGCGCGCGGCATTGTCGTTCAGGTTCCCAAATGAGGAAGGGTTGCTAGAACTCCGCGATCTCAGCGATCTCTGCGTTGATTGTTTTCTTCAATTTCCCAGCAGCCGCCGCGACAGGACGCTCCAGATCGCAAACGACAGACGCAGGCGATCGTGGCGCGCGATGTCGCCGGTCCAGAATTCACCGCCCACCATCTCGCAGTGCGCCGGTAACTTGCCCGGCTCGAGCGGCTGCTTGCGTTCCTGCGCGTAGCGTTCGAGCACCGCGGGCAACGGTCGCGCGGTGTTGACCATCGCGACGTCGACTCTGCGGTGAATCGAGTCTTCGATTCTTGCGACGGCGTCGGCGGCGGTGAAGCCCGCCATGCCGCCGCCTTCCGTCAGCAGGTTGGCGATGAAGATCACCGGCCCCTTGCTCTCCGCGATCGCCTCGGGCACGCCGCGCACGAGGAAGTTCGGCATCAGGCTGGTGTAGAAGCTCCCGGGGCCGATGATGATCGCGTCGAATTCGCCGATCGCCTTCGCGACGATGGGGTGAATGGACACCGGCGGTTCGAGCCAGACGCGTTTCACGAAGCGGCCGGAGGTCTGGCCTGCGTCCACGTCGACTTCGCCGCGCGTGATCGATCCGTCGCCGTACTCCGCGCAGAGCTGCGCGCTCTCGACCGTTACCGGCCAGACGCGTCCGCGGCACCCGAGCAGCGCGCGGAGCCCGTCCACGGCGTTCAGGAAATCGCCGCTGTAGCTCTGCATCATCGACAGCAGGAGGTTGCCGCCGGTATGGCCGCCGAGCCGCGCGTGCTCGAGCGTCGGCAGCCGCGCCAGCAACACGCGCCGCGCTTCTCGCGTATTACGTGAGAGAGCCAACGCGCACTTGAGGATGTCGCCCGGCGGCAGGACGCCGAGCTCGTCGCGCAGCTGCCCGGAGCTGCCGCCGCTGTCGAACATCGTGACGACGGCGTTGACGTGGAGCCAGGGGTTGCTCTTGAGACCGCCGAGGACGCTGGGCATGCCCGTGCCGCCGCCAAAGCAGCCTATGCTCAGCTCGCGTAGACGCATTCGTTAATAATACTTGTATGACTGACGCTTCATCCGCGCTTCAGACGCTCGAAAAGGACGCTCGGGAGATTTTCGGCAGCCGCCTCCAGTCGCTCGTGCGCTACGGCGCCAAGGCGAAGCTGGTTCACGCGCTGATGGTCGTCGACAGCCTGACCGCCGACGACCTGCGCGCCTGCGCCGGGCGCGTCTCCGCGTGGCACGACGAAGGCCTGGCGACCCCCCTCATGCTCCCCGCGTCTGAGCTCAGTCGGTCGCTCGACGCGTTCCCGTTCGAGCTGAGCGCCATCATCGGCGACCACACGGTCGTGACCGGACGGAACCCCTTCGAAGGCCTTCGCGTCGAAGCTAATGACCTCCGATGGGCCTGCGAAGTGCAGGCGCGCAGCCACCTCTTGCATCTTCGCGAAGGTTTCGTCGAAGCCCGGGGACGGAACGACGCGCTGTCGGTGCTGATTGTCCGCTCTGCTCCGGCGTGGGCCTCACTCCTCGAAAACATGGCGCGGCTCGAAAACACGCCGGCGGTCACCGACGAGGTGACGAAGCTGGTCGGCGTCAAGGAGATCTCCAACGACGAAGCGGCGCGAATCTTCCCCTCGTATCTCGAAGCCGTCGAGCGCCTCACCAAACACGTAGACACCTGGAGCGCCAAGTGAGGGCTAGCCAAGGGAGGGCTAAAGGCTTAGGGCTGAGTGCTGTCCTTCTCAGCCTTGTGCTCTCAGCCCTCAGCGCTCC
>Ga0157378_10004068_pt1 | contig 12917 bp, 9 predicted proteins | sample M65metaG_FD_115309 | JGI IMG/M metagenome (GOLD analysis project Ga0157378, IMG submission 115309) | Miscanthus rhizosphere microbial communities from Kellogg Biological Station, Michigan, USA - M6-5 metaG | ecosystem: Host-associated > Plants > Roots > Rhizosphere > Soil | place: USA: Michigan...
ACCGGCCCTTTCGCCCAGCTGCTGCTGCTCCTGTCGCTCGCGGCCGTCGCCGCAGTGCTCTCCAACCGGGTCGCGGCTCGGCTACGGGTCCCTGCGCCCGCGCTGTTCCTGGCCGCGTCCGCCCTGGCCGCTGCGGTCTTCCCCGGCCTGGACGCGCCGCCGGAGCGCATGGTCGAACGCATCGTCACGGTGGCCTTGCTGTGCATCTTGTTCGACGGCGGCATGCACATCGGGTGGCGGCGGTTCCGGGCCGCCGCTGCTCCCATCGCGGTGGTGGGAGTCGTGGGGACGTTCCTGACGGCGACCGCCGTCGCGGCTGTGGCGCACCTCGGGTTCGGCTTCAGCTGGTATGTCGCACTCCTGCTGGGCACAGCCATCGCCCCGACCGACCCGGCAGTCGTGTTCTCCGTCCTGGGACATCGGGAGATAGCGGGGCGTTCCTCCACGATCCTGGAGGGCGAGTCCGGGGCGAACGACCCGGTCGGCATCGCTCTGTTGGTGAGCCTGCTGGCCGCTGGGTCTCTCAGCGGTGGATCTCTGGGTGTCGATGCTCTCGGGCGGGTCGCAGGTGAGTTCGCACTTCAGATGGGCGTGGGTACGGCCCTTGGGGTTGTGGGCGGGCGCGCCCTGCTGTGGTTCATGCGCCGCGTCTCGCTGCCGAGCGAGGGCCTGTACCCGCTGCGCACTCTCGCGTGCGTACTGGTTCTGTACGGCGTCACGACCATGGCGCACGGCTCAGGGTTCCTTGCGGTCTTCGTCGCCGGCATTGTCCTGGGCGATGAGCGAGCCCCTTTCAAGCGCGAGGTGGAGCGGTTCCACTCAGCGCTGGCAAGCCTCGGCGAGATCGTCGCGTTCGTCGTACTGGGACTGACCGTGAACCTGGCGGATCTCACGCGGCCGGACGTGTGGGTGCCAGGTCTGGTGCTGGGCGCCTCGTTGGCTCTGGTGATCCGGCCCGTGCTGGTGGGGCTGTGCCTGATGCCGGCCAGGCTGCGCCGGAACGAGCAGGCATTCGTGCTCTTCGCCGGCCTCAAGGGCGCGGTGCCGATCCTGCTGGGCAGCATGTTGCTGGCCGCGAACATCCCGGAGGCGCGCCGGCTGTACGGCATCGTCGTCGTCGTCGTCGGGTTCTCTGTCCTTGTGCAGGGCAGCCTCGTGCCGACGGTTGCCCGGGCGCTACACCTTCCGATGCGCACTGTGGAGCCCCAGCCCTGGTCCCTCGGAGTGCGCCTGGCCGAGGAGCCAGAGGGAGTACTTCGGCTGACCGTCGCGCCGGGCTCGCGCGCAGACGGGCAGACCGTCGATGACGTCGCCGATGTGGCCACCGGCTCCGGGGACGCCGGCGAGGTCTGGGTCAACCTGCTGGTCCGCGGCGGCACCCTGCTCTCCGTCCGTGGCGACACCCGGTTGAGCGCCGGCGACGAGGTGCTGGTCTCGGCAGATGAACGCTGGCACCCCCACATCGTCGACCTGTTCCGCTCACAGGGCCTGAGGACGTGAGGGATGTTGGGTGCTCGCGCACCCAACATCCCTCACGTCAACGCGAACCGCTCACAGGGTCAGCTCTCGGCGGAGCCTGACGAGAGGCCGGTCTTGATCAGGTCCATGACGTTGGAGTCGGCCAGAGTTGTGACGTCACCGACCTCGCGGTTCTCGGCGATGTCCTTGAGCAGACGGCGCATGATCTTGCCTGAGCGTGTCTTGGGCAGCTCGGCCACGACCATGATCTGGCGCGGCTTGGCGATCGGGCCGATCTCCTTGGCCACGTGGTTGCGCAGCTCGGTCACGATGTCTTCGCCCTCGTCGGCGTTGCCGCGCAGGATGACGAACGCGCACACGGCCTGACCGGTCACCTCGTCCTTGGCGCCGACCACTGCGGCTTCGGCAACCTTGGGGTGGGACACCAGCGCCGACTCGATCTCGGTGGTGGACAGGCGGTGGCCCGAGATGTTCATGACGTCATCGACCCTGCCAAGCAGCCAGATGTTGCCGTCCGAGTCCTTCTTGGCGCCGTCGCCGGCGAAGTACAGGCCGGGGAAGCGCGACCAGTAGGTCTCCTTGAAGCGCTCCGGGTCGCCCCAGATGCCGCGCAGCATGGCCGGCCACGGCTTGGTCAGGACGAGGTAGCCGCCTGAGCCGTTGGGGACTGTGTGGCCAAGGTCGTCCACGACGTCCACGCCGATGCCGGGCACCGCGACCTGTGCGGAACCGGGCTTCAGCTTGGTCACTCCGGGCAGGGGACTGATCATGATGGCGCCGGTCTCGGTCTGCCACCAGGTGTCCACGATGGGGCAGTTGTCGTTGCCGATGACCCGGCGGTACCACATCCAGGCCTCGGGGTTGATCGGCTCACCGACCGAGCCCAGGACCCGAAGGGAGGACAGGTCGAACTTCCGGGGGATCTCCTCGCCCCACTTCATGAAGGTGCGGATCGCGGTGGGCGCGGTGTAGAAGACGGTGACGCCGTACTTCTCGATGATCTCCCACCAGCGGCCCTGGTGCGGGCTGTCCGGGGTGCCTTCGTACATCACCTGCGTCGCGCCGTTGGCCAGCGGTCCGTAGACGATGTAGCTATGGCCGGTCACCCAGCCCACGTCGGCCGTGCACCAGAACACGTCGCTGTCCGGGTGGACGTCATGAACGACGGCGTTTGTGTAGGCGCACTGGGTGAGATAGCCGCCGGTGGTGTGCAGGATGCCCTTGGGCTGACCCGTCGTTCCCGAGGTGTAGAGGATGAACAACGGGTGCTCGGCGTCGTGCCCGACCGCGGTGTGGGTCTCGGCCGCCGCTGCGAGCGCCTCGTGCCACCACACGTCTCGGCTGTCGTCCCACGCCACCTCGGAGCCCGTGCGCTTGACGACCAGGACCTTCTCGACGCTGGACTCACCGGTGACGGAGCCGTCGACCGCAGGCTTGAGCGCGACCGGCGTTCCGCGGCGGTAGCCGCCATCGGCGGTCACGACGACCTTGGCCTGGGCGTCCTTGATCCGTGAGCGCAGTGCGTCGGCGGAGAAACCGCCGAAGACCACCGAGTGGGGGGCGCCGATCCGGGCGCACGCAAGCATCGTGACGACGGCCTCGGGGATCATCGGCAGGTAGATCGCCACCCGGTCGCCCTTGCGGACACCGAGGTTCTCCAACGCGTTTGCCGCCCTCTGCACCTCGGAGTGCAGGTCGGAGTAGGTGATGTCGCGGGTGTCTCCGCGCTCGCCAACGAAGTGGATGGCGACCTTGGCGCCGCGTCCGGCCTCCACATGGCGGTCCACGCAGTTGTACGACGCGTTCAGCTCACCCCCGACGAACCATTTCGCGAACGGGGCATCGCTCCAGTCGAGGGTTTGCGTGAAGTCCTTGCTCCATGACAGGTACGACCGCGCCTTGTCCGCCCAGAACCCATCGAAGTCGGCGGCGGCTTCGTCGTGGAGCGATGCCTTGCCGTTGGCCTGGGCGGCGAACTCGGCGCTCGGGGGGAACTCGCGGTCCTCTTGGGACAGGTTCTCAAGGGTTTCGTGGGTCACAACATCCTCCAGATCACAAGCGGGCATTAACCCCCACTCAATCGGGTAATCGCTCGTGGATCAAGGCCCGCCCCCCAACTGGGCGTCGGGCGGGGCACTTGTGGCGTTGAGCGGTCGCGAGGGCGTTCGAGCCCGTTCAGCCCAGTGATCGGCCGAGGTGGACCGAGTCGGGCTCGTCGAGGTAGTGGCCGTACGGCGTGCCGTCCACCTCGGTGTAACCGGCTGCGCGGTAGAGCCCGATCGCGCTGGTCTGTGGCTCTCCGGTCTCCAGGACCAGCCAGTCAAGGCCGGCTGCGCTGGCACTGGCTTCAAGCTCTGCCAGGACGATGCGCGACAAGCCGCGCCCGCGGGCGCAGGGGGCGACATACATGCGCTTGATCTCTGCGGCGTTCGGGGAGGGCAGGCCAGGGCGGTCTCCAAGCCGTCGCCACCCACCCATGGCCACGGGCACACCATCGAGGTAGCCCACCACGAAGTGCCCGGTGGGTGCCTCGAAGTCGGCGACCTCCACGAGGCTCGAGTCCGGGCCGCCGTAGAGCTCGCGATAGTGCGCCTGCACCTCGTCGGTCAGCGCCACCACGTCCGGGTGGCCATAGGGGCGGGGGATCAGTTCCACGCCAGGACTGTATGCCGGTCGGTCGCCGTTGCACGGATGCGCCTCCGTGATCATCGGGCGGCTCGCGACGCCCTGGCGAATCAGCGGACGGCGTCCAACGCGTCGGCGATGCCCTCACCGAAGAACGCGTTGTCCATCAAGGTGCCGGTGCACCGTTGGTCGGCCGCCGGGCAGGCCTTGTCGTCCGCCTGGGCCCGCAGCAGCCGCACCAGCTCTGCCGGGGTGGCAGCGGGGTGCGTCGACTTCAGCAGCGCGAGGACGCCCGCGACGTGCGGGGAGGCCATCGAGGTGCCGCTGAGACTCATGTAGCTGCCGCCGATCCACGTGGACAGGACGTTCGATCCCGGCGCGGCCACGTCGATGACGCCCTGGCCGAAGTTGGAGAACGACGACTTGGTTCCGGCCTGGGTGGTGGCAGCCACCGTCACCACGCCCGGGAACTCGGTCGGGATGTCGTGGCAGCCGCTGTTGATCGTGCGACGGACCAAGCCGGACGGCGGCTGGTCGTCGGGGGAGGTGACGTCGGTCGTCTTGTGGGCCATGTCCTCGTTGGCGTTGCCGGCAGCCGCGGCGCTGACGACGCCCTGCTGCTCCGACCAGAACACGGCGCGTCGTACGGCCTCCTTCGCGGCGGCCTGGTCCGGCTGGTCTTCGCAGTAGAAGAGGAACGGGTCGACGAAGTAGCTGTTGTTGGTGACGTCCATCTTCTTCATGCCGGCCCACATGAACCCGCAGACCGCGTACTCGGGGTAGATGAAGCCCGCGTCGTTGATCACTTTGACCGAGGCGATGCGCACGTTGGGCGCGACGCCGACAATGCCGACGCCGTTGCGGGCGGCTGCGATCGTGCCGGCCACGTGCGTGCCGTGACCCTCGTTGGTCGGCTCGAAGTCGGCGGGGTTGAGGTCGGGACGACCCGCGTCGTTGCAGTTGACCGAGTCGGCGGCGTCGAAGTTCGGCGCCAGGTCGGGGTGGGTGGACTCGACGCCGCTGTCGAGCACGCCGACGACGACGTTGCGGGAGCCGTCGGTGACTGCGTGGGCTCGGTCGGCCTTGATCTGGGCCATGTCCCACTGCTCGGCCTCACGCGGGTCGGGGGCGGGCGCCGCCTCCTGGGACTCGTCGCCCAGACCCAGACCAGACTTCTTCCTGGTGGTCGCGGGGGACTTCCCCTGGCTCCGCGAGCCCGCGAGGGTCGGCGTGCCCTCGCTGACGGCGACCGACCGGGTGGCGCCCACGGACTCGACCACAAGGCTCTTGGCCAGGCGGACCACGTCGCGGCGGAAAGCGGCCTTCGTAGAGTGGGCCACGATGACACCGATCTGGCCCCACGACTGGACAACGATGCCACCGGCGTCGCGGACCGCGAGCTCGGCCAGCGCTGTCCGGGCGGGACTGGTGTCCCTGACGTTGACCACGTAGCTCATCAGGAGGCCGTCCGGCGTGCTGATCGGGACGGGGGTAGAGGGGGGCTCGACGGTCGGGGCCGCGGTGGCGCTCCCTGCCAGGGCTGTGGCGACGAGGAGCGCGATCGAGGTGATGACCAGTGCGCCCTGATGACGTAGGGACCGACGTGCCATGTGGCATCTCTCCAATGGGCTGGGGACTCGATGAGACCAATGGGCGAGGGCCCGCGATGGCCTGCCGTCGAGCCTAGGTCCATTCAGCGGATTGCGCGATAGGACGCTCAGGCTACGAAGAAACAGGAGGTATGCCGCGTGGCTGGACCACGCGGCATACCTCCTGTTTCGTTGCCTGAGGGATCAGGTCAGCGAGAACCGGCCGGTTTCCGCCCTCTCAGGAGTGACGAGAGATCGTGCTCGTCACCGGGGCCAGGTCGGCAGGACGATGCGCTTGGCGGTGGCGTTCATGACACCCGCGAAGGAGGCGTACCACGCCACGAACGCGGTGATCAGGCCCAGGAAGCCACCGATCTTGGTGATGCCAGGGGCGGCGGCGAACGCGCCGACAGTCAGGAACGCGAAGGTCACCAGCAGTACTGCGAACAGTGCGAACAGCAGTCCGGTGATCCGCGATGCGACCACCGTCATGTAGAGCGTGAAGATGGTCCAGGCGAGCAGGAAGATGCCGACACCCTTGGCCGAGTCGGCCTTGGCCAGGCCCGAGTGCACGATGAGGTACCAGAGCGACATCCAGAAGGCGCCGTACGAGCTGAACGCCAGGGCGCCGAACGTGTTGCCCTTGACGAACTCCCACATCCCGGCGAACAGCTGCGCGATGCCGCCGTAGAACAGCGCCACGCCGAGGATGGCGACCTCGGCGGTCTTGGGCAGCAGTCCTGCGTTGAACGTGCTGAGCATGAACGTCGTGAGGGCGAACCCCGCCAGGCCGAGCGGCGCCGGGTCGGCGATGTGGGCGCCCAACGAGGGAGCCACCGTGCTCTGGGCGGATGGTTTGTTGGTTGAAACCTGTGCCATGACAGTCCTTTCGCGAGGCGCCACGCCACCCAGGGAACTCACACATTGGAGTCCCCGGGCCGCGGTGGTCCGGAGAACACCTAGCGTAGGCGGGTGAGCACGCGACCGTCAGGCCCTTCGCGCCGCGATACGGCCACCGGGCAGCCTGGCCCGATGTGTGGACATTGTGGGCGTGGAGCCCGCGCCAGGCGGTCAGTTGCGGCGACTAGTGGACGCTCGCCTTCTTGCCCATTGGTGATCATCGACGGGCTCAGACCAGTCTTGGCTGGCCGCCTCGCCGGTCAGCCGGGGGACCGGTTCAGTGCCAGGTCCTCGGGGGTGTGCAGCCGCACCATGGTGCGCGCGGTGCCCTTGGGGATCCGTGAGGGCGTGGCCAACGAAACCATCACCGTGACCAGGAACGCGATGGGCACGGTCCAGGCTGCCGGTTGGGCCAGCAGCGCCCCCACCCACCCGCCTCGCACTCCGCCTGCCACGGTCACGAGGACCGCCGACATGGCCAGCAGGCCGCCGGTGACCAACCCTGTGGCGGCTCCGGCCGTGGACAGGCCGCGCCACCAGACTCCCAGCACCAGCAGGGGGCAGAACGTGGAGGCCGCGACCGCGAAGGCCAGGCCCACGCTGTCGGCCAGCCCCACGCTGACGGAGAGCTGCGAGACGGCGTACGGGACCAGAACGGCGCCCACGGCAGCGACCCGGAACCCTTGCACCGCAACGGAGTCGCCGCCGGTGCGCGCACTGATCCACGGATGCAGGAGGTCCTGGTTGAGGACTCCGGCGACGGAGATGGTCAACCCCGACGCGGTCGAGAGGAAGGCTGCGAAGGCACCTCCGGCGAGCAGGGCGGACAGCAGCTCGCCGAGCACCCCGGGGCTGATCGCGGTGGGTAGCATCAGCACCACGGAGTCGGCGCTCACTCCCTGGGGCAGGCTGGGCAGGTAGACGCGTCCGAGGACGCCGTAGACAGGCGTGAACACGTAGAACAGCCCGAGCAGCCCGACCACGACCAGGGTCGTTTGGCGCGCCGCCCTGCCATCGGGGTTGGTGTAGAACCTCACCACTACGTGTGGCAGACCCATGGTGCCGAAGCAGAGCGCCAGGAGCGTGCTGTACATGGCGTAGACGGGATGGTCGCGCCCGCCGAAGCCGCTCAGTGGCCGCGACCAGTCGTGCCTCTCTTGGGGCAGTCCGGTTGCCGGGACGTTCGGTTGCGGTGCTCCGTGGCGTAGCCAGAGCCAGAGCAGGACGAACACGGGGATGCTGATGGCCGTGAGCTTGAGCCAGTACTGCATGGCCTGGACCAGCGTGATGGAACGCATGCCGCCCGCGACCACGTTGGCGATGACGACGACCGCCACGATGAGGCCACCAACCCATGAAGGAGCGCCGGTGACCGCACTCAGGGCGATGCCGGCTCCCTGAAACTGCGGTAGCAGATAGAGCCAGCCGATGCTCACGACCAGCAGGGAGCAGAGCCGGCGGACCGGCATACTCTCCAGGCGGGTCTCGGCGAAGTCGGGAAGGGTGTAGGCACCTGACCGGCGCAGCGGAGCCGCCACCAGGACCAGCAGCACCAGATAACCCATGGTGTAGCCGACCGGGAACCAGAGCATGTCGGCGCCCAGCGAGTAGACCAGGCCGGCGACTCCGAGAAACGACGCCGCGGAGAGGTACTCGCCGCCGATGGCAGAGGCGTTCCACCTTGGGCTGACGGCCCGGCTCGCGACGTAGAAGTCGCTGGTGGTCCTGGAAAGCCGCAGACCCAGAGCACCTACGCCGAGGGTGACGACGCAGACGAGGGTGACGGCGACGACGCCGAAACTGGCGTTCACGGTCCACTCACCGGCCGCTCATCTGGCTCACCGACGTCCACGAGGTCGGTGAAGTCGCGTTCGATGGCTTCGGCATGTCGCACGTAGTACCGGGCCGCGAGGGCGACGGCGGGATAAACCAGCACCCCAAGAAGGAGCCAGGGCAGCGGAACCAGCCAGATCCGGACCTCACGGGTGGCCGGGATCACCAGGAACAGCACCGGCAGGGTGGCCAGCAGGACCGCCGCGGCCACCAGCACGGAAACAGACAGCCGAAGCTGCGCCCGCATCAGCGCGGCCATGTAGACCTCGCCGAGACCGGTCTGCTCGTCGATCTCGGTGGTGACGGGGCGAGCGGGGCCGCGCCGGGCGGCCCCCCGGCGGGGAGAGGTGACGCGAACCCGTCTGGCCGGCTCGGGGGGGCCTGCGCCCGACATCAGGGGTCCATCAGGGGTCAATGACCTGGGCCGAGCGCAACAGCCGACCGCGCAGATCGCGGGTGTGCCGCCGGCTCACCTGGAGCTCGACCTCGCCGAGCCGGACCGAGCACCGGCCGCGGTCCATGCGCACCTCGGTCACCCGGGGGAGCGAGATCAGGGTGCTGCGGTGGATTCGGACGAATCCCGCTGCACTCCAACGCTCTTCGAGGGTTGTCAGCGAGATTCGTAGAAGATGGGAGCCGGTTGACGTGTGCAGGCGCGCGTAGTCGCCGTGGGCCCGGGCGTAGATGACCTGGGAGCGCTGGATGAACGTGGTGACGCCGCCCAGCTCGATGGGGATCGTCTCGTCCGCAGGCTCTGCTGAGGGCCCGGGTCCGGTGGCCTCCGCGCCCGAGGCCTTTTCGCTACGGGCGGCCATGACCCGGCGTACCGCCTCAGTCAGGCGGTCGCCGCGGACCGGCTTCATCACGTAGTCCGTCGCTCGAACCTCGAACGCATCGACAGCATGTTCGTCATAGGCGGTGACGAAGACGATCTGCGGGCGCTCTGCATAGCGGGCGAGAACGCGCGCGAAGTCCATACCGTCCAGGCCTGGCATCTTGATGTCGCAGAAGACGACGTCGACCGGGTGGGTGTCCAACACCCGCAACGCTTCCGCCCCGCTGGCCGCGGTACGGATGTCTCCGACCCGGTGGTCCTGGCGCAGCAGGAACGCCAGCTCGGACAGGGCAGGCGCCTCATCGTCGACCAGAAGCGCTCGCAACGGTGCGCCACCGGTGGATGACTGAGCCTTCTCGGCCACCCTGGCGTCGTGCGAGGGGGAGGGTGTTTCCGGCATGGGTTACAGGTTACGGCCGGACTACGCCGAGGGATGAACGCCAGGCGCGTACTTGGGCACCCGGAAGCTGACCCGGGTGCCCGCGCCGACCGCCGTCTCGACCACCAGGCCGTAGTCGTCGCCGTAGACCTGGCGCAGCCGCGCGTCGACGTTGCCGAGACCGACGCTGTCGCCGACCGGATCCCCGGCCAGAACCCGGCGCATCACCTCGGCGTCGGTGCCCACGCCATCGTCCTCGACCACGATCTCGGCCTCGGCTCCCTGGTCTCGGGCCGTGATGCTGACGTGCCCGATGCCTTCCTTGGACTCGAGGCCATGGAGGACCGCGTTCTCCACCAGCGGCTGGATCGCCAGGAACGGCACTGCGACCGACAGCACCTCGGGCGCGACCAGCAGTGAGATCTGCAGCCGGTCCCCGAACCGGGCCTGCTCCAGCGCCAGGTAGCGCTCGATGTTGCCCAGCTCCTCTGCCAGGGTCGTGAAGGCTCCGCCTCGACGCAACGCGTAGCGGGTGAAGTCGGCGAACTCGAGGAGCAGCTCGCGGGCCCGGTCGGGGTCGGTGCGGACGAAGGAGGCGATGGCGGCCAGTGAGTTGTAGATGAAGTGCGGGCTGATCTGGGCCCGCAGCGCACGCAGCTCTGCTTCCATGGTGCGGGTCCGCTGGCGCCCCAGCTCGGCCAGCTCGACCTGCGTCGACACCCAGCCGGCCACTTCCGCAGTGGCCCTGGCCAGGCCTGCGGAGGCGCTCGGGCCGTACGCCGCCAGCGCGCCGACGACGACCTCCTCGGAGATGACCGGTGCCAGCACAGCGGCCCGGATGGTGCAGTTCAGGTCTCCACAGGCCACGTCCTCGGCAGCCAGGACCACGGTGCGACCGGAGGCAAGCACGTCGCTGGCGTGCCGCCATACGTGCGGTCGGTGGTGGGAACCTGTTCCGTCCCATGCGAGCGTGGAAGCGGTGTCGCACAAGGCGACTGCCTGGGTGCCCAACATGGCCCGCAGGTGCCTGGCCGCCTTGGACGCACCCTGCGCCGTCAGGCCGTCGCGAAGGTGCGGCGAGGCCAGCGACGCCGTATGGAGGGTGTCGTAGGTCGCGCGGTCGACCGGGGAGCCGAACTCACGCCGACGCTGGATGACTCTCGCGATGGCCCAGGTCAGCGCCATCAGGGCGACCGGTGTGGCGATGACGATCACCAACGTGGAGAGGTCCGTGGCTCGAGGCACGTGGTGAACTCTAGGCTGCGAGGCGTGCCCTCCATCGCTGACCACGTCGTCATGCTGTCCGTGCTGCCGGGCGTTCCCGAAGCCACCGACGCTGCGCGGGCGGCCTGCACCGAGCTGCGTTGGCACCAGGCGTTGCGGCGACGCATCCCTGCGGCCGCAGCCGAGTCCCGGGTCCGAGGTGCCCGCGCGAGTGCGGCCCTCGACGGGGTCGAGGTGGACGTTGCTGTCGTTCGGGACCTGATGCGCGGTGCCACGGCATGGCCGGAGAACCCCGACCCCCTCGAGGCCGTGCTGCAGGGAGCGGTGCAGGCCACCGCGGAGACCGAGCACATCCGTGCGTTGGTCGTCACCGCACCGTCCCAGGCCCTCGCCCGGATCCACGCCGCCGCCGCGGCTCGGCTGTTGCCGCAGTCGCAGGTTGGACGCCCTCGACAGGCGGGTCAGATCTCGCGAGAGTTCACAGATCTCGGGCCCGCGCCCGACGAAATCGTTGTCAGACAACGACTTTCGGGGATCGTGGAGCTCTTGCTCGGCGCCTCGGACGCCCCAGCGGTCGTCGTGGCGGCGCTGGTGCATGCCGAGATCGCGACCGTACGGCCCTTCGTGCGCGGCAACGGGCTGGTCGCCCGGGCGATGGAACGGGCGGTCATCCAGGTCAGCGGGCTGGACCCGACCGGGGTCGCGGTCACCGAGGTCGGCCACGGTGCTGGTGGTGGCGCGGCCTACCTGGGTGCGCTCGCGGCATACGGGTCGGGCTCGCCGCAGGGTGTCGCGCTGTGGATCAGGCACTGCGCGCAGGCCATCGTGGCGGGGGTGGACGAAGGCCGCCGTATCGCCGACGCGGTCCTCGTCGGTCGCCTCACCTGAGGAGTCGGCTCGGATCAAGGGCGCGACACCGGACCCCCGATCCTTCGCAAAGTCAGGACTTCCCTTTCGTCCCGAAATGGAGTAGACAGAGGCCAGCCGACGGACGTGAGTCCGACGACCACCGCGAGACAAACGGGCACCCACGCGCGGGCAGTCCACTGATGGACAGATCGTGGCGGGCTTGTCCCGCTGCGACGAACAGATTCACGCTTGGTAACCCGCAAGTCTCGCGGTCCGATGGCACCCCGTACGCGGGGTGCCATCATCATTTTCGGGGTGCCGCGAGGTGATTCCACGGGGTGCCGCGAGGTGGTTCCACACGTGCCGGGAGGTGCTTCTGCACCAAGTGCCGCGAGTCGTTTGCGTTGGCGCCCCAAAAGGCATAATAATCTGATTATGCACATTCCCCTTCGGGGTTGAGTGTGCCGGCGCCCCGGCTCCTCCCCCCGGAGCTCGGAGCGTCGACGGCCCCCGATGTCCCCCGTCGGGGGCCGTCCTTTATCCACGGCACGGCACGTCCATCCACAGCCCTCGCGTGGCTAGCCCCACCGTCCACAGGTGTTTCGGGCGCGCTGGCGGGCAGCTGACGTCGGGACGACCGTGGTCGCATGGAGACGAAGGCACACATCATCGGAGTGGTCGGAGGGTCCGGGGGAGTCGGCGCGTCGGCGCTCACCGCGGCGATCGCGGTCCGCGCAGCACGGGCAGGACTTCGCGCGGCCTGCATGGACGGCGACCGGCTCGGCGGGGGGCTCGACGTTACCCTCGGCGTCGAACAGGAGGGCGGGGTGCGTTGGCCTGACCTGGCAGCCGCCCGGGGTCGCATCGACGGTCCTGAGCTGTTGCGGCGGCTGCCGTCCGTTGACGGAGTTCGCGTGCTCTCCTTCGATCGCGCACGTGATGTGCTGCTGGCCGCCGAGACCACCCAGGAGGCGCTCCATGCGCTGAGTCAGGCGGTGGACGTGGTCGTGGTCGACCTCCCGAGCCCCGATCACGAGGTCTTCGGCGCTCTGGTGCACTCCCTCGATGTGGTCGTCCTGCTGGCCGGGTCGGGCATCCGCGACCTGGCGGGCGCGAGCGCGATCGCCGAGCACCTGATCCGCGCCTGTCCCGATGCCTGTCCCGACGACGCCCCCGAGATATGGCTCTGCCTGCGCACCAACGG
>Ga0157378_10004069_pt1 | contig 12917 bp, 8 predicted proteins | sample M65metaG_FD_115309 | JGI IMG/M metagenome (GOLD analysis project Ga0157378, IMG submission 115309) | Miscanthus rhizosphere microbial communities from Kellogg Biological Station, Michigan, USA - M6-5 metaG | ecosystem: Host-associated > Plants > Roots > Rhizosphere > Soil | place: USA: Michigan...
CTGATTTGCCTCAGCCTGTTTGGTCGCGACGTAGTTGTGATGGGAACGCCCCAGCTCGCGATTAATTTGAACGCGATTCAGGGAATTTTGGTTGAGGCAATCCTAACATTTTTTCTGGTATTTGTTATTTACGGGACGGCGGTCGACGAGCGCGCCCGCGGATTATCCGGGCTGGCCGGCTTCGCCATTGGGGCCACTATTACGCTCGATATTTTGTTCGGCGGTCCGTTGACCGGGGCGGCTATGAATCCGGCCCGCGTGTTCGGCCCAGCTTTGGCAGCCTGGTTTTGGCACGACCATTACGTTTACTGGATCGGACCGTTGATCGGCGGCGCCTTGGGCGGATTTGTTTACGGGTTGTTATACGAGCGAAAGCCAGTGGCGAGCTAGGCAATCGCCAGGGTTTCGATCGGTAACGGCGCCAGAAATTGCTTCGGCTCGTCGATTTGTAAAATCGGCCGGGCCAAATGCGCGGCCAGTAAACTGGTGTCAGGCAACATTGCGATCCCGATGTGCGTCCGGATTTCGCATTTTTCGAGTTTTCCTAAAACGCGCGATGCTTTGGCAATTAACTGCCGATTGTCGCTAAACTGGATCGTGCAAACTCCAGGCGCGGTTGCTTCGACAAATGGCGAGAGCATAAAGGCATGCTGCAATAAAATTTCGTCGATGAGTTTTTCCTGCGCGCGTTCACGAGTCCGGATCGCTACTTGCAGGCATCGCGCCAGTGCCTGACTGGGAGTCATCCCTTTTGTCACCCCCGCTTTCTCCGCGGCATCATTCAATTCAATAATGGCAACTCTCTTGTGGCTTGTGTCGATCAGCCCGACCGGCTGCGCCCGCAATTTCGGATGATGCCGCAGCGCCGCCTGCAAATAAAAATTTGGCAAATAAAGCGTCGCAAACATTTTACCTGACCTGTGACTTGTGAGCGCTGACCTCTGATTTGAGGTGCGAGCGCCGAATTCGAAATCGCAAATTCGAAATCGCATTTTCTTTTTCCAAAGCTTCAAGCGCCCATGAATTCTCGAGAACGATTTTCAATTGGGCGCTGCTGACCATGCTCTCTCGATTGATAATGAGACACGCAGTGGGTGCAGCTTCGACGAGCCGCTGCAAACGATACCAGCTGGTCTGCGGAATTTTTCGCAGCTCCTCAGTTGAGTTGAGAACAAGATCGACAATGACGAGGGGGAAATTGCCGTCACGCAAAAGGAAGTCGGCCGCTTTGATGGCGTCGAACGCTTTCCGGCATCGGATCCACAGTAAATGGCGCAATGTTGAATTGTCCGATGTGCTGGGGTCGAACGAATCTGAGCCGTCAATCAGCGCGACGAAGTGTCGATCCTTTTGCGCAGATCGCAGAAGGCTGTGGATGAGCGAAGCGCTGCCGGCGCTGCCTTTGGGTGTGATCAACTCCGTAATCGCGCTTTTCGGGAGGCCGCCGCTTACCCGGTCCAAAAAGCGGAAACCAGTATTTAAAACTGATGTGGCGGCGGGTTGCCGCTGGGGGAATCGTTCAGAGAGAGCTTTCCGGAGATCGATGATGACCGAAGGCGGCGCCATGACCAACTATGGCATTTAAAGGATATATGTTCAAGTGAACATTTAGGCTAATTTTGGCTGAAAATTGAACCTCCAGTAGATCCCCAAGAGCTTTTCAGTTTTTTACGAACTTTTCCTGTCAGACGTCGTATCACACAGTGAAGCATCACCCCCCGTGCGGACACGTTTCTCGGCACAACAATCTCCGGTCGACAGACGTAAGCGTCGGAATCGCTTACTAACTTCGCGTGAGCGCGAGGTGCTCTGCTGGCTCGCCCGAGGAAAATCGAATGCCGACATAGGCGCGATCCTCGGGATCACTGCGGCGACTGTGGGCAAACATCTCGAACACATTTATCCAAAGCTTGGAGTCGAGAACCGGACTGCCGCCGCCAGTTTTGCCGCCGAACCAAACGGCAAATAAACATCTACTGCGTTGGCGGAAGGAGGCGCGCTTTGACCTCGTTGGAAAGTGAAGACTGCGCGACCCAGCTGGTCGCATCCTCGGGATTCGTTTTGATCCACGCCGATACGACCGCTTCCAATTGGGTATTGCGCGCATTTTGGTTCCCGATCGTTTGCGCCCATTGCAGCGCAGTCACCGGATCAGTTGCAATGAGCTTTTGGACCAGCGAGGTCACGCCGGCGTCTCGCGATTTGCTATCGGGCAATGTTCCGAGCCATGCGCCCGCCGCGGAAATGTCCTGTTGCGACCAGCGATTGATCAAACTTTCGCAAGCGCGCTCGCGGTTTGCGCCTTCCGGCAAAGCACCGGCCCAGCGGCTGGCTGATTGTGGATCGTTTGCCGCCCAATTCCAAACGATGCCGCCGGCGGCATTGGCCTGCGCCTGGCCAGGAAGCATTCGCGTCAGCATGGTCGCTGCCTGACGCGGATCGTCCTCCGCGATCACGGAAATGATTCCAGGCAAAAGGAGATTGCGCGTGTCGGGCTCGCCCAAACTTTCGGCCCAATGAAGCGCGGCTTGCGCGTCGCCACGCGCCCATTGCCGGCAAATGTTATCGAGCAGGGTGTTGCGGTCGTCGCCCTTGCCTGCATGCCAGGCAAACTCGGCGGCGCCTTGCGGGTCTCTCTCACTCCATTGCGACGTAACGTTGTTTAACGCGTTCCGGCGAAGCTGACCTTCGGGAAGTTTCTGCGCCCAGGCGACCGCGGATTGGACATCGTTGCGAGCCAACTGGATCGCCAACAAACTGATCGCGTTTTCCTGCGATTTTCCGGGAGACATCGAGCTGACAAAATTTTCCGCGGCGGCCGGATCGCTGCCGATCCAACTCGCGAGCACATTTCGCAACGCACTTTCGCGCGCGTCGCCCGCTGGTAAATTCTGGGTCCACTCTAGCGCCGCCGGCAGATCGGTCCCGGCCCATTGTCGCGCGATATTTGAAATCGCCTGATCGCGGACCGGACCGTTCGGCAGCGAAATGACGGCGCCCGACGCTTCTTCCGGATCCTTATTGGCCCATGCTGAGAAAATGCTTTGCTGCGCGCGCGTGCGCTCCTGATCCGAGCGGATATTCTTCGCCCAGCTCAGGGCCGCTTCCGGATCTTGTTTGCCCCAGGTTGATCCAATTGCCTGCAACGCAATCTCGCGGCCGGCGCGGTTAGGCAAATTCTCGGCGCGTTCAGCCGCGGTCAATGGATCGCCCTCGGCCCAATGACTAAAGATGGGCCAATAAAAATGCTGGCGCACTTTTTCGCCGGGCAAACTTTGCAGCACTGAGAGCGCGATCTGAGGATCTTTTTCGGAAAGACTTGCGAGAACGGCGTGAATGGTTTGGTCGCGCATCGGTCCAGGCGCCATTTGCTGGGCCCAGGCAATTGCACTCGCTGAATCGCGCTGCGCCCAACTGCTCAGCGCGCTGCTCAGGGCGGACGTTCGGATTGAGACCGTAGAATTGTTTTGAGCAAAAGTCAGCGCCGCCTGCGGGTCGAACTCGGCCCAACGCGCCAAGACCAGCAAGGTCAGCGCGTCTTTTTGTTCTTTCTTGGAAATCTTTTCCGCAAACGCCAAAACGTCGCGCACGTTATTTTGGTCGATCAAATTGGAGAACTTCCCGAAGGAATCATAAAGACGGCCAGTACCAGCGGCGGTAAGTGAGTCCTTGATTTGCGCGTAAACGTCTCCTTCCGGTGCCGTGGCGCCGGCCGATTCGGGCGCGGGATTGCGTTTCGCCCCGGAACTTTTCCCAACGGGCGGCACGTTTGTCTCAATTCCAGAGGACCGGGTCCCGCTGATCGATGTGGCGCGGGAAGCCGGCTTCGCGGTTTCGGTTGGAATCGCAAATCGGCCGATCGCGATACCAAAACAAAAGGAACCGATCGCGATGCTTAACCAAACGTAAGTCGAGCGATTCATCGGGTCGGAGATTGTCGATCTTCTGTTGGGCGCGCTCAAAGAAAAAAAGCGCGCCGCCGTATTCGGCGGCGGCGCAGCCTAACTGACCCAGCTAGCCAAATTGGCTCGCCGAAAATTACAATTTGAAGTTCTGATCGAGGACGACCTTGCCGCCCTGAACGACGATGATCTCGGCGCTGCTGAACTGAATGTCCGTGATCGAGGTCGACCAGTTCGAGTTCGGGCAACCGGCCTGACTCGCAGTCGGCGACGGAGGCGGCGCAGTGCTTACGCAGGCGCACAAGTTTCCATTTTTAATTTCGGTAGCAGGAAACGATTGCTGGCCGCTCGGTTTGACCGGCGTTTTGTTCTGACCCGGGGCGGTCGTTCCGCCCTTGTTGGTACAAAGGACAGTGGCCAGACCGTTGGTTTTCACGGTGATGGTGACGTCCTGGTTGCCAAGGCCGGTCAAACAGAAACAGGTTTTCAGGGTGGTGCCCTCATCGCTGAAGGTCGGTGAACCGCCACTTTTGAAATGGACGTTGGCGGCATAAATGAGGGGAGCCGAAACAACAGCAACGACAGCAGCGGACATAAGAAGTTTAGATGATTTACGCATAAGATAGATAATTGGGGGTGCGATTCTTGAGATTTTCCATAGATATTGTCAAGCCAAATCGCCCCTCCGCCTAACGAATCCAGAGACCCGACCAGTAATTTGCCGCACCGTCCCAGCGAATTCCCCTCAGCGTTGCCGCTGAACTCTAAGAGAAAGCTCCGTCGGTCACTGACTGCTCTGCCAGAGAGTGATTGGGACCGACTCACGTCCCTAACTGACGGGTTGAAGTCCTAACCAGCTTTCGACCACGTGACTAGACTCGCGACGAAATGAATCGGTTTGTGCCAGTGCGCTGAATGCAATCTGACCCAAGCCTGTTCTCCACTCATTAACTACTAACCCTGCAGTTTCTACTATTTCACACCATGAAACCCACATTCTGGTTTAGACACTCACGCTATATTGTCGGCATACGTATCGGTGCAACCGCGGCGCTTGCGCTAGCTGCCACCGGACTTCTCTTCACCGCTATGAGCTCGGAACGGCCGGCGGCGATTTCGCGCGCTCTTAATAAAGTAAGCCAGCGCGCTGCTCCCGGAGGGAACAAAGCCGCGGTGTTCGGCGAATTTCGGCCGGGAGACTATAATCCGGCCATTGAGTCCTATCTCCTTCGCGCTTATCCGGCCAACGAAGTATCGAGTGAATCGACGACCGGAGCTTGGAATGGGTGGGCCTCGGTTAATGGAAAAAAGCATTCTCCAGGGGTTTGGCAGCTGATCGGACCGAGTGAGGCAAGTGTTCCCGGAGTTTTGAACGGGCTCGGCGATGGCGCGCCTTACATTACGGCCGGCCGAGTTACCGGATTGGCATTGGCTCCCAATTGTACAGAAGGAAAGTGTCGTCTTTACGTGGCCGCGGCTGGAGGCGGTGTCTGGCGAACAGACAAGGCGCTCCATCCGAACCCTTCGCAGAACTGGGTTTACATTTCCGGAAGCTTCGGCACGAATGCGATTGGGTCGATGCTTCTCGATCCACGCGATCCGACCGGTAACACTTTGTTCGTCGGGACGGGAGAACCCAACGCCTCAGGCGACTCCGAAGCCGGCGTGGGAATTTATAAAACCACCGACGGAGGCGACACTTGGACGCTGGTTCCGGGAAGCGATATCTTTTTCCAGCGCGCCATCGGACAGATGGACTTCGATAACGCGGGAAATCTGCTGGTGCCGATTGCGAGCGGCGTGCGGGGCGTGAGCTCAGTAACGAGCGGAGCGAGTTCAAGCGCCTCGAGCGCGCATCCTTTGGTCACTCGCGGCTTGTATCGACAAACCGGGGCGACTTTCACCCTGATTCGTCCGATTGTGGCGGTGGCGACTGCGCGCGGTTCGACCACGGTAAAAGTGGATCCGACCCATCCGGGAGTCATCTACGTAAATGAATTCTCGCGCGGTGTTTGGCGTTCGATCGATAACGGCGCAACCTGGGTCCAAATCAAGAACCCGCGCAATTCGACTCGCAGCACCGACCGGGCTGAGTTCGCCCTAACGACATTGCCGAACGGGAACACCCGTATGTATGTCGGGATTGGCAATGACCTAATCACGCCGGCCAATACGGCCCACTTTTTCCGAACCGACAATGCGGTGACCGCGGTGGACGCAAACTTCACCGACCTTACGACTGCGCAGAACAACAACTACTGTGGCGACCCGGTCGTGAACGGCGCGCAATGTTGGTACGACAACGTAGTTTACACGCCGCCGGGATTTCCGGACATCGTCTATCTCGGCGGGTCGATGAGTTACAGTCAGTTAGGAATTAACAATGGCCGCGCTGTCCTTCTTTCGACTGACGCGGGCGCTACTTGGAGCGACATGAGTCAGGATTCCGATCCGACCCACGCGGAGTTCACCCATCCGGACCAGCACGCAATTGTTACTCTGCCCGGAAGTCCCTTCTTCTATTGGGAAGGGTCGGACGGCGGCATCATTATGTCCGATGGCAATCTGGCCGACATTTCTTACAAGTGCGACCAGCGCGGACTGAACCCGGCCCAGACTGCGTTTTGTAAGGGCTTGCTCTGGCGCGCGCCGAATCAATTGGCCAACAACCTCAATCGCGGCTTCTCGACTCTTCAGTTCCAAAGCCTCTCCGTCAGTCCGCAACATCCGAAAAATTTGATTCAGGGTGGCACCCAGGACAACGGGACATGGCAGAACAGCGGCAACAATTCCGCGAATCCAGTCTGGAACCAGATCATGTACGGTGATGGCGGTCAGTCAGGATTCAATGCCAGCAACGACACCCTGCGCTTCAACACGTTTAGCGGCCAAACAACCGACTCGAACTTCCAGAACGGAGCTCCCACCAAATGGGTCATCATTGGAGGACCTATTGTGTCCAGCGCGGAGGCATCGTATTTCTATGCGCCAATCATAGCCGATCCGACCACGGCATTTGCGGGTTCGATCTTTCAAGGATCGTTTAGCGTTTGGAGAACACAGGACTGGGGCGGCAGCCAGGCTTATTTGGAAGCCAACTGTCCCGAGTTCACTACCAGCGCGGCCAACCCCGCATGCGGAGATTTTGTTCCGCTTGGAGGTCCCGCCACCGGTTCGGGGACAGATCCGGGCGATCTCCGTGGCTTATTCTACGGTGGCGCTGATCGCGCCGGCGGCGCCGTCGCGTGGCTTGCGCGCGCTCCGCAGAACACGTCCACGATGTGGGCGGCAACGGGAGCGGGACGCGTATTTGTCAGCGACAACGTAAACGGACCAGCTGCAGCTGTTAGCTGGAGCCGGCTCGACTTTCCGCACGCGAACGACCCAGGGCGCGATATTACGCAGATCTATGTCGATCCGACGAATGCGCATCATGCGTGGATCTCGTACAACGGTTACAACGTAAACACACCGGCTACGCCCGGACACGTATTTGACGTGACCTGGGGCGGCGTTGGTCCGGCGATATGGACGGACATTAGTTACAACCTTCCGGATTTCCCGATCACGGCAGTCGTGCGCGACGACGTTACCGGCGATCTTTACGCGGCCTCGGACTTCGGAGTGATGAAACTAGCGAACGGCACAACCAGTTGGTCTGTCGCAGGCAGCGGTCTTCCGATGGTCGAAGTAGCCGGGCTCACGATTGTGCCGAGCCAGCGGATCCTTTACGCGGCAACACACGGACGCAGTGCCTGGTCGATGACTCTTCCATAGCACGGGCTCGCAAAACATTTGAGCGGGACAGAACAAAGGAGCTGACTCCGGCATTTACGACGCGATGGAGAGTTGAGTGAAAAATTCAGCATCGCACGTGAACGACCAACCGGTTCCCTCCTGTCCCGCTCATCTTTTATACAAGCTCTGATTGAGATCCAATCAGAACACCTAAGCTGCTTGCAGCGGCCGAGATAATACCAGTCAGAGCTGAGTCCGAGACTTGAGCTATTTCTTTTTCCAGTGGGCACCGCCCAGCAGTGGAAGGACAAACAGGTTGGCCAGGATGTCGATTGTCAGACCCGCCAGCACGACCAGGCCGAAACGCTGCGTCGGCGGAAAATTGGACAACACGAAAATGGCAAAGCCAACTCCAATAATCACGTCCGAATAAACGATCCCGCGCCATTGTTCTTCGCGCCCGGCCACCCACGCGGCCCAGCCTTTTTTTCCATCGCCCTTGGCGCGGCGAACACCAAAGACAAGATGAATCATCGAGTCGATCGCGATCCCGATGCACACGTTCGTCGCCGGCGCCGAAATGATATCGACCGGGACATTGAACCAGCCAATGCCACCGAGCATGCAGAGCGGCATCAGCGTCAGGCTCACGATCATCGCCAAAGCGCCGCGGACGGAGCGGGCGACGATCCATGCAATGACAATGAAGAGAAGGTTCAACCAGAAAAGTCCGGTTACCAGACTGGACGCGACCAGCTTGGCCAGCCGGCCTTGCAAATAGTAGATGCCGCCGACGAGAGACGGGGTGAACCCGTGCTTGCGGGTGATTGAGCGAAGATCATCCACCACCTCCAGCCGCAGTTTATCGCGGCGCGCTTCCACCATTCGGAGCAGATAAACCGCTTGAGTGCGATCTTCGGTGACGAAACTCTTCGCGACGCGCGCGTACTTCGGCTGCTCCATGATCTCCATCATTTTTTCGTAGCTCAACAAAAACGAAAACGGCGTCCGATCGCCTTCGGCTAGAAGCGTCGGCAGCGAAATGACTGTGCCGACATCGTCGTAGTTCTCGAGCGCGCCGTGCAGGCTCCACATTTTTTGGTAGGCCGCGTCCGTGTTTAATTTGCTGCCGTCCGCGGCCGAGACCACGAGAGTGAGCGGGTTGCAGCCGCCGCTCCGGTCCACGTATTCGAGTCCGTCGCGCAATTCTTGATGCGGTTTGAAGTAATCGAGCAGACTCGGATCGGTGTTTACGCGATTGAGACCGAACGCCAAAGCTGCGCTGATGAGAATTACTGCCGCCGACAATATTGGGAACGGGCGCGCCCAAAACCAGTGCGGAGGTTCAGCTTCAACGATTTTGCTTTCGCGGGGGACGGCCCAGCGCAGAAATGGCGGGTACATCACGTAAGCGCAAGCAAAAGCGACAATCGATCCGAGCACGCCGCCGAACCCGAGCTCGCGCAACGGCTTGGCCTCGACGATCAACAAGCTGGCAAAACCGAGCGAGGCGCAGACCATCGACCAGAACGACGGCGGGAATGTCATCCGAACCGCGTCGCGCGCGAGATTCGGCGATTTTTTTTCCAACTGGCGCCTGCGATCGGCCAGTACCTGCCAGTTGAATGTCATGTAAACCAGGTGCGACATCGCCACCACGAAGACGATGGTACCAAGGTTGACGGTGAGGATGCCGATGCGCCGGCCAAACAGCTGTTGCAATAAAAGCGTCAACAGGACCGCGCTGGTGCAAGCGGTGAACATTCCCAGAAAAATCCGCAGCGACCGGAACATCGCGGCCATAGTGAGTCCAAACAGAATGACCGCAGTGACACTGAAGTAATGAAAATCGTGGGTGATGCTGCGCTTTAGCATTTCTACGACATAGGGGGTGCCGGCAATGTGAACCCGAAAATCTGGCGCGTCGGACTCATGAACGATCTTCTCCAGCCTGGCCACGAGTTTTTCCGTGTCCCCGCCGCGCATAAAAAGAATGACGTTGCTCGATTTGCGATCTTTCGCGATGAGCAATCGGCTCCAGAACGGGCTTTGTGCCGCGTCCTGAAAATTTTTCGGACCATTGGTCAAACTCTTGACCGCAGTCACGCCGTCGAGCGATTCGACTGCGCCACTGATTTTTCGGATGCGTTCCAGATATCGCGCCGACGAAATGTCGCTGGAAGAAATCGCCAGCACCAACTGGGGCTGGGACGGGAAGCTTTGATCGATCTTATTGGATTGCCCCAAACCGGGATCGCTGGTGGAAAAGAAGAAATTCTCTTCTACCACCGGCTTAAGATCGACAAAAACGGTAACTAGCACGAACAACGCGACCGTTACTGCGACCATCTGCCAATGCGCGCCTGTTTCGGTCAATTTCCGGACAAAGCTTGGGCTCATCACTTTCGAACCTAACGACTTCGCAATTGTATCGGCGCTCCCCGCCGCGTCCCGGGCAACCTTTCCGAAAAAAATTAAATGATCTCAACCGGACACTTCGGCAGCGCTTGCATGAACGCGCGGCCATAAGGCTTGGTCACGATTCGATTATCCAAAATCACGACGATGCCGTGGTCGGTCCTGGTCCGAATCAATCGCCCTACGCCTTGTCGGAGTTTCAAGATCGCTTCCGGCAGTGAATATTCGGTGAAGGCGTCGCCGCCGCGTTCCTGAACCAGCTCCAGCTTCGCCTCGATCAGCGGCGTGTCTGGAACGGCGAATGGTAATCGGGTGATGATGACGTTGGAAAGCGCTTCGCCTGGAACATCGACCCCGCCCCAAAAACTGTCGGTCCCGAACAGCACACTTCGCGGCGTAGATTTAAATTGCTCGAGCAATTTGTTCCGAGGTGCGCCGCCGCCCTGAACCAGCAGGTTCATCTTCTGTTCCGAGAAAAATCTCTGCATTTCACCGGCCACCTGTTGCATGTCGCGGTAGCTGGTGAAAAGGACAAAGGCGCTCCCGTCGGTTTTTTCGACGAAGTGCGCGATCCACCGTTCCAACTCTTTCTGATAAGTGGCGTCGCGCGGGTCCGGCATCTTTCGGACCACGAAGATTTTCATTTGCTTCTGAAAATCGAAGGGGCTGCCGAGCTGGAGCGGTTCGGCTTCAGTCGCGCCGATGCGCTCGCGAAAATAAGCGAGGTCCTCGCGCCCGACCGCGAGCGTCGCGCTGGTCATCACGCAACAGGAGTTATCCCGGAAAATCATACGTCGCAGCACGGGTGCGAGATCGATCGGCGCTGCGTTAAGCGAGAGAAATTGCGCTGTCTTGCCGGTGCGCTCGACCCAGTAAACGTGTTGGGGCGCGCTTTGCTCGAGGAAAATCGCGATCCCGTCACGAGCATCGCGAATCCGGCGGGCGAATTCTTGGAGTTCCGCTTTCAGGATCTCGTCATCGGCGAGCTTCACCACTTCGGCGATCCGCGCCTGAAGGGCGACCAGCCGTCCGGTGATCGTGTCCGGGACAAGATCGACATCGCGCACACGAAACTCGCGGCCTTTCCGAAAATCGGAATTTGATTCGACCGCGTCGAAGAATTTTTCGATATCGTCGATCAGTTCGGCCGCGAGTCGCACACCGGCGGCGTCGCGCATGACCGTAAAAAGTCCTTTTTTCGTTCGCGCGTTGTAGAGGCGCTGAATGGTCGATCGTAATCCGTATTGGGAAACGCCGATGCCAATCTGTTTGGACGCTACTTGTTCGACGGTATGGGCTTCGTCGAAAATGATGAAATCGTTTGGAAAAAGAAAACCGCTTTCACGCCCTTCCTGTTCGGCCGGGCTGCCGAGGAGCATGAAAAGCAACGTGTGATTGAGCACGATCAGGTCGGCGGCGAGCAAACGTTTCCGGGCCTGCTGATAAAAACAGCGCGGGTTCTGGCCGCAGGTTTTCTGGGTGCAGATGTGCGCTTCGCTGCAAACCTGCGCCCAAACTTTCGGGTCGGGCTCGATCGACAAATCGCTAAGCGAACCGTCCCGAGTTGTCGCCGCCCATTCCGCGATGCGTTGCAACTCATTCGTTTCCGGTCCGGTAAATAATTCCTTGGAACTTTGGAGGGCGCGCTCGAGCCGGCGCGGGCAAAGATAATTTTGCCGGCCTTTCATCAGCGCCGCCTCAAACTCGACCGGCAACGTTTTTTTCAGGATCGGAATGTCTTTGTGAAGCAGTTGTTCCTGGAGATTGATGGTGTGCGTCGAAATGATCGCCTTTTTGTGCTGCTCGAGCGCGAACAGGACCGACGGGACGAGGTAAGCGAGCGATTTGCCGACGCCGGTGCCGGCCTCGACCACCAGGTGTCGATCTTCTTCGAGCGCCTGCGCTACTGCCACCGCCATCTCTTGTTGTTGCCGGCGGAATTCGAAGTTTTTCGCTTTCGAGAGCAGCCCATTTTCGGAAAAAATGGTCCGGACCCGTTCGACAAATTCGGTTCCGAGGGAATCTTTCAGCGCTATCATCAGAATCTGACCTAATCTACCCCGTGAGACTGCTCGACCGCTACGTCATTCGCAATTTTTTGCAGGCTTATTTTTACTGCATCGCCGGCTTTCTCTCTATCTGGCTGATCTTCGACGTGAGCGATAATATTTCGACCTTCATCGACGAGCATTTCGGGTTCATGCTGACCGTTCGCTATTACGCTACCCAGGTGCCGGAGGTTTTTGTCATTCTCCTGCCGGTCTCGCTGCTGCTGGCCCTGCTCTTTGTGCTCGGCCGAATGTCGCGCTCGAATGAAATTGTCTCAATGTTGACCGCCGGGGTGAGCATTCCACGAGTTCTGGCACCCCTCATCGGGATGGGGCTGCTCACGGTTGCCGCCAGTTTCGCGCTTAACTACTCGCTCGCGCCGCATGCCGAGATGGCCAAGAAAAATTTCATCGCCACGGCGCGTTCGCACCAGTTTACGGTGCAAGGCCAGATTTTTCGCAACCGCACCGATTCGCGCACTTGGTTCATCCAAAATTTTCGTCCGGGGCACGATGTTTTCAATAATGTGCAAGTGCTGCAACAAGACGAGCACGACAACATCGTCACGAATTATCTAGCTACGCGCGCGACTTATCATCCCGATACAAAAGCGTGGGAGCTCACGGACGTGAAAGTGGTCCACTACGACAACGCCGGAAACATTACCGAGGAAAAACTGTATCCGTCGCTCACGATCGAACATTGGAGCGAAACGCCATTTCGCCTCGGCAGCGCCAACGTTCGCGCCGAATACCTCAGTTTCCCCGAGCTTCGCCAGTATCTTTATTTCAATTCCGATTTTCCGGTGAC
>Ga0157378_10004070_pt1 | contig 12916 bp, 10 predicted proteins | sample M65metaG_FD_115309 | JGI IMG/M metagenome (GOLD analysis project Ga0157378, IMG submission 115309) | Miscanthus rhizosphere microbial communities from Kellogg Biological Station, Michigan, USA - M6-5 metaG | ecosystem: Host-associated > Plants > Roots > Rhizosphere > Soil | place: USA: Michigan...
CCAGGCGCAGGCAAAACACGCCTCGCACTTCGGCTCGCGCACGATCTGCTGTTCCGAAAAGTTGCCGCCCGCCTCGTCGTGATCTGCCCCACGAATCACCTTCGGCAGCAATGGGCGCGTGCCGCTCATAATGCAGGGCTACACTTGGACCCCTTTCTCACGAACGACCAAGCCAAGGAGAGCCGGGATTACCACGGGTGCGTCGTCACGTATCAACAAGTGTGTCTCGCTCCCCAGATCTATCGGCTGGCTTGCCGGCAATCGCCCACGCTCGCCATTTTCGACGAACTCCACCACGCCGGGGACGGGAAGGATTGGGGAGACGCCTTGCGCGAGGCGTTTGGCTACGCCGTGAAACGACTCGCGCTGTCCGGCACGCCTTTTCGCACCGACAACAATCCCATTCCCTTCGTGACCTATGATCAGGACCAAAGTATTCCGGACTTCAGTTACGGCTATCGCGAGGCGCTCGCCGAAAAGGTTTGCCGTCCGATCGTCTTTCCCACGTACGAGGGCGATCTAAGCTGGGTGTCGCGCGGAAAAGAAATCACGGCCAAGTTTGCCGATCAACTGGGCCGCCGCAAGCAGCAGGAACGGCTCAAGACCGCGCTCATGCACGACGAATGGGTGAACTCGGTCATCAAAGACGCCGACGTAGAGTTAATCAATTTAAGAAAGCAGAGTCATCCCGCAGCAGGCGGACTGATCATTGCGATGGATCAAGACCACGCGCGCCATCTTGCTGCGCAGGTCAAGGAGATGAGCGGAACGGCGCCGCGCGTCGCGATTTCCGACGATCCGCAGTCGACCAAGATCATCGAACGTTTCGCCACGAGCAAAGATCGTTGGCTCATCGCTGTGAACATGGTGTCCGAAGGCGTCGATATTCCCCGCCTGCGGGTGGGGGTCTACGCGACAAACGTCCAAACCGAAATGTATTTTCGCCAGGTGGTGGGACGGTTCGTTCGCATGCAAAGCGATTTGCCCTCCTCGCAACGCGCTTATCTCTACCTGCCCCGCGATCCCCGGCTGGTGGAATATGCAGAAGCGATTAAGGCGGAGAGAGACCACGTGCTCGTGGAGTCGGCACAGGCCGAACCGCGTACCCTATTCGATGTCAGGCCCAACGAAGCCGAACCCTTCCTTCCATTGCGCGGCGTTGCACTGGCTCACGGCCGCATTGGCGATGACGAAGAGCCCGCGACGCTGTCCGACGCCGCGGCGAAACATCAATCCGACGCCCTACCCTTACACGAACGCAAAGAGCAGATGCGTCAAACCCACAAAGGCCTCGTCATTCAGGTGGCGCAACGATCGGGTGTCGAACACCGGCGCATCAATTTGGAACTCGTGCGCCGCACGGGAAGCCGCATTGAAAACGCGAGCCTGGATCAGCTGAAGCGGCGCATCAAACAATTGGAAAAGTGGGTCGAGCATGGGTATAGCGAACGCAGATAATGTCCCGGTGACGACCGAGACTGAAATCACGCTGGCATCCGGCTCGCAACGCGCCGTCGTATCGCCGTTCGGGGCCTTATTGCGCCGATATTTCCGATGGAGGACAATCGAGAAGTCGATACCGTCTGGGGCTATTCGGGATCAGCCAACAAGAAAGGCGGAAGGCGATGTCCTGTGTCCTTTTCCCGGCAGGATCGCACATGGCCGGTATCTCTTTGACGGCCAGACCTTTCAACTGGATTGCAACGATAAGGAAGGGACCCAACGCCATCCACGGGTTTGTCCGGTCCCTTTTGTGGAACATTGCGGAAGTCACCCCCTCACGCGTGTCATTGAACGTGACGATTAACCGGGACTCCTACGCGGCTCGCGGCTATCCCTTTTCTCTCGAGCTTCAGCTTTCTTATTCTCTCGACCAGTTGGGGCTATCTTGCCAATTTAATATACGGAACGCCGGGACCGCACGCGCACCGGTCGGAATGGGATTCCATCAGTACTTTACCGTCGGCACCGTGACGATCGATGAAGCCGAGGTGAGGATTCCGGGCACGCACTATCTGGAATTCGGCGAGACCTTGATTCCGACCGGAAGACTGCTGCCGGTTCAAGACAGCCTATGGGATTGCCGTGAGTTTCGACGCGTCGGACAGACGCGCTTCAACCACTGTTATATGCGCTTACAGCCGGACCAGGACGGGAGCTGCCGGGCCTCTCTCCGAAATCCCAAGACTGGACGAACCATCGCCATCGGAATGGACAGGGCCTTTACGGCCCTTGTCGTCTATATGGGCGACGCGATTGCGAGTTCGCCAAGGCGGGCATTGGCCATCGAACCCATGACCTGCTCGACTGATGCCTTCAACCATCCCGACTGGGGATTGCGAGTGCTGTCACCCGGCGAGACGTACACCGGCCGTTATAAGGTCCTCCCCCGCAGTGCGGCGTAGCACTCCGCCTATTCTTGTGCTACTCTGTCAAGAGAAGACGCGCCGTGCTCAACAGTCGGGAGGCTCTCGTGGGAATGTACAGCGCCATGATGCAGGAGATTCAAAAAGGCATCGAGGACATCAAGAAGCACGAACGGAAAATGGTCGAGATCACGCGGAGCGGGAAGATTGTGTCTCGGCCGTTTTCTCTAACGGAGAAGACTGAGGAAGCTCCAGCAGATAGGTAATATTGATATTTTGAAGCTCCGAATACTTCAGCACCATTAAATTTCCCGGTGTGACCGCCTTCCAGTAAAATTCCCGGTCCCTGGCCGGTTCCTTCCGAAATTTTCCTCGTTCCACTTCGGTTAAGAGAATATCCCGAAGCGCGCCGGTTTCCTCCGTCGTAAATCCTTCGACAATGCCGCGATACAGCCGTGCCCGTCCATCGCCATCCTCCAGAGGAATTTTCGTCAACGCCTCCACCCGCACATAGACTTTCGACCCATCATATTCAGGCCCCTCGGGAGTAGGCACGTCGCGCCCGAGCAAGGTATAGAGCCAATCATTTTTATATCTGAAAAGCCACGGATAGCGAACGTCCCACTTCCAGCGCCACACAATATTCCGCAACGCATATCCGGCTCCAGCCGCTACCGCTAAAATAACGAGGTAATACACCATCAGATAGCGCGCATTCGCGTACACATTCGCGATCGTGGTGGAAAACTCATCGCCATACTCACCCGATATGACGCGAAAGATCACCTCGAAGCTGAGCGTGCTCTGAATCAACCCGACATGCTGCAGCCATTCGAACAGACTCAAGACGACGAGGTGCAGCGGAAGCGAAAACAGTATGGCGCGCGCGATGTCGTCCGTCCAATTGCGCGGCAACACATGGCTCGTAAACTTTCCCGCATAGTAGCTCGCGCGGAGCACATAGCCGGGGAACGAGAAGACAAGAATGACAAGAGTGGTGAAGGCAATGTTCGTCATGAATTCGTTCGAGGCGAGACGTTCATGTGGTTAGGATGGTCAGCAGTGACTATTGGCCAGTCGACCCCTCGCATAGCCTAACCGACGCATGCACTGTTCCTTGATCGCATCTTCTTTGAACACATCAGTGCTCCGCATCCCATTCGCCTCCTGCATCGCCACCTTTTCGCAATGCCCGTAATCCTCCTGACCCTGCTGATCGGTTTTCCCGCTTTGCTTCCAGAGTTGCGACTCCGGTGCACTCTGACAGGAAAACAGTCCAGCCATCATCATGGTCAGTAACAGCTCGCGCATGACTCCTCTTTCCGCTCCTTCCACTCCAATTTGTCCACCTGCTATGTTTTTCGTATCCTATTGCGACGCAGTGCTTTCGAGCAGTTCAAAAACGATATAGGTGTAGGGCGGCCACTGCGCTTTATGGGCATGGTACAGCACAAGTTCCAGTATCAAATCTGGGACGCTCTTCATTCCAGAGAATGGGTTTTTAAACCCTGAAAAAGGAAACAGCAATACGTATCTTCTGTCCAGGAGAAGAGTCGAACATTTCCATCAAGCGAGTCATTGTCCAGTTGTCGTTCCTGCGTTTCAAACCTGCACGTGTGGACGATAATACTTTTGCGATTCGCTGTGGTCAAATACAACAAGAAGCAGGTATCGAACGCTGACAGCAACCTACCGGAGTTCTCGCAGCAGCACTCGTACTCTCAAATCTCCTTTCGAGAGTTGAGAGCCTCGAGGAGGGCGTTTACCTGCTTTGGTGAAGTAAGAGTGATCGTATGGTCATCCGGTGTCCAGCTGGGAGAATCCGCTCCAGGATAAGAATCATGGGAAGTCTTATAGATGACGCCCAGATCCCTAAAGAGCTGTACGGTTTTCGCCGGGACCTGTAAAAACACCCGTGGCGAAGTGAATGACCAAAGCCGGAGATGTCCATAGGAACGTTTTATCGCGCGCCAAAGACAAAGCGTCACGGGAAACTCTAGGAAAATGATTCGATCCGAAAGATCGAGCACGCCGAAGTCACCATCAATGACCCAACGTTCCTTACGTGCCATACGCTCGCGAATAGCTTGTTGTTGGCCTGGACGCTTTATCAGCAGGACATAGTCCAACTGAAGTATATCGCCAAGCCGTTTTCCTAAAGTTGTTTTACCAGCACCTTGATTTCCTACAATCGCCACGCGCTTGCAACGAAATAGTTCGTTGGCAATGCGGCTATAGTCTAGCTGCCGCTTTTGTTGCATGTGCTTATTCCCTTACTCATTGTCTCTATGATCGCCACCGCGTGGAATGCCCGATACGAGAACGAAGCGTCACCTACGACAGGTGTCGAGGACGAACCCCACACGCACCGCTTCATGATTTTCGGCAAGAGGTATGAACACATCAGAACACCGCCACATATTTGAGTGTAGGGTAATGACGTTGAATCGTCAAAAGTATACGGTAGCACACGGCAAACGTCGGCATGGCCTAGCGTAGAAGTGAGATAAGAGTTAGATAAAACTTAAAAGGGGCTCAGGATATTCTCCCGGCCCCTTGATAACCAATATTCTAATTTAGTTTGGTTGCGGGGAAGGATTTGAGACTTATTTAACTCCTCCCATTCGAATTCCGCAATAAAACGTATTATCTGGGAGCCGGCATCCGCCAAGACCATCGTCATCAGGCTCTCTATCCAGTGCCTCCATTGCGGTTAAATGTGCCACACACGTCTGCAATGCTATGCAAACCTTATGAGAAGAACGAACGTTCCATTCAGCCAAGAAGGGTATGGAGCGTGACACTCAGCCTTCGCTATTACGCTTAGACTTCTCGCTTAATTCCGATGTAACAGACAGGGCTGCCATCACTGTCTCTAATGGTGAAAGCCGACAGCGCAATTTTTTTCAATTGTCCGGTTTTTGTATGACTAAAGACCACCCCGTCGTACGAACCATGTGCTTTCACCGTTTGAAAAAGCTTGGTGAACAGTGCTTCACCAAGGTGGATGGCGGGAGTCTGCCCAGAAAGGTCTTCATCGCTATACCCCATCAATGCGGCATGGGCTGCGTTTTGTTCGAGGTAGCGTCCCTCGAGATCGAGGATGCTAATGCCATTAATGGAATGAGTGAAGATCTGCCGATAGCGGGCTAACTGCTCCTCGGCGCGCTTTCTCTCTGTAATATCTTGGGCAAACACTAGGACCCCCATGATACGACCGTCCTCATCTCGGTACGGCACCTTGTCCGTCTGTACCCAACGTTTGGCTGCGGAGCCTGTCGTGAGCAATTCCACGATCCCGAGCTTGGGCTGTCCGGACTGAAGGACAGAGACATCATCTTGATAATACTTCTCCGCCTCTTCCGGATACAGCGTATAGGTGGACTGACCTTCAATCTCGGCTACGCTGCGACCAATGGATTCCGCAGCACGTCGGTTCGCTCGCAGGATCCGGTTCTGGTCATCTTTGTACCAGACCATGGCAGGGATGAGATCGAGCAAGACTTGCTGCTCGATCTGCTGACGCCGGAGCAGGGCCTCCGCACGCTTGCGTTCAGTAATATCGCGCACGATACCAGACATGCCTGTGACCTCTCCGCGTGCATTCCTGATAGGCGAAAGCGTCAACGACACATCCACAAAGGTCCCATCTTTTCTCCGACGCACCGTTTCATAGGCCTGGACGATTTCGCCGGCCCGTAAGCGTGCCAATATACGTGGAACTTCGTCTGCGCGATCGGCCGGCGCCAACATGGCAATGGGACGACCTTTTGCCTCCTCCGCCGCATATCCATACAGCCGTTCAGCGGCTGCATTCCAGGTAACAATCGTCCCGTCCAGCGAATTGCTAATGATCGGGTCATTCGAAGACTCGACGATGGCGGCCAGTTGCGATTGGACTTGCTCGGAGCGCTTGCGTTCCGTGAGGTCCCGCACAATACAGCTAGAAAAGATGCCCTCTTCCGTCTTCCAAGGCCCAATGGTGAGTTCCGCGGGAAATTCAGCGCCCGATTTCTTACGACCATGGATCTCGCGCCGACGCTCCTCCAGAAGGAGTTGATCGGGAGGCTCCGCTTCGCCCAACCATTTGCGACTGGCCGCGTGGTAGCGTTCCGGCAAAAGAAATGTCAACGGCTTCCCCATGGCTTCCGTTTCCGAGTATCCAAAGAGATGATGGGCTGCTTGATTCCACGAGAGAAGATGGCCCTCACTATCGGTGACGACAATGGCATCGAGAGCAACCTGGACAACGGACTGAAAACGCTCTTCACTTCTGCTTAGAGCCCGTTCCACTGCCTGTGCCTGAGTCGTCAATGCTTTGATCCCAATCGCACGGACAAGAGTCGCCTGTACCTCTTCTCTATTGTAAGGTTTGCGCAGGTAAGCGAACGCGCCCCGCCGAAGCGCCTCCGAGGCTTTTTCTTCAGCTACCAAGGCACTCAAGATAATGATAGGGAGGTCTGGATCTCTCTCGGTTAAGGCCTTCAGAACCAGTAGGCCATCCATGTCGGGCAACCCCAAGTCTAAGAGGGCGGCGTCAAAGCGACATGTCTGCGCTTTGGCGATCGCATCCTGGCCTCTCGACGCGGTCTCAACAAGGTAGCCCTGATGAACCAAAAAGTCTCCCAAGGCTAGGCAAATGTCCGGGTCATCGTCTACGAGAAGAATGGAAGCGGTCGACGGTGGCATACGAAGACCTCACGGGGCATCAGTTAAAGTTTCAGGCTCTTGACGTGGCGCATAGTTGTAGTGCTCACATAGTCGACGCTAAACAGGTTCCCATTGATGACCTCTCATCACCATTAAAATCTTCTCAAGCTTAGATCGACTGGAGCAATCCATATAATCATTATAATCATTGCTGAATCGGAAACGTGACATAACAGCGGGTACCCGTTGTCGAATCCGATTCAATCCAGATTTGGCCTTTATGGAGTTCAACCAGGCGTTTCGTGATGGTCAAACCAAGGCCGCTTCCTTGTGTCAGTCTGACGGCCTCGTGCCCACGATAGAACGGATCAAAGATGTGGCCAAGCTCCTCGGGTTGAATCCCACAGCCAGAATCTTTCACACACAATTGCAGAGACCTCTCGTCTCGCACATGAATGTTGATTTCGACTCGGCCACCCTCGGGGCTATATTTCGTCGCGTTGTCTAAAAGATTGGTGACAACCTGATGCAGCTTGTCACGATCCGCGTGTATGACGGGCTGTTCGCACTCTACATCCAGTCTCATCGTAATCGACTTTTGTCGGGCCACCGGTTGAAAGCCTTCGACGGCGTCCTCGAGTAATTCAGACAGGCAGACCGGCGCGAGATTTAACGTCGCATGTCCCCCCTCGATTCGTGACAGATCGAGAAGATCTCGCAGCATGCGAGCCAGCCGCTCTAAGTTCTGCCACATGCGCGTGAGATAATAGGATTGCTTCTCGGTCAGCGGCCCCGGAAAACCGTCCAGCATATTTTCGACATAGCCCCTGAGGGAGGTGATAGGCGTCCGAAGCTCATGAGAGACAATGGACACTAAGGAGGATTTCAAGCGATCATGCTCTTGCAGTTTCTCATTCGCGGCTTGGAGGGCTGCAGTACGTTCATCGACTCGTCGTTCTAACGTGGCCGCCATTTCTTGCAAGGCCGTGAGGGCAGTTTTCAGATCATGCGTCCGTTGTTGTACTCTGTGTTCGAGATCCTGACGGGCCTGTTCGAGCTGGGCGTTCGCCTCTGCCAACTCTCGAGAACGCATGAAGACTTCGCTCTCCATCTTTACGGAGCGGTCCTGAAGTTCTCGGGTGAGTTTGCTTTGGTCCGTCGTCGCTTGTGTCAGACGGATGAATTCTGTCACATCTTCCACGCGATGAATAATGTAGATGAGTTGACGAGTACCGTCGAACACAGGAGAGTTGATAGGACTCCAGTACCGCTCTTCAAATGTTCCCCCTAACGACTCTGGTTTTCGAACATCATACTTCTGCACAGGCATCGTGTCCGGCACGCCGTTGTGGCGTACACGGTCCAGCGAGGCTCGCAAATTTCGGACGCCGCTTGCCTGGGGATCATCCGGGTTATCCGGGAACACCTCAAATATGCCCCTCCCTAAAATCTGTTCGCGTTGTGTCATCGTCGCCCGTAGATAGTTGTCGCTGACTGCGAGAATGGTGTATTCCAGATCCAAGACGAGGTAGAGACCGGGAATGGACTCGAACAGAAGCTGAAAGTCCGGAGTTACATGTGGCAAGCGGGACTCCTCAACGGCAATACGCTTTTACCAATCGCACTGGCATGAGCATCCAAAGAGGGGCACCTAACGCCTTGTCTCATGTCTAGTATAAGCCTTTAAATGAGGACGTTAGCATTGTCGCCCATAGGACCTCTTTGTGAAGAATATTAGGACGCGCCACATCGGTATCGACGATCCGCTGACGGCACAGAGACAGAAGTCTCGCTCTTGGCACGAGGCATCTGTCTTAAATCCCCCCTTCGACACTCATGCGCTGGTTTTCTCTGCTTGAACAGGAAAAGTAATGGTGAACGTGGTTCCTTTCCCTTCCTCGCTTTTTACACCAATGTGCCCCCGGTATTTCGACACAATCTTGTACGCTATGCTAAGACCCAACCCCGTTCCCTTGCCAGGTTCCTTCGTCGTCATAAAGGGATCGAAGATTTTACTGATAAGATTGGCGGGGATGCCATAGCCAGTGTCACGGATCTGCACCTCAACACATTCGTTCGTGAAGGTCGTTAGAAGGGTCAGACAGCCTTGTCCCTCCATCGCATCAACGGCATTCGTGATCAGATTCACGAAGACCTGATCCATTTCTGAGCGTCGGCCCCGTAGCAAAGGCAGAGCGCCAAAATTCGTGGTCACCGTGGCGTGGCCAAATCGTGCGCTGCGTTGGACGAGCTTCAACGCCTCCCGCAGCCGTTCATTGATGTCGAGTTCCACCTCGTGGTCACGAGACGCGGGCCTCGCATAGGCGGCAAAATCTTTCACGACAAGCCCGACATGTTGCGAGTACGTGACAATGTCCTGAGCATATTCTTGGATTTTCTCATAGTCACGTTCTTGGATGAGAATTTGGGCCATGCTGAGGATGCCCTGTATGGGATTATTCACTTCATGCGCCATGCCAGACACGAGCGTCCCTAGGCTGGCTAGTTTTTCTGCCTGGATGAGCTGATCCTGGAGCTGCTTTTGCTCGGTAGTATCCCACAGTACAAGGCCTATCAGCGTCTGTTCCTGCGGGCCTTCTGAAACTCGAAACGGACGATACCGATAGGTCCGCTCCCGTATCTGGATGGTCCGCTCCTGTCTAAGATGGATACCTTTTCCCATCGCGCGGGCGTCTTCTATGAGCTGGCGTGAATCCGAGGCCATGGGGGGGCCAATTAGATCTCTGAGAGACAAGTCCAATAACGACCCGCGCTCGCCGCCTGAAGAGAAATATCGGGAGGCCGTCGGATTGGCGTAGGTGATCTGCAGGTCGCAATTCACAATCAGGAGGGCACACGGCATGGACCCCAAAATCGCTTCCATCTTCGCATAGGCGGTATCTAACGCAGCTTGGGCCTGTGTACGTTCAATGAACTGTCCGACCTGACTCCCGATCGCGCCTAGCATTTGAAGTAAATCCTCGTCCGGTTGACGGATATCACGGCTGAAGCATTCCAATACCCCCAAGATGTGTCCGTGCAGCTTGACAGGAAAGGCCAGAGCGCCATGGAAACCGAGAGCAACCGCGAAGGGGGCACGTGGGAAGTTCTCCTCCCGTTGCACGTCGCACACCCATAGTGGTTCACCATTGGCCCACACACGTCCGGGTAATCCCGATCCACACCGGAACAGCTGGTCCCGGCTAAAGCCTCCAACGGACTCCTCGCGGACCTCCGGAGCGTGCCAGACATCGAGACATCGCAACTTATCCATCTGCTCATCGACCCCCCAAAGCAGTCCGATATCCCAACCCAGGCTTTCGCAAATCGTCTGGAGCAATTTCGCCGCGGCCTGGGCAAGTGTGGGGGACTCAGCGAGCACCCGCGTCACGGCGTACTGCGCAGCGCGGCGTTGCTCAGTCAGTCGGCGGGCCGTGATGTCACGAATGATGGCACCAAAGAACATATGGCCAGTCGAATTCCAGGTGCTGACCGTCACCTCCACGGGGAATTCCATTCCGTCGGCGCGACGTCCGTACAGCTCTATGGGCGCGTTGGGCACGACACACTCACCCCGTTGGAGTCGTCCCAGACCATCTTTGAACGCGTCTTGGTACCGAAGTGGCAAGAATTCGGAGGCGGGTTTGCCCGCTATATCGGCTTCAATGTAGCCGAACATGCGTTCGGCGCTCTCGTTCAAGGACACCAGCGTCCCTTCATCATCGGCTAGGACAATGCCATCGGACGAGGATTGTATGACCGACTGAAATCGTTCCTGGCTTTCAGTCAGCGCACCCTCGACCGATTCGGCTTTTACGGCCAGAGCACGGACCTCGATTGCCCGTCTGATGAGCGCTTTAATCTCAGCGGGTCGATACGGCTTCGTGACATAGGCGAGCGCCCCTTTATTCAAGGGACCAATAGTATTCTGCTCGGTGACATGACCCGTCAGAATGATCACGGGCAGGGCCGGATCCACCTCCCTGATGGACCGGAGCACGGCGTGCCCGTCTAGATCTGGAAGGCCAATGTCCAGGAGTACGGCACCGTAGAATACTTCACTAGCCTGAGCAATCGCTTCCCGCCCGCTAGCCACCGCATGAATCCTGTATCCTTCGGCGTGCAACATGTCGCCGAGCGCCTGACGGATGTCCGGATCATCATCAACGATCAGCACACAAGGCGGAACGGTCCAAACCGGAGCGGAGGCGTAGAGGCCGACAGGCCGCTTGATTCCAGACGGTGATTCCATTGTTATTTTCTGCGGACTTAGTACATGGCAAATTCATTCTTCATATTGCAAATTGATCCTTCAAAATGACGTGGCGACTGACGGACTTCTTAATTGCTTCTAAGAGTTGTTCTTCCCCGACGGGCTTGACCAAATAGTCCACGACGCCTTGTTTCAACAGCGACACTGCCAAATCAACGTCAGGGTAACCCGTCAAGATCACGACAGGGACGGAAGGAAACTGGTCGCGAAAATACTGAACGGCCTCCGTCCCATTAATCTTTGGCATACGGATGTCACATAGAATAGTGTCAACGAGCAGAGGGTTATCTCCGGACTGCAGAAGCTGAATCGCTTGCGCCCCATCCTCAGCCTCCACCACGGTGTACTGCCCGGCCTGCAGTATGAGCCTGATCGGCTTTCGCACGTGGGCTTCATCATCCACGATCAATATGCGCCCCTGATTTCCAGTAACCGAATGACTATGAAGTCCCATGAATGTTCTCCTTTAGATTATCAATCCGTAATTTCTATGAAGGGGCTGCCGACTGAGGCGAACCACAGGTACATCACTGGGTCGCGCTCAAAAGATGTTGCAAGACAATCAATGACACACAAGTGTCGTGCCACGTAGGATGTTCAACAATTACAATCCCTGCGGCAAGATTCTGGTTTTTATGAGAGAGACGCGGAGCGGAAGTATCAAAACAGATAATCAGATGGAGCCAACTAAGTTTTGCACCCTATCAGATTATGCTTATGTCTTTAAGGCCGGGGCCTCTTTAAACGGCTGATGGCAACCGCTTCCCCCTTTCGGCCTGGCGTTGTGTATCTAAAATATAAGGAGGTATTATCGAGACGGATACTTGTAGCGTTAATTCGCGGAGCTTCCACCGATCTAAAATCGAATCCTTCATAGGATGCAAAAGGGGACGCAGTGAGTGACTGAGTTACAGCTTTGCGTCCTATGGCCCTTCGTATAAGTTGTCATTGAATGCGTATCGGGCTCGTAGAGGGGTTGAACCTACTAACTTTTGACCTTTGATATTCCAGTTTCGCTCAGCCTTTAAGCCATGGCTAAAATCAAGCCTAAAGTGGATCTTGCTGGCCTTCAGCTTCTCGGTTTTCAGGAACCCAAGATTGATGGTCTGCCAACGGAAAAGCTCAAGGCATCAGAGGCTCATAATCTCTGGACAAATCAAGATTGAGCGTGAGCCAGTTGCCATAATCCGACAACTCTGCCTCATGTTCATCTAGGGCATCAAGCTCGTCGCTGTCCATACAACCTCCTGACTTTCAGCCGGTTCATCGCACTGCAATCAAGTTACGAAGACATGAGACTCACATCTTCGAGGGTAAGGCCGGATGGTAACCCTTGGCCATTCCTCGCCATCGAGTCGAAATGACCAGTAGCGTTCTCCCCACTTTTCAATGATTCAATGACGAACATCATGATAGATCGTGTTCGAATTTCACTAAGACAAAGCACCATGCGCGGCAGTGTAGTCGACGCATTCAATAGATGGGCTCACGTCTTGTGTTATGTATCAGGACCAGCCAAATAAAAAAGGCCTCGGCTACTGAATAGCCAAGGCCTTTAATTTTTTTAACTCCACCAATTGTGATCCCGCTCACGACGGACCCGCCGTATAATAGGCCCCTCGCGGGC
>Ga0157378_10004071_pt1 | contig 12914 bp, 11 predicted proteins | sample M65metaG_FD_115309 | JGI IMG/M metagenome (GOLD analysis project Ga0157378, IMG submission 115309) | Miscanthus rhizosphere microbial communities from Kellogg Biological Station, Michigan, USA - M6-5 metaG | ecosystem: Host-associated > Plants > Roots > Rhizosphere > Soil | place: USA: Michigan...
GAGAACCGGGATGAACAATCCGGCTTTACCAAAGCTTTTATCAAAATGCTTTGGCTGGCAGGCAAAGTATCAACTAAGATTGTGCCTGTTGAAAGTAAAGCACTTTCTCCTTATATTGTACTCCGAGCAATTAAGTAAACTATGGCCTGGGCCTGGGGAATATCGCCTTATCGGAAAATAACCATACCACTTGAGGATTACAATCCGGGTCATTACCTGACTCTATTATACCAGGCCATGCTGAACCGCGGCTGGGATATCGGCTATTTCAACCACGACGGGATCATCGCCTATACTCCAATTTCGTGGGCGTCTTATTCAGAGGAGGTTTCTGCGCGTGTAGTTAACAATACAATAGTTATCAAAAGCGAATGCGTGGGTTTCCAGGGCCTCTTTACCGATTATAGCAAAAACCAGGAAAATATTGATGTATTGCTGGGCGAGATTGAATATGCCGATTTTCACATGCAGGGTTTTCTAGAAGAAAATACCCAGGCGCTGATGAGCAGCGTTCCAGAAAAGCAATTCCTCAACCTTGACGACCCGCCCATGGCAGGCAAGGAACTGGTACACGGCCCTTTTTCATCGTTTGTCCCACGCAAAAAATATTTTTTTACGCCCTTGCTGGTAATAGTCAATATCCTGGTTTTTATCGTCACCACGGTTTTGTTAGTACGCATTTTGAGGTCACACCCGGCTGCGGATATTTTTGAAAAGACTTACTTATCGATGGGTTTCAGTAGTCGGCCCACGGTGCTTAAAGGAGAATACTGGCGATTGTTCACCAGCATGTTTCTGCATTTTTCCATTCTGCACGTCGTTTTAAACATGGTTGTACTGGTTTATATCGGCTCATTAATCGAATCTAAATTAGGCAAATGGAACTTCCTGATGATATACCTGTTTACAGGTATCATCGCCAGTACAGTGTCGGTAATATGGCATGATAACGAAATAAGCGCGGGGGCATCAGGCGCAATATTCGGCTTATTTGGTGTACTCCTGGCTTTTTTGAGCACTGATTTTTATGAACGCAGCGCCCGTAAAGCATTGCTGATAAGTACAGGAATAGTAGTGGCATACAATATAATACCTATTGGAAGGGGGATTGACCACGCTGCACATTTGGGCGGATTAATCTCGGGCTATGTATTTGGGTGGATAACCTACCTGGGGCTCACCCATAAAAACCGCTTCATCAAAAGGTGGGGCATGGCCCTTACCGGCACAGCCACCGTTATTGTTCTCGTATCTTGTACCATCAGGTTTAGTACGCATTATCAAACAAAGCAGTATGCGGCGCTATCGGCAGAAATAACACGATTAAACCAGGATATCAACGCTGATTTTTATACGAATACCTATGCCAGCCACGAGGAAAAACTGGACAGCATTCAACAAAAGGCGCTACCTGAGGCGCGTACCCTTTATAAAATTGCGGCTCAACTGGATAAACTCACGCTTTCGCCCCAACGGCAAAAAGAGGCACATGTTCGTGCGAAGCTCATCAGGTTACAGTGCCAGCTTTACCATTGGCTGTACCTTGAATTTAAAGAAGAAAATAATTACAAATACCGTCTTGATATAGAACAAGTTACAGACTCGGTAAATGCTATCCGGATAGCGTGGCACAATAACAATTAACGCAACTTACTTAGTCGGCTTCTTTAAATATTTCGCCTGGATTTGCTTCATAAACTGCAACCCTCTTTGCAGCAAATTCCCCTTGCGTTTCGACAGGAACTGCCTGATAGCCCGGTACGCCTGCGGGTTTTCTTTAGGTTCGGCAGGGAATTCTGTAACCGGTTTTTGCGCTATCTGTACCTGGTAAGTTGTTTCTTTGTTTGAGTGAACACCGCTGCCGTCGTGACCGATATTATGAATAAGTGAATGTGAAGGATTAAGGGTGAGACCGTTCCTCAAAAAAATTGAGGCATACCACCGTATAGCCCACGAATTATTTTTCCCGGCTTTAAACTGTTCCATTTGCTTCCAGAAATTCATTTCGCCTTCTATCGCAAACTGATGTATCTTTTGCCTGTCAAATTGTCCCATCAGTTTATCTGCATTCGGTTCAAAATATTTCCAGGCCCTTGCCCAGGTAGCCCATCCCCAGCTGGTGGCGGCCCGGTAAAAAAAGGTTTGGGGCAGTTTTTTATCCGGCAGGTCATACATATAAGCCCCGACATGCATTACCTCCACATCATTGATATAACGGTTAAGCGCCTCGTTGAAATATTGCAGCGTGTAAGGCGACGACAGCAAATCGTCCTCAAAAACGATCACCTTATCATATTCATTCACCAACTTTGTTACCCCGCTGATGATGGAATTGGCCAATCCCAAATTCTCATCCCGCTCTATCAGTTTCACTGATTTGAAACCGGTAACATCTTTCACCAGCTGGCGCACCTGTTCAACCTTTGCTTTATCTGTTTCCGTCTTTGGTCCATCCGAAAAAATGAATAACCTCGACTCGTCGGCCAGCAGGTTTTTCTGCAAATAGTTGAGTGTGCGCCTTGTATGCTCGGGCCGGTTATAAACAAAAAGGGCTATTGGGGCCAGGTTCTGCATATAGCTGGATCAGAATATTTCAAGTTGATGATCAGCCTTTTTACAAAGCACCGTGTAGGCGCTTGCAAATTTCTCTTTCGCGCTCTTACCCAAAAAGTTAACAAGCGCATTTTTTATAGAATATTCCGTACTGATCTTCAAATCGGTTACAAAGCTTTTAGGCTTTTTTTGGTTGATATAAATGTTGAATTTCGTTACCTCCGGCTCGATCATCGATGTCAGGTCATTCTCAATCTCAAAACCCTCTGTCTTTAATAAATAACGCAACGAGGTTGGCGTGTAAACATTAATATGTCCGTAAGCCAGAAAATGTTTTATTTTATTATCAACACCCGCCTTATAGTCTTTAGGGACTTCAATAACGCAGTATTTCGCCACTCTTTTCAACTCGCGAAGCAGTAACCGCTCGTGCTCCACATGCTCCAGGACATGCGACAAGATAATGAGGTCGAAACTATTATCCTCAAAAGGTAAATGGTAGCCGTCAAATACCTGTACCGACTTAACATTGGCGATCTTTCGTAACTTGATATGCTCAACCCCGCTATCTGAAATTTCGACAGCATGATACTCCGGTGCAAAATTCTGATCGGCTAAAAGCTTCAGTATGCTGCCGTCGCCTGCTCCAACTTCGAGCACTTTATCAAAAGTATGGCCTTTACATACATCCATAATATGCTGCGCTTTATACTTTGCACCAAGCATGCGCCAGGCTTCGTCGTGCTTTTGGTAAAACCCGTCGTAAGCTGTTTTGACACTATCGCTAACTATCTGCTCTGCCATTTCTTAAATACCCAAACAATTATTGCCCTTATAAAAAACAGAGGTGGCCTTGCGGTAAAACAGCCCGGGCGATATCCCGGTAAATGCCAGCTGTTTAAATCCTTTCTTAAGTAAAAAGTCAACGCCTTCGCGGTAAAACTCGCGTTCAGAATCGTCCAGCACCACTACGCCCGTTTCCGACAAAGCGTCCACAGCCTGTTTGCAGCAGTTTACGCGGTCGCGCCCGTCTACTATGATCACATCAAACTTCTCTTCCAGCTTTACCGGCACCCTGCAATAGTCACCGCCGCGAAGCAGTTCACAGAAGATCATTTCAGAATTAACGGGTTTGTCCATAACGATCTTGTCATACCAATCCCTATCATGCTCTACCGATACCACCAAGCCCGCATATTTAGCATAGAAAAAAGTGGAATTACCCGAGCCAAACTCGAATACCGTATGCTGTTTTGTTACCCTCTCCTTAATAAAATCAATAAAGGAATAGGTAACCCACGGGATTGGATTGCCATCATTATCAATAGGGCTTTTGGTGTTAAAAGCCTTAAACCAGCCAATATCATAAAGATAACCCTTGTGATTAAACGACAACAATGACTTCAGCTTTGAAGGCTGCGAAAGTACCTGTAATAGGGATGCGTATTTATTCAACGTTTTATGAGTTTTTGAAACAACGAAAATAGGAATAATGACCTTAACATCATTAATCCTTGTTCACGGGTTTTTGGTATAAATACAATAAAAAATGTGGCTATTCCGTAGGCCGCTAATGTGGCATAAGCGGCTCCCAGAATTCCATATTTTGGTAGCCAGAATATATTCAATACAACATTTACTATTGCACCTACCCCAGTCCTCAGCATCGACATCTTTGTATAGCCTTCCGCTATCAGATATTGGCCGCTTGCGCTGCCAAGAAATACAAATACGCCTGCCCAAACATGTACTGCCAATACCGGCGCGCCCGACCAAAATTCGGGGTGCTTTGCATAAGCTATGTGGTAAATAAATTTTGAAGCAAATGTCATAAAAATAGCGATTGACATGCTAATAACCACCATAAGGTCATACATGTTTTGCAATCGTTTTTTATATCGCACCTGATCTGTGTTTCGCGCATGCATTATAGCCGGAAAAACAGACGTTACTATAGCGACAGGTATAAAATACCAGCTTTCGCTTAAATTGGCGACTGTAGAGTATATACCCAATTCACTCGTTTTTAAATAAATTGGAATCATAACCTGGTCAATTTTCATATAGAGCGAAACCAGGATAGCTGAAAAAGCCAGCGGCCATGAATGTTTTATCAGGTATTTGGCCGTAGGCGAATCGAATTTCCAGTTATTAATATGATTGCCGCTTTTGTGATAAGTAATGATGTAACCGGCCGCGATCAATACTGCATCAAACACCAGCGAGTAGACAAACCAGATCAAAGATAATTTGAGGAGAATAAAGCATAGTTTAACTATTGCCGAAACCAAATTGCCGACAACATTGATATACATTATTTTCTTTGCCTGAACCTTTGCCTGGAAGAAGCTATCAATGATATTAACTGATTGTATGACAGCAGTAAAGGCAACTACAAAAACGTAATAAAAAGGCGTTTCAAGAGGTTTTAAATGGTTGGCTATATGGTAGGCTAAATATACAAGCGGAATAATAGCAAAACCTGCCACCAATCGCATCCAAAAAGAAGTTCCCAATAATATGTTCTTTTTACCGGGATCATTTAATAACTCACGAGTCACAAAACCATCCAAACCGAGGGCAGCTATGGCCATAAAAAAGGCTATTAATGCGGTAGGGTAATTTAAAATACCGAATTGCCTTGTGCCTAAATAACTGGAAAGTGCAAAGGTGTTTATCAGAAACTTTATTGCAAGGCTACCCACACGCGCAGCCATTAACCAGCCCGTATTTTTGAAATACTTATCAAATGCTTCTTGGTCAAATCCTGGGATATTGGGTATGCGCATAGTTTCTGCAAATGTATGAATACTTAACGCACTTAATAGAGGCCCAGGCGACGACCGAAAAAAAATGGATTTACGTAGCGCTGAAATGTATTTATATTAACAAATAATTAATATAAATATTTACCAATAGTTTATTTTAATATTTATATTCGAACCGATTTACCGATTAACCTTATTAAATATGAAAAAACACCTAAAAATTGCCTTTTGGGCAATAACACTCGCGAGTTTCTTTGTTGCATGTAAAAAAGAGAACACCTCCTCACCAAAAGAAGGCACTGCATCATTAAAAAATCAAAGTTTTGCACCCGTCCCCTCATCGGACAACTGGGAACAGTTGTCGGGAACAGGAACAGATATCGGCATAGGTGCCAACGGGTCTGTATTTATAACTGATACTACCACGGTATCACAAACCGGCGGATTTGGAATTTCAAAATGGAATGGTAGCAGCTGGACTATAATGCCAGGAGCAGCAGGCATCAGAATTGCCGTTGATCCAAGTGGAAATCCCTGGGTGGTTAATAAATCGCACCTGATATTCAGGTATAATGGTAGCACCTGGACCCAATTACCAGGTACAGGTACAGATATAGGCATTGGTGCAGATGGATCTGTTTTTGTAATAGACGATACCGTAGTATCGCCTACTGGTGGGTTCAGAGTGTTAAAATGGAATGGAACAGGCTGGACTGTTCTAACCAATGCAGCTGGTGTCAGAATAGCTGTCGACGCAAATGGAACACCGTGGGTAGTAAACGCATCTCATCTAATTTTCAAATATAACGGGGTGAGCTTTCAACAGGTTCCTGGTCAGGCTTACGACATTGGCGTAGGTGCCAATGGCAGTGTATATATTGTTAATACGACTTTGGTTTCGCCAACTGGCGGTTATCGTATTTCAAAATGGAATGGCAGCGGCTGGACTGATACGGTATCAGGAGCAGGAACAAACATAAGTGTTGATCCGCAGGGCCATCCATGGGCAGTTAACGCCTCACATTTGATCTATAGAAATCTAAATTTATAATTTAACCTTTAAATAAAATATCCCGGTAAATCAACAAGCAGCCCTTTGGACTAAAATCCAAAGGGCTGCTTGTTTTAGGAAATACTTATAGAATAATGTACCCGGAATGTCTCAGATTAAATCCACGAATATTGTGTATGTTTTAGAATCAGGACGTCAAATAAAAAGAGCCGGGAGAAAACTGCTCCGGCTCTTAAATCTTGATGCTTTATTACTAATCATCAGTTAACCAATCACTGGTTAACTAATTAAGGCTTATGCAAAACGCCCGACTTGTCGATATAATATGGACTGCCGGTTGGACCTACAGATATGCTTACGCCTGAAACACCCGGTACTGTCGACCATTGTTCTGAGCTGAATTTGTAGACAGGTGGCTGATAAGTTGCAGAAGTTGAATCTTTCCCTGTAACATAAACCGAGCCTTCGGCGCCAATACCAATATCATTGGCATCAACACCATACAAGGGGTCCCACAAATAGGTTCCGCCATACCTGAAAACAATGTGTGATTTATTCACTACCCATGGAATACCATTCGGCGCAACCGCGATGTGTATACCCGCGCAATCAGGCATAGTATCCCAGCTGGTGCCGTTCCATTTCATAATATTGTATCCGCCCGTAGGCGAAACATCCTGTGTTCCAACCGCATATACTGAGCCGTCTGCGCCTATGCCGATATCTGTGGCTGTGCCCGGCATCTGATCCCATACAAGGGTACCATTATACCTGAATATCAAATGCGATTTATTGACAACCCATGGCATCCCATGCGGGTCGACAGCAACCCGTATACCGGCGCAAGCGGGCAATTTGATCAATCTGCCATCTACCAGTTTGTAGATACCATAACCGCCCGTCAGCGAAACGCTATCCGTACCGATCACAAAAACAGAACCATCGGCACCTACGCCGACATCTGAAACGGCTTGGTCGATGACGGTAATAGTGCAGGTAGCAGAAGCCGCGTGGGCTATGCTTTTCACACTAATAGTGGCAACACCTGCTTTAAAAGCCGTCAGTAAGCCCAGCGCATCCACTTTTACAATGGTGGTATCGGTTGACGACCAGGTAAGATCAGAAGCTGAATAATTTTGACAAACAATTTGCTTTGTGGTACCAGCGGGAATAGTGACCGCTTCGAAAGTTAATTTGATAGAATTGTCGGGCTCGGTCTTAAGCTCCTTTACACACGAGGTCCACAATATTGCAAGACCTAAAAATAATAACAGTGTTACAACAGTACTTTTCATGATTGTGATAAGTTAGATTTAGGGTAAATATATGATCATTAATTGTTTATTCAAAGTTTATTAATACGAAGAAGGCCATTTGCTGTTACAAATAGCCTCATTATATATTTTTAGAATAAGGATATCAAATAAAGAGCCAGGGAAAATCTTTTCTCCTGGCTCTCGACTCCTGGTTCTTGACTCTGAATCAATTACTGATTCACAAACTTCTTTGCGTTCACCTTGCGTTCGTTCTCATTCAGGAATATCTTACGCATGCGGATGCTTTGCGGGGTAACCTCAATGTATTCGTCCGCCTGGATATACTCCATGGATTCTTCCAGCGAAAATTTGATAGCCGGGGCAATGCGTACGTTGGTGTCACTCCCTGAAGCGCGCATGTTGGTCAGCTGCTTGCCTTTGGTCAGGTTAATCACTAAATCGTTATCACGTATATGCTCACCCAAAACCTGTCCTTCATAAATATCCACTCCCGGATCAATAAAGAAACGGCCCCTGTCCTGCAGTTTATCAATCGCAAAGGCAGTAGTTTTACCTGTATCCATCGATACCAAAACACCATTCAAACGACCGGGGATAGTACCCTTCCACGGCTCGTAAGCTTTAAAACGGTGAGCCATAATAGCCTCGCCGCCAGTAGCTGTCAGCACGTTGTTACGCAGGCCGATGATACCACGGGCCGGAATATCAAATTCCAAATGCTGCAGATCACCTTTTGGTTCCATTACCAGCAGATCACCTTTGCGCTGGGTTACCAGTTCAATTACCTTGCCGGCAACTTCACCCGGTACATCTACTATCAGTGTTTCAACCGGTTCGCATTTAACGCCGTCAATTTCTTTAATGATAACCTGCGGCTGACCTACCTGTAATTCATATCCCTCGCGACGCATAGTCTCGATCAAAACCGACAAGTGCAGGATACCACGGCCATAAACCAGGTACGAATCCGGCGACTCGGTTTCGACAACTTTCAGCGCAAGGTTTTTTTCCATTTCCTTCAATAACCTGTCGCGCAGGTGGCGTGAGGTTACAAACTTGCCCTCCTTACCAAAAAATGGTGAGGTGTTAATGGTGAACAGCATGTTCATGGTAGGCTCATCAATTTTGATAACAGCCAGTTGTTCCGGGTTTTCAAAATCAGCGATGGTATCGCCGATATCAAAACCGTCAATACCAACAACAGCGCAAATATCACCGGAGCTTACCGATGTAGTTTTAACTTTACCCAATCCTTCAAAGGTGTAAAGCTCTTTTATTCTTGATTTTTGAATAGTGCCGTCACGTTTTACCAGTGATACCGGCATGTTTTCCTTAATAGTACCACGGGCAACGCGACCGATAGCGATACGGCCCACGAAAGATGAATAATCCAGCGAAGTTATCTGCATTTGCAAAGTACCTTCTGACACAGGCGCCGGCGGAATATTTGCCAGTATTGCATCCATCAAAGGGAATATATCTTCCGTTGGTTTTTTCCAGTCGGTGCTCATCCAGCCCTGTTTTGACGAACCGTAGATCACCTCAAAATCCAGCTGATCTTCAGTGGCTTCAAGGTTAAAGAATAATTCAAATATCTGCTCGTAAACTTCTTCAGGACGGCAGTTTTCCTTATCCACCTTGTTTACAACCACAATTGGTTTTAAGCCTAATGCCAAAGCCTTTTGCGTTACAAAACGGGTTTGCGGCATCGCGCCTTCAAAAGCGTCGCAAAGCAATAGTACGCCGTCCGCCATTTTTAGCACACGCTCCACCTCGCCGCCAAAGTCAGCGTGACCTGGAGTATCAATAATATTGATCTTAACGTCCTTATACATTACCGAAACGTTTTTGGAAACGATGGTAATACCACGTTCACGCTCCAGGTCGTTGTTATCGAGTATCAGTTCACCTGTTTCCTGCCCTTCGCGGAAAATGGCGCAACTATGTAATATCTTATCAACCAGTGTAGTTTTACCGTGGTCTACGTGAGCGATGATCGCTATATTTCTTATTTTTTGCATGAAAATGCCACCTCTAAATTTGGCGCAAAGGTACGCTTAATTAATGGATTATGGAAGAGAATAGCAAGTATTAGCGGAGAAATGATTTAGGGTTAACAATGGGGTCAACGGCCGATAGTCAATGGTCCATGGTTTCGCAGGATTGACTATAGTCTATTTACTATGGTCTACGGACTACTCAAACCCCGTCCCTCCGCTATTTTGTAACATACCGCGCGAATACTTTTGCAGGGAGTAGATTGTCTGTTGGCGTTGGCAATAGGCTGTTCGATACACCTGTTACATTCCATAACGGACGGACAGGAACATAATATCGCTATGGTTTTGCGATCAGTGCAAACTAATCACCCTCGTTATTTGCCATTGAGCGTTTCTGTACCGCCAGATCACAATAAATTTATCCGGTTTGGATGGTGTTTCGCTTTCGGCATGATTGATAAACCGGTGCAAACCGATCTCTACCGCACCCCAGTTGCCCACCGGATAAACCTCGATGCTTCCCGGCACCAGCACCCGCGTTACTTTACCACAGATATTGTCTTTAAGGGCCTTGAGAAGGTCTGCTTTTGAGGTCATCAGGCCCCCTTTGTCATGGTAAAACTCTATGCTATCGGCGTAAATGGCCGCTTGCTTATCCATGTCGCAGGTATTATAAGCGTTAAAATAAACGCTGTCCATGTGCACGATGGCGTTGTATAACTTCTGGTCGCCGATCTTGTAGGTATAGGCATCCTGGCTTTGCGCTGATGCCGCAACCGAAAAGGCCACTATCATCAATGAAGTTAAAAATATTAACAGGTTGAATTTTTTCATGGTAGTTTTTTAAGATTGTGTTGCTGGTTTGACGCACGAGACCAAAACAAAGTTACACCGAAAAAAAACCTGTCACCTTTCTGCTTTCACCTTTAAGCTCAAAACTACCTCCCGAACGCCCACGCCAAAAACTTCGGCATGGCATAGGCCCAGGTAGCTACGCTATGGGTGCCGCCAACCATCTCCAGGTATTGGATATCAGCCGGGCGGCTGTAGCCTTTTTGTTCAAGCTCTTTGATGATGTCAACCGTATCGTCTATAGAATCTATTATGCCATTCTTATTACGGTCGGCAGTTTCATCTTTGGTACCGGTTTGCAGCCAGAATTTTAATCCGGGTTTGCCTGCTGTATCGCGGATGGTTTTATGCATGATGCGGTCGGCTTCTGTATAGCCTTTTCCCAGTTCCTTGCTCCTCCACCAGAATGAGCCGGAGAATACCCCAACCTTGTCGAAAAATTCAGCGTTGTTCCAGGCGATATCCATGGCAGAAAGCCCTCCTAAAGAAAATCCCGCGAAAGCGGTTATCTGAAAGCTGCCGATGCCTGTTCCCTTTTTGATGGCAGGCAATAACTCATGGGTAATAAACTTAGCGTAAACCGCCGCTTTCGATCCCCTTTGCTTAAAGTCAGGTTTGCCTGCAGTGCCGTATTCCTGCAAACGATCATTACCGGCGTGGATGGCAGCAACCGCAGTTGGTTTCATAGAACCTGCATCATACAAATGCTCAAGCATTTCCTTTAGTTGCAGGGCCACGGTCTCCTGCCCGTCATTCAACAAAAGCAGGTTAACCGGTCCGGATAGCTCATTGGCTTCCGGCAGTAATAAAGTTATGGTAACATCCCTTTTCAGGAATTCAGAATCGATCGATATTTCAGTTTCAGTAATCGTCATTTCACTCACAGTCCAGCCCAAATACATTGCTCAAAAAAATAAATAAGGCGCAAAAATAGTATATCCCGCGTAATTAAATGCATTACGGAATTATTTGCGGGATTGTTGCCATTTTCAACGAAAGCTATTAACTTACCATCATAAACCAACACCTATTTTGAAAGAACAGTATCATAAATGGTATTCGCATAATTTAGGGATGGACGTGGAGATGCTGGTATTCGGCGACCGCGGCTATCCGGTTATCCTGTTCCCGACATCGCAGGGACGCTATTTTCAGAATAAGGATGAGGGTTTGATCCATGCCGTTGAATGGTTTGTGAACGAGGGCCTGGTAAAAATTTACTGCCCCGAAAGTTTCGACTGGCTTACCTGGTACAACAAGGGTGTGCACCCTGCAGACAGGGCCCGTAATTATAATTTTTATGATAAAATGCTGTATGACGAACTGGCTCCGTGGGCCATGCACGAAACCGGTGTCGGTAAAGTTGCAACCGCCGGATGCAGCTTTGGAGGATACCATGCAGCAAATTTCGCGCTGAAGCACCCCGACCGTGTGGGGCATCTGTTCAGCATGAGCGGAGCATTTGATGTAAAGCAATTTATGGACGGCTTTTATAACGATGATGTATTTTACAATAACCCGCCTGATTACCTGCCCGGCAGCGACCGCTGGGAACTATGGCAGATGAACATTATCCTGGGTACTGCCGAACATGACATCTGTCTGGGGGATAACAAAAGGCTTTCGGATATTATGGCACAAAAAAGCATGAACCACTGGCTGGATGTACGCCCCTACGCAAGCCACGACTGGCCCGTATGGAAAGAGATGTTCCCGCATTATTTATCGACGATAAAATAGAATCAAGAACAAAGAGTCAGGAATCAAGACAAAAACCACTACCATGAAAAAAATAGGCATTCTCTTCGGACAGGAACAATCATTCCCGCATGCGTTTGTTGAGCGCATCAACCAAAAGGCAGAAAAAGATATCACAGCTGAGTTTGTGCGCATCGACAAAGTAATGCAGGCCGAGCCATTAGGTTACTCAGTCATTGTCGACCGCATATCGCAGGATGTGCCGTTTTACCGGGCCGCACTTAAAAATGCCGCTATTACCGGTACGGCCGTTATCAATAACCCCTTCTGGTGGAGCGCCGATGAGAAATTTTTTAATAATGCGCTTGCCGTGAAGATTGGCGTACCGGTACCTAAAACGGTTATTCTGCCATCGAAAGAACTGCCCGATGATACCACCGACCAATCGTTCCGCAACCTGGCCTACCCGCTGGATTGGGAAGGCATATTTAACTATGTGGGTTTCCCTGCTTACATGAAGCCTTTTGACGGCGGCGGCTGGAAAGAGGTTTACCAGATCACGAGTCTTGACGACCTGTGGGACAAATACAATCAAACCAAACAATATGTAATGATGCTGCAGGAAGAGATCATTTTTGACGATTACTTCCGCTGCTATTGTATAGGTGGCAAACACGTGCGCATTATGCCTTATGAGCCGCGCAACCCGCATCATTTACGGTATGTCGCAAACTTTAAACCTTCGCCCGAGCGA
>Ga0157378_10004074_pt1 | contig 12911 bp, 19 predicted proteins | sample M65metaG_FD_115309 | JGI IMG/M metagenome (GOLD analysis project Ga0157378, IMG submission 115309) | Miscanthus rhizosphere microbial communities from Kellogg Biological Station, Michigan, USA - M6-5 metaG | ecosystem: Host-associated > Plants > Roots > Rhizosphere > Soil | place: USA: Michigan...
AAAATATATTAATTACCTTTTTTAAATAGTAATTCTTTTTTTTAATTAGGTCAAAAATGATTGAATGTATTGATACTGAAAGGTTGTGATGTTAAAAGATCGTGTAGCAGACATTGATATAATTAAAAATGAAATAGATCAATATAGGCCGTTACCGGTATATTGTATGCCAATGCTAAAAGAATATTTTCGTATTGGATTAACTTATTCTTCAAATGCTTTAGAGGGTAACACGCTTACTGAGACAGAAACAAAAGTTATTTTGGAAGATGGACTCACTATTGGTGGTAAAACCATAAAAGAGCATCTTGAAGTAATAGGGCATGGCCAAGCATATGATTTTATGTGGCGTCAAGCACATAATGTGGAATTGTCTGAATATGATATTACTGAATTGCATCGTTTATTTTATTATCGTATTGATCAAGAAAATGCAGGTTGTTATCGCACAGTACCAGTTTTTGTCACGGGGACTGATTTTGAATTTCCAAAACCATCGCAAGTGCCATTGTTGATGCAGGAATTTTTACAAGAAATTTCACTGCTTAAAAAACAGTATCATCCCGTGCATTATGCAGCACTTTTTCATATAAAATTGGTAACAATTCATCCGTTTGTTGATGGCAATGGTAGAACTGCACGATTATTAATGAACTTGGCATTATTGCAAAGTGGTTATGCAGTGACGATAATTCCACCGATTATGAGGCCGGCATACATTTCTGCAATACAAAAAGGTAATAAAGGGAATGTTACGCCATTCTTAAATTTTATATCTGAGATGGTCTATGAAAGCTCTAAAGAATATTTGAGGTTGATAAAATCGGCTGTGTTATAATTTGCTTGTAGCGCCTTTAGAGCAACGTATTACGGTTGTTCCATTATCTGGATTATAGTAATTGCCACATCCGTCATTTTTGAATGTTTTGAATAATTCCTTTATGTATAATGAAAAAATTGTATCACGGACCTCGGGGTCGAGAGATTGCATGAATGGTCTATTTTCTATTGTGCGATATTCAGCGTAATTCAAGGCATACATATGTTTGAAGTCAACGCGAAAAAATTTTGTTTTTAAGTTTATTTTGGTAAAACCAATTTCTTCTAGGGTTTGATAAAGTTCTAGTTCGGTCCATAAGTGACCATTGGGCTCCCATGGCAGAGTTTTGTTTTCTTTTAAAGTAGGAAAAAATTCTATTAATGGAGTTAAGATATTCTGTAGTATTGTGCGTTCGGTAGGAATTCCTAGTCCTGTTGTCCTCATATTGAAAATTAGTTCGCCACCATCTTTTAAGTAATTATAAGACTGTTTGAGTATAGGATATTTGTACTTGTCTTCGATTAAATCAAGGTAAAAACAACATGTAATAATATCGTATTTTTTAACAGGATTACAATCTGATGTTGACCATTCGTTTATATTACTACATGTATCTACAGGATATTCTTCTTTATAATAGCCAATAAATGTAAATTTTTCAATGTTAGAACCTATATTGAGTATGTTTTTATTTTTTAACGCAACTTTATATTCTTGCAACAATCGGTGTATGGCCGCTTCCCGTTGTGCAGTTTCTGTGTATACTGGGTGTCGCGTTATCATGCCATTTAATAAAGAAATAAAGCAGAAAGGGATGATGATATATTTTTTCATGAGAATCTTTCTATAATTTGCTTGCAGTGCCTTTAAAACAATGTATTACGGTAGTTCGAGCTTCGGGAGCAATATAATAGTCATCTTCATCGTCGTATTTATCTTCTACGTATTTAAGTGTCTTGAATAGTTCATGTACATATAATTTGAAAATGTCTTCGCGTAGATCGGGGGCAAGAGATTGCATGAATGGTCTGTGCATCATTACGGGCCGTTCAAATGCAGAAAGTGCATCGATGTTTTTGAAGGTAAAGTTTAATGATTTTGTTTCTAAAGATATTTGAGTAAAGCCAATTTCTTTTAGGATGGTGTTAAGTTGTGCGTGCGTAAGATAAGAGCTGCCTGATCCAGATGATTGAATAATATCCGTTTCTTTTAATGTAGGAGCAATTATTTGTAATTGAGGTAAGATTTTCTGTAATATTTTAAGACTGGCAGGTAACCCATCTTCAACTGTTCTAATGTTGCCAATTATTTCACCATCTGGCCCTAAGTAGTCATAACATTTTTTTAGTACAAGTTTTTTGTTTTCATTTTTGATCCAGTGAAGGCAATAAAATAATGTAACAAGGTTGCATTTTGTAACGGGAGAAAAATTTTCTGCCAAACTTTGTTTAAATGACAGATTTCTGATGTCTCCATAATGTGACTTTGACCAGTTGATCATATTGCGACTTGCATCGATACCAAGTACCAACAAAGCATTTTGGTGTGCCATAAATGCTGAGATATTTCCCGTGCCAGAACCTATATCAAATATAATTTTATTCGTTAAATTAATATTTTTTTCTATGAGCAATTTTTTTGCTACTTCTTCTTGAATTCTATTGCCTTTTGCATAATCTTGAGCATTCCAATCATGTGCTGTGGGTAGTGGTCCTTCCATTGGCGTCATTATCCTATTGCAGTAATATCTACGTGCGGTTGGATCTGGTACTTGCGCTACTATGCTATCTAAGCAAGATTCAAATAATGATTGTCTGACTGTCCAGTCTTCTACTGCGGATGCTGGTTGTTGCGTTATCATGCCATTTAATAAAGAAACAAAGCAGAAAGGGACGATGATATATTTTTTCATGAGAATCTTTCTATAATTTGCTTGCAGTGCCTTTAAAGCAATGTATTACGGTAGTTCGATCATTCGGATTAATATAATGATCATCAAGGCTATGTATTATCATGCGTTGAGTTTCTGGAGTACCATAATGGTCATCTTCATTGTCGTCGTCTTCCCTTACGTATTTAAGCGTCTTGAATAGTTCATGTACGTATAATTTTAAAATTTCTTCGCGTATCTTGGGGTCTAGAGATTGCATGAAAGGTCTACTCATCATTATAGGCCGTTCAAATGCATAAAGTTCATTGTAGTCCCTGAAAGTATAGTTTAAAGATTTTGTTTCTAAAGATATTTGAGTAAAACCAATTTTTTTTAGGATGGAGTTAAGTTGTGTGCGCGTAAGATAAGAGCTGCCTGACCCAGATGATTGCAAAATATCCTCTTTTTTTAATGTAGGAGCAATTTTTTTTAATTGGGGTAAGATTTTTTCTAGCATGCTAAGGCTGATAGATAATCCATCTTCAGCTGTTCTGATGTTGCCAATTAATTCGCCACCTGGTTGTAAGGATTCATAGCATTTTTGTAGCACAAGTGGTTTGTTTTCATTTTTGATCCAATCGAGGCAATTAAATAATGTAACAAGGTCACCTTTTGCAGCAGGAGAAAAATTTTCTGCAAAACATTGTTTAAATGATAGATTTTTGGTGTATCCATGCTGTGAGTTTGACCAGTTGATCATATTTAAACTTGCATCGATACCAAGCACCGATGAAGCACCTATGCATGCCATATATGATGAGATATTTCCAGTGCCAGAGCCTATATCAAATACAATTTTATTCTTTAAATTAATTTTTTTTTCTCTGAGCAGTTGTGCCGCTGCATCGATTCTATTGCCTTTTGCATAATCTTTAGCATTCCAATTATGTGCGACGAGTACTGGTTGTTGCGTTATCATGCCATTTAATAAAGAAACAAAGCAGAAAGGGATGATGATATATTTTTTCATGAGAATCTTTCTATAATTTACTTGTGGTGCTTTTTTTAAAACAATGTATTACGGTAGTTAGAGCTTCTGGAGCAATATAATAGTCATCTTCATCGTCGTATTTATCCTCTACGTATTTCAGTGTATTGAATAGTTCATGTACATATAATTTGAAAATTTCTTCGCGTGTATCGGGGTCGAGAGATTGCATGAATGGCCTATTCATCATTACGGGGCGTTCAAATGCAGAAAGTGCATCGATGTCTTTGAAAGTGAAGTTTAATGATTTTGTTTCTAAAGATATTTGAGTAAAACCAATTTCTTTTAGGATGGTGTTAAGTTGTGCATGCGTAAGATAAGAGCTGCCCGATCCAGATGATTGCAAGATATCAGTACTTAATGTAGGAGCAATTGTTTTTAATTGGGGTAATATTTTTTGTAATATTTTAAGGCTAGCAGGTAATCCATCTTCAACTGTTCTGATGTTGCCAATTAATTCACCACATGGCTGCAAGCAGTCATAACATTTTTGTAATACAAGTTTTTTGTTTTCATTTTTGATCCAGTGGAGGCAATAAAATAATGTAACAAGATCACCTTTTGCAACAGGAAAAAAATTTTCTGCAAAACATTGTTTAAATGATAGATTTTTGATGTGTCCATAGTTCGACTTTGACCAGTTGATCATATTAGAACTTGGATCGATACCAAGCACCCATGAAGCATTTTGGTGTGCCATAAATGCTGAGATATTTCCCGTGCCAGAACCTATATCAAATATAATTTTATTCGTTAAATTAATATTTTTTTCTCTGAGCAGTTTTTTTGCTACTTCTTCTTGAATTCTATTGCCTTTTGCATAATCTTGAGCATTCCAATCATGTGCTGTGGGTATTGGTTCTTCTATTAGCGCTATCATCTTATTGCGGTAATATCTACGTGCGGTTGGATCTGGGACTCGCATTAGTATGCTATTTAAGCAAGATTCAAATAATGATTGTCTGGCTGCCCAGTCATCTACTGTGGATGCTGGTTGTTGCGTTATCATGCCATTTAATAAAGAAACAAAGCAGAAAGGGATGATGATATATTTTTTCATTAAAATCCTTTTTTTGATGATCTAAAATTTTAAGTAAATAATTTTTTATACTGATGTCTATTAAATTATTTGCTCAATAATACAATGTTTTTTTGATTCATGTCTAGTTTTTTTATGACTTTATATCTGAGATGGTGTATGAAAGCTCCAAAGAGTATTTGAGATTAAAAAGGTCAGTAACTTAAAAATTACAGTTTTTATTTTTTGAGCTGCTTACAATATATTTTACGCTTTTGGGAATATGTAGTTGAATGCCTTCAGCAATAACCAAAAGAAGATAGTCAGCACACCAAGTATTAATATTTTAATGAGAGTATAACAAAGCGTGGCACCAGTTTTTATCCATGATAAATATGTATATGGTTCTATGGTAGGACATGGCATAATTTGATCATTTTCATTTACTATTATTGCTTCAATAATAAATTGATTGTTTTCGTGTTGGATGATAATTGTTTTTGGTTGTACATTACATACCTTTTCTTGCCAGTCATTAAGTATTTGTATAAATTGCTCATGAGTCATTTGTAGTGCAACGGGAGATTCATCTTTTGCAAATATATCAGTAAGCACTATAGAATCAGCATTTTTTTGTAATGCTGTAAGATTACCGTTAGCATTTTGTGATACATTATCAAAGGCCCATTGCCTGAAAGGTAAAGGGCGATAGCCTACATCGCTTGCTAAAAAATCTCCAAGAATGTTCATTTCAATATCGGATGCAGTTTTATAAGCATATCTTTGGGTGGGAGAGAGCACTAATTCAACAAATTTCATAGTATTCCTAATCAATAATTGGATAGGCAGTTTGCATTTCGGCATCTTTGGTCAAAATCATTTCAATTTCTATGCCTTCTTTAGTAAAGCCTCTAATTGTGTATTTTCCTTTACAATTAAGGATAGGAGTGATATTGCTTTGTTTAAAATTATTATAAGCTTCATGTATTTTGCTGATTACTTTTTCTTGAGTCCAATGTGAAGGGAAAAATGTTCTATTTGGTACGCGTACATTATTATCTATAATTAGCTCTACAATGTAGCAATCGTGCTCATTAAATTCTTTGTTTATAAAGTTGATAGGAACGTTTTGCTCCATAGTGCTTCTTTCCGTTTTTAATTTTTTGTCTCGATAATAAATTTACCATTTTCATGTTTTATTATAACTTCTTTTGGTTCAAGTTTACATACTTTTTTTTCCCAGTCATCAAGCAATTTTATAAATTGATCGTGTGTCATTTTTAATGTGGTTGGAATTTCTTCTTCAGAGTATAAATCGTTTAATAGTATATAGCTATTTTGTTTTTCTAATGAAGTTGTATTGCTGGATGTATATATTTCCCAATCATTAAGGGCATATTCTTTAAAAGATAAGGGGTTAGACCTAACGTCATCTGTTAGAAAACGTCCAAGAATTTCCATTTCTATGTTAGAAGCTTTTTTTGATGAATAATATCCATGATTCGTATTAAGAAAAAATTTTACACTATTCATTTCATGGTCCTTTATTGTTCTTTATTAAAATTTTAATTTTCGGCGACGTATTCTAAGTTTTCTATTCTAGAATTCTCGTAAGTTAAGCCATGTTTTTTAAGAAATGTTGTTAAGCCTATGAAGTTTTCAATGTTGACCATTTGATCTTGATTCCAACATGCTTCGCATTCATCGCATATTTTTATTATAATTTCCAAATCAAGTACTTTTGCATTATAAATATTTCCTTGTCCTTCACATATAGGGCAGCTCATTATCATCATTTATTCTTTTCTAAAGTTTTTTCCTTAAACTTTGTATTTTTTTTAATTCATCAAGATAGTCTTCTTGATTTTCTTCAAAAATCAAAACCATTTTTTCAAAAAAATATTGTGCTTCATCAAGTAATGCTTTCAAAAATAAATTTCTTGGCAAGCTCCATAGCCTTGCTTCATTATTTGGCATTATGAGTGAAAATATAATAAAGTCTTTATTTGCTTGCATCTTTATTTGTACTGCTTGATCGGGAAAATATATTTCAGCTTTATTTTTTTTAATAACATCCTTAATGAGAATTAAAAAATAAGCCCATAATGTATCAATCAAATCCCACATTTCATAATCCATAATAATCTGATCATTAAAAGCTATATAAATAGCCCCTTCTAAATAATCTAAATCAAATTGGTTTTTTATTTTTATGATTTCTTTTCCATTGTCAATATCAATAAAATAAACCCAGGGATTTGTTTTTATTTTTTTTAGATCATTAATAGTTTTATGTGGAATTTTGATATAAGATTTGACAGTAAACATTTTTTATTCCCTACTTTTACTTTAATAATGGATAAAATTGTGCAATTCTTCCATTTTTTGTACCCAATATATATTGAATCCCATCAACTGTTCCTGAAAAAAAAGTTTACAAGATTTATTATAATTCTTTATAATTTTGATTGTCTTAACAATGAACATTTTGATCTTTTACGTATTCTAAGTCTTTTATTTTGGCATCTTTGTAAGTTAAGCCATATTCTTCAAGAAGGGGTGTTAATCGTTTAAAATTTTCAATATTAATTGTTTGATTTTCATTCCAACAAGCTTCACATTCATCACATATTTTTATCATAAGGGCCCGTTAACAAATAACCTTTGTTTCTTACCAAAGTACTTATTTTTCAATTAATGATATTATTACTCATAATTTAAAAAAGATAGTTAAAAAATTATGAGAATTAGTAATGAATCAATTAGAAATAATTAAAAAAAAATATAATTTGATAAGGCTTCATTTGAGCGAAAAAAGTCGTCGCTTATGGGCGGCAACTGAAGCGATTATTTTAGGATATGGTGGACTTAAAGTTGTATCTCAAGCAACAAAAATTTCAGAGCCTACTATTCGTAATGGAATTGCTGAATTACAATGTAATAATGTAAATAAACCAAATAATAAAAAATCTCGCAAGCCGGGTGGTGGTCGCAAATCTTTATCGAAAATTTATCCAAATTTAAAGAAAGATCTACTTGAATTAGTTGAATCAACTACACGTGGCGATCCTATGTCTCCATTACTTTGGTCAGCAAAAAGCACACGTAATCTTGCTACAGAATTGCAAAAAAAAGGTTATACTATAAGTCATGTTGTTGTCGCAAAACTTTTATCTGAATTGGAATACTCATTGCAAGGAAATAAAAAAACACGAGAAGGGAGCAGTAATCCTGATCGTAATGCTCAATTTGAGCATATTAATAACACAGCAAAAGAATTTTTAAAAAATGAAAATCCTGTTATTTCTATAGATACAAAAAAGAAAGAATTAGTTGGAAATTATAAAAATGCTGGTCAAGAATATGCTCCTCAAGGTAAACCAATAGAAGTGAACATGCATGATTTTCAGACTGCCCTTTTTAAAGCTATACCATATGGGATTTATGACATTATTAGAAATGAAGGCTGGGTAAATGTAGGTATAAATCATGATACTGCTGAATTTGCAGTTGAAAGCATAAGAAGATGGTGGAATGGACTAGGAAAATCTCGTTATCCCAATGCAAAAAAGCTTATGATTACAGCAGATGGTGGAGGAAGCAACGGATCACGAATACGTTTATTTAAAAGAGAATTACAAAAATTTGCTAATGAAACTGGGCTTGAAATATCAATATGCCATTTCCCCCCAGGAACAAGTAAATGGAATAAAATTGAGCATAGATTATTTTCTTTTATAACCCAAAATTGGCGAGCAAAACCATTAACAGATTTGGTAACAATAGTTAATTTAATTGCTGCGACATCCACAAAAACTGGATTAAAAGTTTCTTGTGAACTCGATGAAAATGAATACAAAAAAGGAATTGTTGTATCAGATGAAGAAATGAACAATTTGAAAATTACAAGAAATGATTTTCACGGTGAATGGAACTATATGATTTCACCACAAGAAACAAAGGTTATTTGTTAACGGGCCCTAATTCCCAAATCAAGTATTTTTGCATTATAAATATTTCCTTGTCCTTCACATACAGGGCAGCTCATTATCATTTTATACATTCAATTTTATAGGGTAAGCTGTTTTGATTTCAGCTGTTCCTGGTTTAACTATTATTTTTATCGCAGATTCTCCATTAGTTCCAATAATTCTTTTCATATCGATTACATATGCTCCTGGATCAGTTGACAAAGAAGAACCCTTCATGAGCCATCCTTCATCGATAAGCATAATTAACTCATTTCCAGAAATATTAAAAAATGTACGTTGTCTTTTTTCTTTACCCGATTTTAAATATCCCAAATCCTCTATTTCAGTTTCATCATATGTTAATTTATGCTCTTCAAGAAAAACTGTTAAGTCTTTAAAATTGTCAATATTTATTATCTGATTTGTAGGCCAACAAGCATCACATTCATCACATGTATTTAATTCAAGACTTAAATTTAGCACTTTTATTTTGTAAATTAATCCTTGATTGTCGCACCGTGGGCATTTCATTGTCATTTTTTTTCATTTATAAAGATACAAAATAAGCGGTGATTATTTCTGATTATTTAATTTTTTGTCTCGATAATAAACTGATCATTTTCATGTTTGATTATAACTTCTTTTGGTTCAAGTTTACATACCTTTTCTTCCCAGTCATCAAGCAATTTTATAAATTGATCATGTGTCATTTTTAATGTAGTTGGATTTTCTTCTTCTGGGTACTGGTCGCGTAGTAGTACGCAGCCATTTTGTTTTTCTAATGAAGTAGCGTTAGCACTTGTATATTGTTGTTGATCGTTAAAAGCATATTCTTTATAGAGTGAAGGGCGATATCTAACATCATCTGTTAAGAAGAGCCCCAGTATGCCCATTTCTATATTAGAAGCATTTATGTAGGAATATCCTTCATAATTTTGGCTTAATAATAATTTTACAAATTCCATATTTACTTTCGGTTTTAAGGCTTGAGTTTAGGATAAGCTGTTACGATTTCACCCCGTTTAGTGACAAACATGCGAATAGTAATTCCTTCGTTAGTCAATCCATCAATTACATATTTCCCTCCTTTTTCCGGAGCAATTGCACCACTTTTTCTAAAATTAGCATAGGCCTCGTGTATTTTACTAATTACTGTTTCTTGAGCCCAGCGTTGGGGACAAAAAGTTTTTTCGAATGTTTTGCCATCTACAACTATATCCGCGCTATAACATCCATTTTCTTTAATAACTTTATTGAGGAATTTAAATACCTTACTATTTTCTACAGCTCCCATAAAATCATGATGAAATCCGCTAAGATCTAGTAAGTTTCCCAGTTCACTCCATTTTAATTCCATGCCTAAAATATGTTCGAAAGCGATTTTAATTGTCTTGTTACCAAAATTAAAATTAGAGTTGAATCTAGTCTGCTATTCTGTTCTTTATTAAAAATTAAAATTATTTTTTTGGGCAAATTTGATTCGTGTATAATTTTTTGATTATTTGACTGATCCTTATTTTCTATTTTTGTTGTTTCGTTGCATTTTATATTGTTTTCGTCTATTTCCTGTCGGCGAGTATCAATGGCTGAATTATGGTAATGAGCATCTAAATGATCCTGTGTATGTGACGATGAATTCAAATCAGTGGTTTGGGAAGGAGAAGCTGCATTAGAAGGATTAGAGTCGTTATATATATACTTCATTAAAAGTATGATCCCCGGTTTCTTTATTAGTGCAGCATTCAGTATATATATCATAATTATCATGATGGGTAATAGTAGATTCATGCACATGGGTAGAGGTATCACATGTATGTGTAGATTCGCTATTGCAAGAAGGTGACCAGTCATCATCAAGATCAATTGTTTTGCTTAGTATGCATGGAGTAAAACAAGCAAAAATAATTATAGCTCCGCTTAACACAGCTTTCTTTATGGGTGATATCATGGGTTTTTTGGATGGTTTATGGATATTTAATTATTTTTGTTAACTTGGTAAAAAAAGTTATAAAAAAGGCCTGCATTACACAGGCCAATAAAATCATAATGAATTTTTTTAGCGACGATTTTTTCGTAAATTATCATGAACAGCAGATTTAACATTGCTTTCGCCAGTGCTTCTATTGCCTATTATTTGTGCAATTATATCGCCGTCTATTTCTTTTAGTCTTTTAATGTCTCTTATTTTTTGTATGCGAGTTTTATTAATAGCATTTTCTATGTCGTTCAAGAAATAAAATCCATCTGTTTTTAGTGCTTCTTCTTCTGTTGCTAGCTTTTGATTAAGTAGCTGCTGAAGGCTTATTTTTGTATTTTCTAAAGAATCATCTTCTGAGCTATTAGATAGGATAATTATCTTGAGATCATCAACATCTTTTTTGAAAAGATAGTCGCTTTGATTGTTTTTTTTCATTTTTTTTATAGCTTCGTCAAATTCTTCCGCATCTTTTTGAGCTTTATATGCATTATGGAGTGGTGCAGGAGGCACAGATGGTGTTGATTGAGGAGCTGCAGGTACTGGTGCTGGTGGTGCAGAAGGGTAGGAGCTTTGCTGTAATCTTTCTTGTGCAGCTATGGCTCCGCGACATGCTTGCTCAATTGCATTTGTGCGGCTATTTCCAAAAAAGTCTTTAATGTCGCTGCCTTTAATATATTTTAAGTCACTTATACGTTTGAGAAATTCATTAAGACGGTTGGTTTCTATTTTTTTACGCAATGCTTGATCTAGTTTCTTATTTTGTTGATTTTCATACCTACTAATTTCGCGATTAATTTTATTTTCGATATGTTCGACTAAGATAGTTCTTTTTGTCTCTTCAACTAAATTAGAATTATCAAGATTGATTGCTTGTAATGCTTGTTTTGTTGCATTTATTATTTCATCAATTTCATTTTCTATTTCGTTAATTTCATCTCTATTTTTTTTATCTTTATCGTTAAAAAGTTCATTGAGGTCACAACGCCATTGAGTTAGATAGTTATTGAGTAATTGAAAGTTAGGATGTGGTAGTTCTTGATGATGTTTTCCAATCATTTTCATCAGATTATCAGGAAAATTGGTATTTTCAAAAAAAGTATTAATAACATGATTAGTTGGTAGTAATAAAAGAAGTATAAAGTAATATTTTTTTGTTGATATGAGCATAAAAAATCCTTTTATTGTTGATAGTTATTCTTTGTCGCACATTCAGTATAAGGATTGATCAAGTTTTTTCAATATTTACCTACGTGCACGCTGCTTTTTGTCCTCTTTGAGCGCGAACGATTTTTTAATAGCTTCATTTATTGCATTATTTACCTGTATTTCAGCAATAAGTCCTGTTTTGGTGGCAAGTGCTTTTTTATGCATTGCATAGATCATATCTTTAATTTCAGCGTGTGATAGGCCGGCTGTTTGCTGTACAATGAAGGATATTTTTTGTGGAGTGAGTAATGATTGAGCGGTAGCAATAAAGTCTGAGTTGTTATTTTTTTTATCATATAAAACAGTATTGGCATAAAGTTCAATGAGTTCTTTGCGTGTAGCATCATGTGGCAGTGGCATTAATACGCGATCTTGGAATCGCCTTCCCATTGCTTCATCCATAACATACGCATGATTAGTTGCTGCGACTAGCATAAATTTACTGCTACCATTACCCGTTAATGCAAGGATATGGTTTAGTACCTTGTAGTGATCTGATGCAGGGTCGAGTGTATCTCTATCTATAAATAGAGCATCGGCTTCATCAACAAAAATAATAACACCGTATTTGCTTTTGTTAGCAATATCAAGCAGCTCATTAAAGTATTTAATTCCCTCTACGCCTGATTGGAGTAGTGAAGCGGCAGTGACTGGTAAAAAATCCATGTCAGTGTAGTCAGCCAATATTTGTGCAAAAAGAGTTTTACCAGTGCCCGGTAAGCCATGAAGAAGTAAATTGTCATATGTTGCTGTTTTACCTTCAAGTATATGTTTGCGAATGTTTTTGGTTTTTTCTTGTATTTCTATTAATCGATCTTTAACTTCTTGATCAAAAATCATTGTAGGCGATATATAGCCTGCTCGGTGACGTCTTACTCGGTCCCAATAGCCACATTTTGAGCCGGGAAGGAGTATTGCAGGTTTTGGATTAATAACTTTTTTTTCAATAACTTTCCATAATACTCGACTGCCATAAATACCTGATAATGATAATAGGGCC